>Ga0134099_1001815_pt1 | contig 19142 bp, 16 predicted proteins | sample 10_taG_2_FD_105482 | JGI IMG/M metagenome (GOLD analysis project Ga0134099, IMG submission 105482) | Switchgrass degrading microbial communities from high solid loading bioreactors in New Hampshire, USA - 10_41_5_180_A2 metaG | ecosystem: Engineered > Bioreactor > Semi-continuous > Anaerobic >...
GACATACGCCCCGGCGAAATACAGACGGCCATCATCATTCCGAAGGAAAGCTATGAGAACACCCAGGGGTGTTTCATCAAATACGCGATGCGCAACGCGATGGATATCTCAACGCTAAACTGTTCCGTCAATGTTCGCCTGTCGCCGGATAAGCGCACGTTCGAGCGCGTGCGCATCGCCTACGGTGTGGCGGGACCGGTACCCATGCGCGCGCCTTCCGCTGAAGCCGTGGCGAACGGCAAGCCTGTTACCATGGAAACTGTCGAAGCTTTCAGCAGCGCCGTGATAAAAGACATCAGGCCGCGCGATTCCTGGCGCGCCGCCAAGGCTTTCCGCCAGCACATTGCGGTCGAGCTGGCCAGGCGCGCCCTGATCGAGTCGGTGAAACGCTGTGGAGGTGAGCTCTGATGAAAGATCAATACCGGCTGGTGGAATTCAATCTGAACGGAAAAGACGTCTCTTGCATGGTGGATGCGCGCGCGTCGCTGACGGATATGCTGCGCAACGATTTCCGCATGACCTCCGTCAAGAAAGGCTGCGAGGTGGGCGAGTGCGGCGCCTGCAATGTGCTCATCGACGGCGAATGCTACAACTCCTGCATCTATCTTGCGGTGTGGGTGCGAGGCAAAAAGGTCCGCACGCTGGAGAGCTTGCTCGGCCCCAACGGCGAACTGAGCGATATCCAGCAGGCGTTTATCGACGAAGCGGCGGTGCAGTGCGGCTTCTGCACGCCGGGCGTTATCATGTCGGCAGTGGAGATACTGGAAAGCGGCAAGGAGTATACCGATGAAGAGTTGCGGAAACTGCTGAGCGGCCACCTGTGTCGCTGCACCGGCTACGAGAACATTATTAAAGCCGTCAAAAAGACGATGTATAAGCGTCTGGGCAAGCCGATGCAAGCCGAATGAGCGCGGCGGCTGAATCGAAAGGTGACGATATTTTTGAATAATACGCTGATTTTGAAAGGCAATATCATATACGCGAAATCGGGCAGCGAGCTTGTGACGCTGGAAAACGGGTATCTCGTCAGCGAAGCGGGCGTGGTTTCCGGCGTTTTCCCGCAGCTGCCCGAGCGCTATGCCGGCGCGGCGGTCAGGGATTACGGCGACAGCCTCATCATACCGGGGCTGGTTGACCTGCACCTGCACGCGCCGCAGTTTGCCATCCGCGGGATGGGCATGGACCTGGAACTGATTCCGTGGCTGAATCAGTACGCTTTTGCCGAAGAGAAAAAGTATTCCGATTTGGAATATGCCGCAACGGCTTATGGCGTTTTTTGTGCTGCCTTAAAATCCGGCGTCACCACGCGCGCGGCCATTTTTGCCTCGCTGCACGTGCCGGCGACGGAAATTTTGATGGATAAGCTGGATAAGTCCGGGCTGGTGACGTATGTGGGCAAGGTCAACATGGACCGCAACTCGCCGGACTATCTTGTGGAGAGCACGCGCGATTCCATATCCGACACGGAAAGCTGGGTTCGCCGTTCGCTGGAAGCGTACCGCAACACGAAGCCCATCATCACGCCGCGGTTTGTGCCGTCCTGCACGGCGGAGTTGATGACCGCGCTGGGCGAAATTGCCGCAAGGTATGATTTGCCGGTTCAGTCGCACCTGTCGGAAAACGTCAACGAGATCAAGTGGGTAAAGGAACTGCACCCGGGCTGCGACACTTACAGCGACGTATACGACCGCTGCGGGCTGTTCGGACAGCAGCCGACCCTCATGGCCCACTGCGTTTACCTGACTGATTATGAGATGGATTTGGTCCGTGAGCGCGGGGTGTTTGCGGTTCATTGCCCCCAGTCCAACATCAACATCTCCAGCGGCATTGCGCCGGTGCGCCGGATGCTGGACAGAGGCATCAAAATTGGCCTCGGCACCGACGTGGCGGGCGGATTCTCCATTTCGATGTTCCGCGCGGTGGCGGACGCCATCCAGACGTCCAAGATGTACGCCGTGCTGATCAACCGGAGCCAGGCGCCGCTGACGCTGGCCGAAGCGTTTTACATGGCTACCAAGGGCGGCGGCAGTTTCTGGGGCAGCGTGGGCAGTTTCGAGCCGGGCTACGAGATGGACGCCGTCGTCATTGACGACAGCGATACCAAAGGGATTTTGCCGCTGACGCTGGCTCAAAGGCTGGAGCGCGCCGTGCACCTGTCGGACGACCGGCACGTCAAGGCGAAATACGTAAAAGGAGAACAGGTGCTGTGACGACACTGATCAAAAACGCCAGAGCCATTGTGACGGCGGACGACGCCGACAGGGTGTTGTGGAACGCCAACATACTGGTGGATGGCTGCGAGATTAAATATATCGGCACCGAGAACATGGAGGCCGACCGGGTGATCGACGCTTCCGGATGCTTTGTGTATCCGGGGCTTGTTAACACGCACCACCATCTTTATCAGACGTTTACGCGAAACCTTCCCGTCGTACAGCGGATGGAGCTGTTCCCGTGGCTGGTAACGCTGTATGAGATATGGCGGGGGCTTGACGACGACTGCATCTATTACAGCTCGCTTGTCGGCATGGGCGAACTGTTAAAGTACGGTTGTACCACCTGTTTTGACCATCACTACGTGTTTCCGCGCGAGGGTTCAGAACACTTCATCGACCAGCAGTTCCGCGCGGCGCAGGATCTCGGCATCCGGTTTCACGCTTCGCGCGGCAGCATGTCCCGCGGGAAGAGTGACGGCGGGCTGCCGCCGGATGATCTGGTGCAGGATGTTGACACTATTTTAAAAGACAGCGAGCGGCTGGTTAAACGCTATCACGACAGTTCGCGTTTTTCGATGACCCGGATGGTGCTTGCGCCGTGTTCGCCTTTCAGCGTGACGGCAGAGCTGCTGAAAGAGTCCGCGGCATTGGCGCGGCAGCTGGGCATCCGGCTGCACACGCACCTGTGCGAAACGCTCGATGAGGAGGAATACTGCCTGCGCGAAGTGGGCATGCGACCGCTGGAATACATGGAATCGTGCGGCTGGACGGGAAGCGACGTCTGGTTTGCGCACGGAATTCATTTTAATGACGACGAGCTGCAGTTCCTCGCCAAGACCAAAACCGGCGTGGCGCACTGCCCGGTGTCCAACATGAAGCTTGCTTCCGGCGTGTGCCGCATCCCCGACATGCTCCGGCTGGGCGTGCCGGTCGGCCTGGCGGTGGACGGCAGCGCGAGCAACGATGGCTCCAACCTGATGGCGGAGATACGCGCCGCCTACCTGCTGCACCGCCTCAAATGGAGCGATAAAGCGCCGACGGGTTACGACTTGCTGAAGCTCGCCACACGGGGCAGCGCCGCCCTGTTGGGACGGGACGATATCGGCAGCCTGGAGCCCGGCAAAGCCGCAGACCTCTTTATGATCGACGCGTCGCTTCTGGAGCTTGCGGGCGCCGGTAACGACCCTGCCTGTCTGCTGGGCACGGTGGGTTATTGCCGTCCGCCAAAGCTGGTGATGGTTAACGGACGAATTGTCTCCGAAGACGGCCATCTGACGTCGATCGACGAGCCTCTGGTGAGGGAGAAAGCTGAAACATTGTCGCATGAGATGCTTAAAAAAGCGAGGCAGGCGTAATCAAGTTTTTGAAGACAGAGCCGATTAAATTATTTAGGCGGATATTCGGGTTGTTGGATATCCGCTTTGGTATGTTATGGGATAGCTGGGTGCAGCAAGGCAGCATAACCATAATATTATGGGTGATATCCATAATCTAACCCAATTTGATTACATTAATTATGGCGGGATGCTGTTTATGCTTAATTATACAAATATTAACGCTGAAGACTGAGGGGCTATTATCTTTGACAAACACTTCGTAGAATATTAAAATATCTTATACAATAGAATCTGAAAAAAATAGTGTAAAACTTAAAATAATCATAGGATATACTGATAAAGTCCACCATAATATAAGGAACTCTGATTGTGTTTGTGAAACCCGTACTATATGCTATTATAGGTCTACCGTACATGTAGTGTATGGTACCGCCTATTTTTACTTTTGCCGAGGAGAGACATCATGAATCATGTAGTTGTTAACGTACAGGATAAGGCTCCTGATGAAGATCAAAGATCGCTGAGAGCAAGGGTTGTGGGCCGAGAGAGCAGTATCCTGAGGGATACATATTTCCTTATCGATAGTTCCAACAGTCCTTCAAAGAGGCTTACGATGGGATATACGACCATATATCCTACCGGAACCACGACAGGCCATGCCCATGACGACATGGAAGAAGTATATTTCGTTATATCTGGTGAAGGCATCATGGTCATTGGCGAAGAACAGTTCCCCATAAAACCCGGGGACGGGCTTTATGTGCCGCCGGGCAAGTATCATACGACGATTCAGACCGGAAATCAGCCGCTCGTGGTGCTTTGGGTAACCGGCAAAATCGACGCGGAGGACCGGGAATGATAAACGAAAAGAATTTGATCGACGGTATCTGGACAGACGGACACGGGCAGGACCGGCTGGATGTCATTAACCCTGCAAACGGGGAAGCGTTTGCTACCGTTCCCAAAGCGTCAGCGCAGGACGTTGACGACGCTATTAATGCGGCCGACCGGGCGTTCCCGGAATGGAGCAGGCTTACGCCTTTTAAAAGAGGCGAGCTTTTGCGCAAAGCAAGCCTTATCGTTTCGGAGCGCGCTGAGGATATAGCGCGGCTTATGACGCGCGAGCAGGGCAAGCCGTTTGCCGAAGCGTTAGGCGAGGTAAGGAAAGGCGCCGAGATCCTCAGGTATTATGCGGAAGAAGGCGAAAGGATATATGGCAGGATAATCCCGAATGCCGAGCCCGGCATCGAAAGCAGGGTCATCTATCAGCCTTTGGGAGTTGCTGCGGCAATTTCTCCCTGGAATTATCCCATCGAGCTGCTCGCATGGAAAGTCGGAGGGGCACTCGCTTCGGGGTGTACCATTGTATGTAAGCTTCCTTCCGAGACGCCGTTGTCGCCCATCGCGTTCATACGGTGCGTCGTTGATGCAGGAGCACCCCGGGGAATCATAAACGCTCTAACCGGAGCAGGTTCTGTCATCGGTCCGCTGATGCTAAAAAACCCAAAGGTGCGCAAGGTGGCGTTTACAGGTTCGACCGCCGTCGGCAAGCAGGTGCTGGCTGATTCCGTTGATACTCTAAAGAAGGTATCCCTGGAACTCGGCGGAAGCCTGCCCATGATAGTATGCGAGGATTGCGACCTTGACGCGGCGGTTGCGGGAGCGGTCAGGCGTTCGTTCCGCAATATGGGGCAGATATGTATAGCGGTCAACCGGATATACGTTGACAGGCGGATATACGATGAATTTCTTGATAAGTTTGCCGAACGGACTAAAAAGCTGACCATAGGAAACGGGCTTGACGGCGATTACGACCTTGGGCCTATGTGCACGAAGAAGGGCATAGAGACTGTAACAAGACATATAGAAGATGGGCTCAGTAAGGGCGCGAGACTGCTGTGCGGCGGGAAGAAACCCGAAGGGGAACAGTATGAGAAAGGCTTTTTCTTTGAGCCTTCCATACTGGCGGACGTGGATCACAGCATGCTCGTTATGCGTGAGGAAACATTCGGCCCGCTTGTCGGGGTGATGTCGTTTGAGACGATAGACGAGGCGATATCGCTGGCCAACGATACCGTTTACGGTCTTGCCGCGATCGTCTATACCAAAAGCCTTTACCTGGCGGAAAGGTTATCGCGCGAGCTCAATGCAGGAAATGTTGCCATCAACAACCCTGACGCAGGGGTTTTGAACGCTCCGTACGGGGGTTGGAAGGACAGCGGGTTTGGTTACGAACACGGCCCGGAAGGCATATATGAGTATCTGCATATTAAGCACATAAGGGTATGCATCAGGTAAGCCGGGCAGTAAAACATTAAGCGGCTATAAAGGAGGAGTAGGCATGTATAATGTGATCGTTGTAGATGATGAAACTTGGATATGCAAGCTCATCCGAAAGATAGTCGACTGGGAAGCGATCGGGTTTAATATCATTGCCAATGCAAGCGACGGATTTACAGCTTTAGAGCTTATAGAAAAGCACAAGCCCGAACTTGTTATAACCGATATCAGGATGCCTGGCCTCGATGGGATCGGTTTGATAAAAGCTGCCCGGGAAAAAAAGCTGGATATTGAATTTATTATAGTCAGCGGGTACAGCGATTTTGAATACGCCCGAAGCGCTCTGGCTTACGATGCTTTTGCTTACATTCTAAAACCGCTGGACAAAGACGAACTTGAAGAGGTCCTGTACAAAGCAAAAGACAAGATTTCCAAAAAACACAGTATCAAAGTCAAGCTTGAAAGCAGTGAGACTGTAATGCTGGAAAGCGAGCTGCGCAAGATAATAGACAAGACCAACAAGGGAATAACTGCGGAATACCTTAACGGCAAATATAACACAAAGTTTATGGGGGGGCCGTATTATACCGTTATATTCAAGCAGGATTTCATTTCTAAAGATAACATTAACGACGACTACCAGTATTTTCTATCCAAGGTTAAGACGACGTATGCGGATGATTTTCAGGAAATAGTATACTTCCCTGGAAACTCAGAAGGCCAGACCATCTTTGTCATTAACTTGAAATATGAAACCGACGACATTAATGGCCTTATGAGAAAAATAATGCAGGCGTTTGACGCGGAAGGCCTTTCAAAGAGCTTTAAGCTCACGATAAGCATTGGCCTTAAGGTAAACTCTATCAATGAAATAGACGTTTCATATGAATCTGCCGCAAATGCGATGAAGGCCCGGATATTCCTTGGCGTTGGAAGGGTGATTAACGCCAATAAAGAAGCGGCCAGGATAATTAATACGAAGAATATAATTGATATCCGCGTAAAGAAAAAACTTTCAGTGCTCTTTGATGTATTCGATATGGAAAACGCATTGAAAGAGATAAAAAGGATTTTGTTTGACGCGGAAAAAAAGAGCGCCGAGAATCTGCTATCCTGTCATATCGCCGCATATGAAATCCTCGAGATTCTGTTCGAGGCAATGGAAAACAAAGGGGTAAAGTATAAGGATGGAATTAGCCGGCAGCAGGCAGTTGCCGTCATTGACGGTTTTTCTTCGGTAAAGGAAATAGAGGATTACATTACGTCGATCATTAAAGAATTCCAGGATTCATACCTTGATGAAAAACATAACAATGGCGAAAAACTGATAACCGAGATTAAAAGGTTTATCTCCGAGAATTATATGTCCAATATAAACCTTGACGATGTCGCAAAGCTGGTGTGTTTGAGCCCGACATATGTCAGCGAGATATTCAAACGAAAGACCGGGGAGAATTTCAGTGAGTATCTTATTGATTACCGTATAGAAATAGCGAAGGATATGCTTAAGGATATCAGATATAAAGTTGTCGATATTTCGCAGATGGTAGGCTACGCTGATTCAAAATATTTTAGCAGATTGTTCAAGAAAAAGGTCGGAGTGAACCCGAGGGATTATAGAAAACTATGCCTGTAGTTTTCAGTATTGTTTTCAATGATGATATGGAGAGATCATGATCGAAAAAATCATCACCAAGCTTATTTCCCGTATTAAGACCTTTTTTAAGCAGGCAAAAAACTTCAAAATCAAAACAAACATCATTGCAATCGTTGGCATATATTTTGTATGTATATTGTTTACTCAGATCTGTTATGGCATCATTAATGTAAACTATACCAGAGAGTCAAACAACAAGAGGGACAGAGAAACCGTATCCCATTTTATCAATCTGGCTGCGTTAAACATAAGATCCGAACTGGATCGTATCGAAAAGATGGCCAGAATGGTGTACGACGAATCATATTTTTATTTTAAGGAAAAAAATAGATATTCGGAATACGGCGGCGATAACAGCGAACTGAATACGATAATCGATATGATATTTAAGCTCAATGAGGATATATCCGGGATATCGATTTACAGGCCAAAAGGCGGAATGATATCGTATACCAATCCTTATGGGCCTTATTACTATGTAAGCGGTACCAAATCGCGTTATTCCGAGCTTATACAGCATAAAGAAAAAGGCAGCATTCTTGAAAGAAGCAAAGGCGACAACCTCGGGCAGTGTATGCTGTCTATTAATTTCTTCCAGCCGGATGCTTCAAAAAATGAGTACGCCATAATCGTACTCGAAAAAAACTGGGCCGGCCAAAAAAGTTACTATGACGACCTGGGGCTGCTTCGTAACGGTTCAATAGCGCTTATAAACGAAACAGGCGAAATCCTCATGTTTTTCCGCCGGGAGGATGCCATAGGAGACGAAGCTCTGGTCAAAAGCGGGAAGTTTAACGGCCAGATTAAGGGTGAGCAGGGCTATTTTGAAATAGAGGCATACGGAGAAAAAAAATACGTCTTCTATAATGGAAACACCGGATCGGGCTGCACCCTTCTCTATATTGCGGGCAATCAGTTCTTTGACGGAAGCATGCAGGAGAATGAGATATACTATGTGATTCTAGTATCCGGCCTGTTTCTGATAGCAGTAAACATACTGATAGTCATACTTTTCAATAAGCGTGTTTACCGCCCGATAGCGAACGTTGAAGGGGCGCTGCACGCTATTGTCAGCGGCGATACCAACTTAAAGCTGACAGAGTTCAAACAGGAGAGTGAACTGTATCCCGTATATAATGACCTCCAATCTTTGATAGTGCGGTTAAAGCAGCTTATAGACAGCGAATATACAGCCGGAATTATGAAGAAACAGGCGGAAATTGACGCGCTGCAAAGCCAGATAAACCCGCATTTCCTTTACAATACCCTTGAATCCATCAGAGGCCAGGCGATAGTGGAAGGAGTCGAAGACATAGGGAAGATGGTAAAAGCGCTGGCCGATATTTTCAGGTATAGCATAACCAATAAAAACGCAATGGTGAAGCTCGAAGAAGAACTCAGGAATATAGATAATTACCTGAAAATTCAGCAATTCAGGTTTGACAACAAATTTATTGTCATTAAAGAAATTGAAGAAGAAACAAAGAACTGTCTTATTCCTAAACTTATCATTCAGCCTATCGTCGAAAACGCTATCATTCACGGGCTGGAAACCAAACCGGGGAAAGGCACTATTAAGATTAAAACATATTCAACAACGGACAGCATCATTATAAGCGTTGAGGATGACGGGGAAGGGATGGAAAAGGAAACGCTCGAGGCGATAAACGAAAGCCTTGCGCACGGTGTGAGCCTCAAAAAAGCCGAACACAAAGTCGGCCTCGGGCTTATCAACATAAACGAGAGAATCAAGCTCATTTTTGATAGCGATTACGGTCTGAAGGTTTACAGTATAAAGCAGATTGGTACAAAAGTTGAACTGAGGATACCCAAAACCTCAAAATAGTCCGACAAATACTAAGCCAGCCTAATTGTAAACTTGAAATAAAAGAAGTACGTTTATATAGACTGGTATGGACTGCTTCTTTTGTATACATGAAAAGAGGTCGGTTTATGAAAAAGTCCCTTATCCTCATACTTGTTGTGCTTATTATGCTTACAGCCGGCTCGTGCGGTTCCATTTATGCGCCCAAGCCGGAAGAGAGCACAACAATTCATGAGGAAGAACCCAAGGAAGTATATTACCTAATCGGTATGCATATCATACTTCCTTATTGGCAGGAACACCGGAACGGGTTAGAAGCGGCCGGGGAAGAGCTTGGAGTCAAGACTGTATTCACTGGCGAAAACGGGAACGACGCTCTGCGTCAGGTAGACATATTCGAACAGGCAGTTAAAGACCATCCGAACGGTATATTGGTTTCTCCCATCGATAAAGATGTCATGATCGGTCCAATAAACGATGCCATCGCGAAGGGAATCCCCGTAGCATGTGTTGACAACGATGCCCCGAACAGCAAAAGGCTGACGTACTTTGGTACCGACAATTATAAATCCGGATATCTTGCAGCGGAAATACTCGGACAAAAGCTGGGCGGAACGGGCGATGTCGGGATACTCACAATTCAGGGGCTTTACAGTCTCGACGAGCGGCAAAGGGGCTTTGAGGAATGTATCGCTGAAAAGTACCCCGGCATAAATGTTGTATCCGTAAAAAACGATGAGGCGGATCCCTCAATCGCGACAAATGTCGCGAAACAGATGCTTGACGAATACCCGTCTATTGTCGGGATATTTGGAACTGACGCTGCGAGCGGAGTGGGAGCGGCGATTGCGCTTAAAGAAAAAGGCAGGCTGGGCGTTGTGAAAGTCGTTGCGTTTGACAAAGATTCCTCCGTTCTGGAACTGGTGGAACAGGGAAAGATTGAGGCGACTTTGGTGCAGCGGACGTTTACCATGTCGTATTACGGCCTTAAGTTTTTATATGACTACAATCATAACAACAATCTCAAAAACATGGGGTATAGTCTGCTCCCGGATAAAGTGGATACGGGCATCATCGTCGTGACGAAAGACAACATAAACAGTTTTTACTGAGAAGCTCAATGTGGTGTACGGAATGAAAAACGCAAATATGCGGGGTGTAAAATTATGATCGAAGTATTTGGAATGAAGCTTTCGAAAGAAGAGCTCCTCGAACGTGTGAGCTCGATGAAACAGCTCGGAGGCGCGCGGGTATTTGAATATGCTGAAGGAAAAGCCGCGGGAGTCAAAGCTGTAGAAGTCAATGCCGGAGGTATTGTTTTTACGGTTCTTGCGGACAGAGGAATGGATATTGGGGAGGCATATTACAAAGGAATACCTATCGCCTGGAAGAGCAAGACAGGAGTTATCGCCCCGACGTACTTTGAGTACAGAGGGCATGAGTGGCTGCGGACTTTTTATGGCGGACTGCTTACGACCTGCGGCCTTACCCATGTGGGCGAACCGTGCCAGGATGGAAATACCGTTCATGGGCTCCACGGGAGGATATCGCATACGCCGGCAGAGAAAGTTTGGGTGGATGAGTACTGGGAAGGCGATGATTATGTCATAAAAGTGACCGGTAAAGTGCGCGAAGCCGCGATATATGAAGAAAACCTGGTGCTCACAAGGGAGATAAAGTGCATATACGGGCAAAAGAAAATATTTGTTAAAGATACTGTCGAGAATGAAGGGTATCTGGAATCGCCCTTTATGATCATGTATCATGTCAACCAGCCGTTCCCTATTGTCAGTGAACATTCAAGGCTCTATTCGTCTGCTATAAAAGTGGAGCCGCAACAGCCGCATGGCGGAGATTACAGCACGATGGGGAAGCCGACTCCCGGTTTTAAGTATGAAACGTTCGTTCATACCATGCCGATGGATAGGCCGAAGGTCTATTACGCGATAATCAACGAGAAACTGAATATCGGCGTGTATTTGGGTTACGACCCGAAAGCGCTGCCTGTGGGGAACGAGTGGAAGATGCTCGGGCAGCAGGATTATGTTGCTGCGATGGAGCCGTCGAATACGTTCAATATCGGGATAGTGGAGGCGAGGAAGAGGGGATGTCTCCCAATGCTCAAGCCGAAGGAAAAGAGGGAGATCAATCTGGAGATCGGAGTGCTTGAGGGTGCCGATGAGATAGAAGCGTTCAAGAAACTTTTATAAGAAAAGCTATTTGAGAAAGGAGATAATCAAAAATGAAAGCGGTTGTGATTTATGGGCCATGTGACGCGAGATATGAGGAAGTACCGGTAAAGAAGCCACAGGAAGGCGAAGTCCTCATTAAGGTAAAGGCAATAGGGCTTTGCGGAACGGACTATGAGCTGTATACGAATGAAATGGTTTATATCAAGGAAGGACTGTGCAAGCTTCCCATGATCCCCGGTCATGAATGGTCAGGTGTCATCGAAGAGGTCGGCCCGGGCGTCGAGGGCTTCAAGGTCGGCGACAAGGTTTCGGGAGAATGCACGGTAAGCTGCGGAACCTGCCATTTCTGCAAAAAAGGCCAGTACAACATGTGCATCAACCGAACCGAGACGGGCGTTTTGAGCAGGGACGGAGCTTTTGCGGAATACATAACGTTCCCGGTATCGCACCTGCATAAATTTGAAAACATTTCGTTTGAAGAAGCGGCGTTAATCGAACCGACTGGCGTAGCGCTATATACGGTTATGCGCTCGCATGTTTCTCCGCTGGATAATGTGCTCGTCATGGGCCCCGGACCCATCGGTTTGCAGGCTGCGCAGATCGTGAAGAAGATCTACAACGCAAAGAGGGTTATACTCTCGGGAACAAGAAAAGACAGGCTGGACCGCGCGAAAGCTTATGGCCTTGACGGGTACATAAACGTACGTGAGGAGAACCTTGCAGAGCGCGTCAGAGAAATCACCAACGGCGAAATGATCGACACGGTTGTGGAGACCTCGGGTGGCTTGACGGTTTTCGAGGACATCAAGAAGGTCATAAACCCGTGCGGCAAAGTCGGCATGGTAGGGTTCTTCGGAAACAAGAAGCCGGAGTGCGACTGGGATTCGTTTACCACAAGGGATATTTCAATATACGGAGCGCTCGGAAGCCCCAATGTGTGGGATGACGTTATCAGCATGATGGAGAGCGGGAAGCTCGAAGCCAAATCGATGATTTCGCATGTGTTGGATCTGAAGAGCTACGACGATTTTAAGAGCGCGCTCGATATGATGGTCGACAGGCGTGATAATGCGTGCAAAATTATTATGAAACCGTAAAGGAGAAGCGGTATGAAAAAGTTTATTGATCTTACGCATTATATAACGCATCAGATGCCTGTATTTCCGGCCGACCCGACCGTAGGCGTGCTGACGCATCATAATTACCAGAACGGGTATTTCGTCAGCCAGGTCATATTCGGAACGCATACCGGAACGCATGTCGACGTTCCCGTCCACAAGATAAAAGGCGGCCGGACCGTTGACGAGGTGCCAATTGAACGGTTTGCCCAAAGAGCGTATGTAATGGATTTGACGTTTCTAAAGCCCCTTGAAGAGATAACGCGCGCTCATTTGGATAAGCATGCGGACAAGGTAAAGGACGTAAGCGCCGTTATTCTCAAGACGGGCTGGAGCAGCCATTTCGACCAGGAAGATTTCTTTACGGCTTTTCCGGGCATAAGCGAGGAAGCGGTGGATTGGTTCAAAGAGCACGGAATAAACCTTGTCGGCCTTGAAAGCCCGTCTGTCAACGCAGTAAAACATGCCGAAATACATACGCTGCTGCTGCAAAACGATATTTATGTGGTCGAAAGCCTTGCGAACGTAGAAAAGATACCTGCAGAGTATGTGGATTTGTATGCGGTGCCACTGAAATTAAAAGGATTGGACGGGTCCCCCGTAAGGGCGTTTGCTGCAGTAGATTGATGCTTTGCAGATGTTATTGAGATTGTCTTTTAATGCGTTCAGGATTATAATGGAAGCATCAATTTAGCCGTAAATTAAGTAGTTTACGAGGGATACACATTGGACAAAGCAACAGGTATCCGTAAAGCCTTGAGGATAGCGGGAAATGTCTTTTTGCTCGCAGTGTTTCTGCTGTGCGTTTATCTCCTCAAGGCTAATTTTTTTACTTACCCCGTTATTGTCTCCGTGCTTAAAGGCGCGGCTCTGATCGGCATGCTGAGCATTGCTGAGAGTCTGGTGCTCGCTTCAGGCGGGCTGGACCTTTCGGTAGCGGGCATAAGCCTTTTGTCTTCCACTATCGTGTTTTATCTGGTGGAGACCGGTGCGACCAGCATTGTCCCGGCGGTGCTGATTAGCCTTGTAATCGGTGGCGTTTTTGGGCTTTTAAACGGGCTGTTTGTCGCCAAAATAGGAGTCATGCCTGTCATCGCAACACTGGGAACATCGCTGCTGACGCGCGGCATTGCCGGAGCGCTGACGAACAACATCAGCATACTGGATACCCGACCGGAGTTTGACGCTTTTAAAACGACTATATCTTTTATCCCGCTATCTCTTATAGTTGCGCTGCTGGTCATGGGGCTGTGTTATGCAGTCTTCCGGTTTACCGTTGCAGGACGGGAGATATATGCTGTCGGCGGCAGTGAAAAATCGGCGAAACTCAGTGGGCTCAACGTTGACATGATAAAATTTTACACATATACGTCAGCGGGGTTTATTGCCGGACTTGCCGGGTTGATGGTGCTTGCGGACAGTACGATGTCTGCGCGGTTTTTTAACGGGGGAGCGGAGCTTGAAATTATACTTGTTGCTGTGCTTGGCGGGGTATCCCTCTACAGCGGGCCCAGGATCTTTATCAGATCATTTATAGCGGCGGGCGTTGTCGCGGTGATAAACAGGCTGCTGTATGGTCTTTTCGTGTTCAATTATATACGGATGATAGCAATAGGCTTGCTGCTTCTGATGATGCTTGTATTAAGAAAGAATATGTTTAAGGCGGAAAAAAGCGAAGACTGAAAACCTGAAATATGTCCTCTTAATACGAATCTAGACTCATTGTGAGTATCTGAGAGTAGAACTACAATGTATACACCAGAATAGAGCTACTGTATACATTGTAGTTTTGTTTTGGTTACGGAACCGCACGCAAGCATAAAAACGGCTTGTGAACCTGGGAGACAGGCGTATGCGATTCGGTGATCAGTATACGAGGTTGCGGGAATGAATTATCGTGAACTCTTAAGCGGAATATTTCCATCAATCACGACGCCATTCGTTAACGGAAAAATTGATTATGGTCTTTTAAGGGCAAACGTAGAAAAGTATAACGAATATGAGCTAGGCGGGTACATGATACTCGGGGGCAACGGGGAATACCTCGGCCTGACCCCTGATGAAATGATAAAATCGGCTGAAACCATAGTTAAGGCAAAGAAACCGGGAAGATCTATAGTTGCAGGGGTGGGAAGGGAATCGGCAGAGGCAACCATTGAATTCATCAAGAGCATTGCAGATCTCGGCGTCGATATAGCCAGCATCATAACACCGTTCTACTATGCCAAGTATATGACGGACGACATGCTGGTTGCGTACTACAGCAAAATAGCGGATGAATCGCCGATACCTGTGCTGATATACAATTCGCCGGCATATGCGGCGGGGGTAGAAATTTCCCCCAAAGCAGTGGCAAGGTTGAGCAAGCATCAAAACATAGTGGGCATGAAGAACTCTTCGGGCAGGCAGATATCGGACTATGTTGATGCTGTGGGGGTAAATGACAGGTTTTGCTTCCACAGCGGGAAGGTAGGGGTACTTTGCAGGGATATCAGGCAGGGGGCTGTCGGGGCGACGCTGTCGGCAGCAAACTATTGGCCCCAAAACTGCACCAAAGTCTATAACCTCTTAAAGCAGGGAAGGGACAGTGAAGCTGAGGAGCTGTGTATGCAGTTGGATACGGCTGCCCGGCAGGGCGCATCGGCTTTCGGCGTTCCGGGCGTTAAGTACGCGATGGATATCGCAGGGTTTTACGGCGGAGAGCCAAGGCTGCCGCTGCTGCCGCTGAATGAGAAGCAAAAAGAACGGGTAAGAACATCGTTCAAACTAATAGGTTCGGCATTGCGCTGACCGCGAAATAGGGGAGCTTAAGCAGCTGTGTAATTACAATAATTATTTCATCCATAGGTCAGGTTTAAGCAACAACTTCAACAAGTATGCTCTGACGGAGATACCAAAATACATATATCAGAGCGCAAATAGGGGTATTAACCGTCCAGGAACTTTCGTGGTAAACGGTCGAGTAGCGGCAGCGCAATGCCGGAGATCTTAAACGATACGGAGATAAAAGAGCTAATATATCACTACGGGCTTACCGGCGATAAGATCGCTGAGGTCATAAGAATTTTAAGAATAAAGAGGGATTGATAGGGAAATGACTGTAAACTATTCAAAACATGGATACGGAACAGCAGGAGTCAATTTCACGCTGAAGTCGCTGGGCGTAAACGCCGCCAGAGGCAGCGAAGATCATGTCCAGAGGGTTTTGAACAAGACAATAAGCCTGGAAGAGTATGAAGCGCTTCGCGGCACGGTAAAGGCTATCGGCGTGACCGAGAAGTTCAGGGATGTCATCAGAACATTTAACGTCCCCGAGGGCGAAACACCGCCGGGGTTCAGGATAGAGAGCTATCTTGAAGATGATGGCCTGTTGCTGGTTGATCTTGTCAGGGATATCAGCTATGACAAAAACGGCATGAAGCGGCCCACAAAGATTATCTATTCAGCCGATTCGGCCAATCCGTACGAGGTGGAGCCCTTCGCGAAGCTGATTGGAAACCTTACATGCAATCCTGGGATCGTATATGACCTGTTCATCAACAATCCCGAGGCCAATGTGGGCGGAAAGTTCAAAACCATCGAGGAAGTCATGACGGAGCTCGGGCGAATACTCGGCCCCGGCTGCGACATTAGCGTTGAGCTCAACAACCCGTTCGAAGAAGATTTCAACAAGATACTCGATGAGTGCGAGAAATTCAAGGAGATTCTGACCGAGTACAGGCTTGTGATAAAGGTGCCGCATATGGGACCGGTTAACCCGTCCAATGTAGGCGAACTGCTCACGGGCGATAAGAAGTTCAGCGTCAGGTTCGACGAGCCGACAACGGTGGATGCTTTCAGAAGCCATAACCTGGCTCTTAAACTTCGCGAGCACGGATACAGGATAAACTACACGCTTATGTTTGAGCCTTACCAGACGGCGCTCGCACTGCAGGCCAAGCCCGCGTTCATCAACAGCTTTGTACGGCACAGGCTGAAACAGTCGGTGCAGATGAAGAACTTGCTGGCGTTCTACGAGATTTCGAAAGACCCGAAACACCTCGAAGACCTGCGGACCATGATGCTGGGTGCAGACCTTTTGAGCAAGAACGAAACCAATGCGGATCTGCTGAAAGTAAAGCACTATGCGGAAGAACTCATTAAGTACAGGAAGATAGACGAGCATGAAGGCAGCGACGGGCTGGATTCTGCAAGGCATAACCTGCGCCTGCTCAAGCAGAGCAACCTCCCCGACACGAGACTCATTATCTGCAGCATGGAAGGCCCGCTCAATTACCCGGATATCGATAAGATGTTAAGCGAGCCGGAATTTGCGGACGTGGTAGACCGCGTCGTGATAACGGCTGAGCCGGGGTACCTCGCCAGGTTTACGTCTTCCAACCACGTTGTGTCGTATCAAAGAAGGTTCATGAACGCTGTTCAGGGCGCTTAAGGGACTGAGAATAATCTGAGGAGGTTTAAAAATGAAAGTCGAGAGATTAAAAGGTATCATCGCTCCTATTACGACGCCGTTCACAAAGGATGGCGAGGTTGACTACGCCGGGCTTAAAAAGAACATGGAGTTCTATGCGAAGTCGGGCATACATGGTTACCTGGCATTGGGCTCCAACGGCGAAAACAAGAGCCTGACGAACGACGAAAAAGTTAAAGTATTGAAAACGATCATAGACAACAAAGGCGCTGACCAGTTCGTGATGGCGGGCTGCATTTTCGAATCGACATACGAAACGATAAAGTATGCCAAGGAATTCGAAAAGCTGGGAGCCGACTTTATCACTCTGCTTCCTCCGTCATACTTCAAAAAGCAGATGACTGAACCGGTGCTCATCAAATATTTCAACGATGTCGCCAACTCGATCAATACACCGTGCCTACTGTACAACGCGCCGCAGTTCTGCGGGGGTACGGAGCTTTCGGTAAACCTCGTCAAGGAATGCGCGAAGAATCCAAAGATCGTCGGTCTGAAAGACTCGTCGAAGGGCAATATTGAGAACTTCCTGTTTGCGGTCAGGGACCAGATCTGCGTCATGGCGGGTTCGGCTGATTTCTTCATGAGGACGCTGTTTATGGGCGGCACCGGCGGAGTGGTATCTCTTGCGAACGTGTTCCCCTCTATCGTGTGCGAACTCTATGAGCTGATACTCGCGAAGAAATATGAGGAAGCATTTGCGCTGAACGAGAAGGTGCTAAGGCTCAACAAGGGCGTATCCGGTTCGGGCGGAGTGGCTGCTGTCAAGTACGCTATGGACCTGGCGGGACTTGTCGGTGGAGATCCGAGGCTGCCGCTGCTGCCGCTGCCTGATGACAAGAGGGCCAAACTCGAGGCGCTTTTGAAGGAAGAAGGAATGATCCGATGAGAAAAGTACTTCTGACCAAAAAGCTTAAAGAAAACACTGCGAAGCTGTTCGAGGGAATACCGGACATAGAACTGGTAACCATTCCCGACGGGGCGCAGGAGCAGTTTGACGCTCACATTAAGGATGCTGAGGCGCTGCTTCTGAGCACGGCGTATAAGATGACGAGAGAAGTCATCGAGCGTGCCGCCAACCTGAAAGTGATAAGCCGGACGGGCGTGGGCGTAGACAACGTGGACGTCAAGGCTGCCACGGAGAAAGGGATCCTTGTATTGAATACGCCCGAGGCAAATTCGATATCGGTGGCGGAGCATACGCTGGCGCTGATAGTGGCGATATCCAAACAGCTGGTGATGTACGACAGCGAGCTGAGAGTCGGCAACTTTGCAATTCGCAGAACGAACATGAGCGTCGACATTGACGGCAAGACCCTGGGGCTCATAGGCTGCGGCAGGATCGGCAGGTTTACTGCCGAGAAGTGCAAAGCGGCGTTCAATATGAACGTGATAGGATATGACCCGTATATAAAGGAGCTTCCGGGCATCACGCTGTATGAAAACATCGAAGATGTGTTTGCGAAGGCTGACTATGTATCGCTGCATCTGCCGCTAACTGACGAGACCAGAAACTTGGTGGGCGAATCGCTGCTGTCCAAGATGAAGCCCACGGCATTTCTGATTAATACGTCGAGGGGCGGCATTGTGGACGAGGCTGCTCTGGCCAGGATGCTCAAGGATGGAAGGATAGCTGGCGCGGCACTGGATGTGCTGGAGAGCGAGCCGCCAAAAGCTGACAACCCCCTGCTGCCGCTGAAGAATGTCATACTGACACCGCACAGCGCAGCGCTCACAAAGGAATGCTCGGCGAGAGTTGCATACGAGGCGGCGCTTGGCATCAGCGATTACTTGAAAGGGAAAACGCCCAAATTCGTGTTCAATAAGGAGTTGTTAAAATGACCAAAAGATTCGACATGATGGGATTCGGGGAAGCGATGATACGGTTCAACGCCCCCGAACATATGAGGCTAGAACAGGCGAGCTACCTGCAGACGGCGATAGCCGCGGCTGAGCTCAACTGCTGTGTGAACATATCGAGGCTGGGACTGAAGACTGCGTATGTGACGAAGCTTGTTGATACGTGGAGCGGCAAGTATATAGTCAACC
>Ga0134099_1001816_pt1 | contig 19137 bp, 13 predicted proteins | sample 10_taG_2_FD_105482 | JGI IMG/M metagenome (GOLD analysis project Ga0134099, IMG submission 105482) | Switchgrass degrading microbial communities from high solid loading bioreactors in New Hampshire, USA - 10_41_5_180_A2 metaG | ecosystem: Engineered > Bioreactor > Semi-continuous > Anaerobic >...
GCCCTGAATCGATCTGTGCGGGGTCTGGCAAGTAAAAATCGATGGGTAGATTTCTCTACCCATCGGAAAGTTATACATTAATTAAGTTTTACAGGATCAACCCCAACAATTGACATTGAACCAGAAAAAAGGCTGCCTCTCCGCGTGAATCGCGGAGAGGCAGCCGCTCTCGTTGAAATCCTTCTATACGTCGTTGTTATCTTTTTTTGCGGTCATCAATGCCCTATTATGCGGGTCGCGGCAATCTTTGCGCAATGACGTTCATCAGATTGTCGGTGGAATCCAGCGGGTCGACGAATTTCGCATCTCCCACCGTCTGTAAAACCGCCTTTTCCGGAGCCAGTACTCCTCCGAGCACCTCGCCTATTTCCGCATGCTTGTATTTATAAATCTTCTCTTCCATTTCCGCGGAAATATCGAAGATATCGTCATAGGGCATATCCGCCTCAAAGACATGCGCAAGTCCCGCAGCGATCTCCCAGTTGCAGAAGAGCACGTCCTCGTTGACCGCCTGGCGCACCGGCAGCAGCCTTCTTTCCGTGTTGGTGAAGGTTCCGTCCGCAGACACGGCGCCCGTTCCGGGGATGACCACGTCGGCCTTTTCAGCCGTCTGGGTCATATGCGTATCCGAAACCATCAGGAATTCGAGTCCGGAAAGATCCGCCTTCGGATCCTCGCCGAAGATCAGCAGCGCCTTTACGCCTTCCATCGCTTCCGCGCCGGCAGTGATTCCAAGATCGATAAGCCCCTGGCTGTTGTTCTTTGCCTTGATCATCAGGATGCCATCCCGCGGCGATCCGATATGTCCGGAAAGAACCGCGATGTCGCCGATCAAAGCGGCGGCCTCCGTTGTGACCAGGTTCTGCTGGAATACGATCATCGCTTTCTTCGCGTTTCCGTACAATTCGGCCACGACCTTGGCATCGTCGCCGGCTTCGATCTTCTCCAGGCTTGACTTAAACGCGTCAAACCCTTCCGCTTCGGGTTTCTTTCCCATATCCAGCAGCGCTTTAGCAATCTGCTTCAGGAAGCTTAAGTCGTTTTCCACATAAAGGACCTTCGCCGCAAACTCAAAGTGCTGTTCATAACCTACGGGATTGATCAGTATTACCTTCGCGCCTGCTTCCGCAGCCTGCTTCAGCTTGACCTGTACAACCGGATTCAGCCTTACGTCAAAACCGGTTACCAGGATCACTTCCGCGGCAAGCAGTTCGTCGATGGTATTGGGCGAGGCATCAAAGCCCAGAACCTTGGCCAGGCCGTTTTCCCTGTTGTTGAAGCAGAATGTCCTGGCGCCGATGGCATCTGCAAACCGTTTAATCGCAAAGGCTTCTTCGTTGGTATAACGGTCCGATACGGCAACCGCCACGGCGTCTTTTCCGTATTTGGCCGCCACCGACTGGACCTTTTTGGCCGTCAGCACAAAAGCTTCATGGTAATCCGTCGTTTCCAGGCCGTTCTCCTTGCGGACCATCGGCTCATAAAGCTTTCCGTCCAGCACGGCGCAGTTGAATCCGAATTTGCCCCTTCCGCAGAGCAGTCCCCTGTTTACTGCGCCTTCCTTGTCGGGAACAGCCTTGATGAGCATGTCTCCGTAGGTTTCCAGGTTCAGGCTGCATCCGACGGAACAGTAGGCGCAGGTAGTGCCGGTCTTTTCCGTCGCCAAAGGCACGGGTTTTCCGTAGGTGGCCCTTTCCTGCAGCGCTCCCGTGGGACATACACTGACGCATTGTCCGCAGGAAACGCATCCGGATTCTGCAAGAGGCTTTTCGAGTGTCGGTTTTACCACCGTATCAAATCCTCTGCGCACAAGCCCCAGCGCTCCGATTCCCATAACCTCGTCACAGACGCGGACGCAGAGGCCGCAAAGGATACATTTGTTGGGATCTCTTATGATGAACGGATGATCATCCTCAAACTCGATCCGGTTCACATCTCCGGCAAACCGTTCCGGTTTCACCTTGTATTGATTTGCGAAGTCGATGAGCTTGCATTCGAAGTAGTCATGACATCCGCATTCCAGACATCTCGCGGCGTCGGCCATGGCCTGTTCCGCATTGTATCCGAAGACGACCTCCGAGAAATTGTCTTTCCTTTCTTCGGCTTCCAGCTGATCCATCTTGGGCCTGCACTGGCGTTCCCTGTCCTCGAAGGTCTTTTCCGTCACATCGCTCCGTTCCACCGTATAGGGCTTCTCATATTTCACCTTTTCCCCGGCCAGGTACGCGTCGATGATTTCAGAAACCTTCTTCGCGTCGGCAATGGCTTCTACGGCGATGGATATCTTGTCGTTTCCGCAGTCGCCTCCCGCAAATACGCCTTCCATGCTGGTCATGAAGGTGTCGGGGTCATAGGCGATGCCTCTTTTCCTGGTAAGATCCAGTCCTTCGAATCCGCTGGGATCCACGGCCTGCCCGATGGCAAGGATCAGGGTGTCGATGTCCAGCGTTTCCGTCTTTCCTTCCACCGGCACGGGCGACCTTCTTCCGCTGGCGTCGGGTTCGCCGAGCTCCATCACCTGAAGCAGGACCTGCTTGACATGACCGTTTTCATCCTTGATCACTTCAATGGGATTTCTGAGGTTTTTAAAGATTACGCCCTCTTCTTCCGCTTCCAGGATCTCGATCCGGTCCGCGGGCATTTCGTCCTTTGTACGCCGGTATATGTTATAAACCTTCTTAGCGCCAAGCCGCACGGCGGTCCTGCAAGCGTCCATGGCGGTGTTTCCTCCGCCCACGATGGCGACGTTTTCCCCGAGCTTGATCTCTTCGTTCCTGACGACTTTTCTCAGGAAATCGATGCCTCCGATCACGCCGTCGGCATCCTCGCCCTTGCATCCGACGCCGGTGGATTTCCAGGCGCCGATCCCGATCAGAACCGCGTCATAGTCTTTTCTGATGGATTCAAAGGAAATATCGACGCCAACCTTCGTGTTGGGAACCATCGTCACACCCATCCTTTCGATGAGGGCGATCTCCTCGTCCAGCACCGCTTTGGGCAGCCGGTATTCGGGAATGCCGTATCTCAGCATGCCTCCAAGCTTGGGCATTGCTTCGAAAATCGTCACGTCATGCCCTTTGGCTCTCAGGAAATAGGCCGCGGAAAGCCCCATGGGACCTCCGCCGATGATGGCCACGGATTTCCCGGTTGCCGGGGCAATCTCAGGCATGAAGGGATCCCCGCCGGCGCTGTCGTAGTCCGCCGCAAACCGCTTCAGCCACGCAATAGAAATGGGTTCTTCCACCAGCTTCCTCCTGCATTTGTCCTCGCAGGGGTGCGGGCAGACTCTTCCGATGGAGCCGGGAAGCGGGATCTTGTCCTTGATGAGCTCGATGGCTTTTTCAAATTCCCCGTTGGCGATCAGCCCCACATAGCCCTGACAGTCCGTGTTGGCGGGGCAGGCCAATACGCAGGGAGGCCTGCAGTCTCCGATATGGTTGGATAAGAGCAGCTCCAGGTTTGTCTTTCTGGATTCCCTGACCCTTTCCGTTGAGGTTTTAATGATCATATTGGGAGCGATTTCTGTGGCGCAGGCCTTGACCATTTTGGGGTTGCCTTCCACTTCAACCACGCAGATCCCGCAGGAGCCGTATATCTCCGTCCGTTCGTCAAAGCAGAGCGTCGGGATAATAATGCCGTTCTCTTTGGCGACTTCAAGGATGGTCTGTCCGGGCAGCCCGAACACTTCCTTGCCGTCTATGTTCAATCTGTATTTTTTCATTGCACACCCCTCCTTCAGTCTCTCTCAATCGCGCGGAACTTGCAGGTCTCTTCGCATTTTCCGCACTTGATGCAAATGCTCTGGTCGATTGAATGCTGCTTCTTTAATTCGCCTTTAATGGCGCCCACCGGGCATTTCCGGGAGCAGAGCGTGCATCCGGTGCATTTGTCCGTAATGGTAAAGGTCAGCAATTCTCTGCAGGAATGGGCGGTGCATTTTTTCTTATAGATATGGTCCTCGTACTCGTTTCTGAAATATTTGATGGTGGTCAGCACGGGATTGGGAGCGGTCTGGCCAAGGCCGCACATGGAACCGTCCTTGATCTTCTGAGCCAGCTCCTCCAGCAGTTCGATGTCTCCGTCCCTGCCTTCTCCCACGGTGATCCGCTCCAGGATCTCCAGCATTCTCTTTGTCCCCACGCGGCAGTAGTTGCATTTGCCGCAGGATTCTTTCCGCGTGAAGTCGAGGAAATACCTGGCCATGTCCACCATGCAGGTGGTTTCGTCCATGACGATCATACCGCCGGAGCCGACGATGGCGCCGGTTTTTGTAATGTTTTCATAATCGACGGGGGTGTCGATCAAAGAGGCGGGAATGCAGCCGCCGGAGGGTCCGCCCATCTGGACGGCTTTGAATTGCTTATCGCCCTTGATGCCGTCGCCGATCTCATAGATTACGTCGCGAAGCGGCAGTCCCATGGGGACTTCAATAAGCCCGCCCTTCTTGATCTTGCCCGCCAGCGCGAACACCTTCGTGCCCTTGCTCTTTTCGGTTCCGTAGGCGGCAAAAGCGGCTCCGCCGTTTGCGATGATCCATGGCACATTGGCAAAGGTCTCGACGTTATTGATATTCGTCGGTTTCTGCCAATATCCCTTCTGGGCCGGGAACGGCGGCTTCAGTCTCGGCATGCCCCTTTCGCCTTCCAGCGAAGCGATGAGCGCCGTCTCTTCCCCGCAAACAAACGCGCCGGCGCCGGCCTTGATCCGGATGTCAAAGCTGAAGCCGGTTCCGAATAAGTTATTGCCGAGGAAGCCTTTTTCCCTCGCCTGGCTTATTGCTATTTCGAGGCGCGAAATCGCCAGGGGGTATTCGGCGCGAACATAAATGATTCCCTCCGCCGCGCCAATGGCATAACCGCCGATGATCATCCCTTCGATCAGGGAATGGGGATCGCCCTCCAGGACGCTTCTGTCCATAAATGCTCCCGGGTCGCCCTCATCGGCGTTGCAAACCATGTATTTCTCTTTTCCGGGGGACTGTTTGGCGGCATTCCATTTGAACCAGGTGGGGAATCCCGCTCCTCCTCTTCCCCGCAGACCGGATATTTTGATTTCCTCGATGACCTCGTCGGGAGTCATCGACGTTACGGCCTTTTTCACCGCCTCGTATCCGCCGGTCTTTATGTAATCCTCAATGTTCTCCGGGTTGATGATCCCGCAGTTTCTCAGGACAATTCGCTTCTGTTTCTCAATAAATGCCCTGTCGGTTTCGGAAATTTCATGCTCCTTTGCCACTTCCCCGCCGACCAGGTGTTTTTCCACGATATCCGCCACTTTTTCAGGCAGGACTTTCACATATCTCGTGAGTCCGCCGTTATCGTCATATACGTCGACGATGGGCTCAAGATAACAGGTTCCGATGCAGCCTGTAAGATCCACCGGAATATTGAGCCCTTTAGCCCTGATCTGCTTTTCAAATTCCGCCGCGGTCTTCTTGGCTCCTGTTGCCACGCCGCAGCTTCCCTGTCCGACTACAACCTTCATCCTGCCTTCACCTCCTGCCCCTCACGCTGCCTGATCTCGGCCAAAGCCTTTTTCACGCTGTCCTTTGTCAGATTGCCGTAGGTCTCTTCGCCTGATTCGCTCTTGATCATCATGACCGGCGCCAGGCTGCAGCAGCCCAGGCAGGCGACATTATTCAGGGTGAAAAGCCCGTCCTCCGTGGTCTCTCCGTCTTTAATGCCCAGTTCTTCGCAGATCGCTTCCTCGATCATATCCGCGCCGTTTACATGGCAGGCCGTTCCCTTGCAGAGCATGATGAGGTATTTCCCGATCGGCTTCAGCCTGAATTGCGAGTAGAACGTCGCAACGCCGTAAATCTTGGCCGGTTTGATGCCGGTCTGCTCGGAAATGTAATTGATGGCGTCCATGGACAGATATCCATAGATTTCCTGCGCCTTTTGCAGGATGGTGATTAGACTTCCCGGTGTTTTGGCGTACTTCTCCATCACCGGAGCCAGTTCTGTAAAATCCTGTTTTTTACAGTCACACTGGCAGCCCCTTTTTTCATCAGTCATTTTTTCTTCCTCCACTAAACGATAAACAATAACAAGCCCAACCCTGGACGTTCCGGCTTTTCAGCCTTCGTCCAAGACCATACAACATCTCCAATATAACAAAAAAACCATTAAAATACAAGCGCTTTCTATGGGGGTATGTTAAATAATTAACAAGGAAGAGTGGTAATTTTTAACGATCCTTTCTAACGGTTAGGAATAAAGATTTGACCTTGCTCAAATCCAACTCCATTAAAAACAAACCGGCTATTAAAAGCGCTGCGCCCGCATATGCCCTGGGGGCAAGCACCTCGCCAGCCAGGAAAAATGCGACAAATCCAGCGAATACCGGTTCCAGCGTAAAGATGACGCCCACATGGGAGGCGCTGGTATACTGCTGCGCCATCGCCTGGATTATAAAGGCAGCTCCCGTACAGAAGACCGCCAGGAAAAGCACGGCCATCCAGCCCCCTGCCGTATGGGGAAGAGAGGGCGTTTCTAAAAGGCAGGACAGGATCAGGTTGAAAACGCCGGTAAATCCAAGCTGGAACACTCCCAGCTGAAAGGCGTTGACTTCGCCGCCCGTGACCGCGATCTCCGTCAGCAGCAGGTCCACCGCATAGGCGAAGGCGGCAATCAGGCATAAGATGTCTCCCAGCGCGGGCTTCAGCTCCTCGTTCAAGGAAAGCAGCGCGATGCCTATGAGGCACATGACCACGACAACGGAAAATTTCCTGTCCGGCCGCTGCTTCAGGACGAAAAAGGCAAGAATCGGCGTGAATACGACGGTAAGGGCGCAGAGAAAGCCCGCGTTTGACAACAAGGTATGCTTGACGCCGAAGGTGGCGCCGATATAGACGATCATTAGCACGAAGCCTATGATGGCGCTGTATTTTATCGTTGCCCTGTTGACCGTTTTCAATTTCGGAAAGGCCAGAATAACCGCGATCAGAAAGGAGATCAGAAAACGCAGCGCGTTCAGGGTAAAGGGTCCGATTTCGGTAAGGCTCACGTCGATCAGCCAGTAGGATATGCCCCAGAACAGCGCCACCATGAGCAGCATCATATCCGCTTTCAGTTGTTTTGACATATATTTTGCCTCCCTTGGCTTGCATCAAACCGGTCAGATTTCCGCTATGAATAGCTCCAACGCCAGGGAGGGTTCCAGCAAGCCGGTTTTTATGCTTTTATCGATTTCATAGCTTTCCTGCAGGATCCTTCTCAGCCGGGCAACAGAATGTTTTTCGGCAAAAGCGGCGGCTTTTTTGATCCGGAATTCATGGATGCCCAGTATATCCTTCATTTCCGAAAATGATTTTCCCTCCTCCTTCATTTCCTTCACCGAAAGAATGATTTCGAAATGGGAGCATAACAGGGCAAGTAGCCGATAGACCTGTTCCCCCGACACCAGCAGGTTATGGAGGATCCGGTATGCCTCTTCCTTGCGTCCCCTTCCCAGCGAGTCGATCATGGCGAAAACATCGGTGTCCATATTTCCGGATAAGGTCTTTTCCACCGCCTCCATGCTGATATCGGGTCCCTCGTTGTAAGCGACGGCCTTTTTGATGTCGTTCTCCAGGTTATACAGCGTATAATCCGTGTCTTTATCGTAATATCCCGAAGCGGCGATAAGCCCTGCCACCACGGAAGGATTGGCGGTTTTTCCGGCTTCCCGGAACCGCTTTTCTATATACGCTTTCAGGGATTTCTCATCCAGCTCCCCGAACTCGTATACGCCGCCCGCTTCGGCTATGGCCTTGAAAATCCTTTTTCTCTTGTCCACGGACCCGGAAGTGATGATCAGCAGGCAGTACTCCGGGATATGTTTCAGATAATCGATGAGCCGCCGTTCCTCCGCCTCGTCAAAGCCCTTCATCTTCCCTTCTTCCATGAGCTTGAAATCCGAAACGAGCACCACCCGTCTTTCGGAAAGAAAAGGCAGGGTCTCGCAATCATTTCTGATCTTTTCGAAGGTGGCCGATGCGCCGTCGATCCTGGAAAAATCCATGTCCCTGCAGGCTTCGTTGACGTACCTTTTCACCAGCATGTCCACCGCCCAATGGATCAGGAATTCTTCTCTTCCGAAAAGCAGCAGCAGGTTCTTTATATTGTTGTTCCTGACGTCCTTATCTATCTTTTTATACGCGTGTTCTCCCGCAGCAGCACTTTTGTTTGCCATGTTTTCCCCTCTTCATCGAAGACGACGGCTCCGTTCAAGTCGTTTCTATAGATGATTATACCTTTTTCCAGGCATTTTTCAATGACGGACGGGTGCGGATGCCCGAAATTATTTTTTCCCACCTGGAACACGGCGATTTTCGGATCCACTGCCGCGAGAAACCCGTCTCCCGTGGAATACCTGCTCCCGTGGTGCCCGACCTTCAGGACGTCCGCGCGCAAAACCCCCGGATCGCTTTTATGCTGATCCATGGCTGCCCGTTCTCCTTCAAAACCCAGGTCTCCCGTCATCAATACGGTCAGGCCCCTGTAATAGATCCTCAAAAGCAGGCTGCTCGCGTTCTCGTCCGCTTCATCGGAAACAAGTTCACGGTATTCTTCCTCCGGACGCTTCTCCGGATACAGCACGTCGATCCAAACGTCTTTCTCAATCCGGATCCGGTCGCCTGCCGCGAGGTACAGCACAGCCTCCCTTTCAAGACCGGTTTCTGCCAGTATTTCCTTCTCCCGCAGCCTGTTGGCTTCATAGACCCCGAGCCGGCCGATCTCCATCCTTCCCGCAAGCTGCGCGATGCCGAGAAAATGATCGTCATGAAGATGAGTCGCCAAGGCCAGGTCGATGGACCTGACTCCGTTTTTCAAAAGGTAGGGCTGCAGTATTTTCTTCCCGACGTCGTAAGAGCGGCTGCCGCCTCCGTCTATGAGTATGTTTTTCCCTCCCGGGGTCCGGATATGCAGGCAGTCTCCCTGCCCCACATCCAAGAATACAAGCTCCGCATCGCGGCAGCTCGTATCCGCCGCCCAGGAAACCGGCAGAGACAGGATCAGGATCAGGCAGCAGTATGCCGCCATCGCCCTCCGGCGTCCCCGCTGGTATAGGATGCGGTAAAATTCCGAAGAGAGAAAAAAGAAAAATCCGTAGAAGATTAGCAGGAAGAGGACGGATGGGCTTACGGTATTGAAAAATCCGACTCCGGGCAAATAGAAATGCCAGTTTAGCCGAAGCATGAGGTTGATAAGCAGTTCTCCCGCCTGCACGCCGGCACCGAAAAGGACCCCACAGGGAGGGATCCAGGATAAGAACGAGAGCGGAATCAGGCAAATGCCCAGGGGGATCACCACGCCTGAAATTGCAATCACAGGCATATTGACAAAGAAAGCGGCAATGGAAAAGTAATTGAACAGATATGCGGTGAGCGGCGCCATGCCGATCTGGATAATCAGAAGCGGCGCAACCAAACGGAGCCCTTCCGTAAGCAGCCCGCTTGCCCCTTTCTCCTCCATGATGCCGATTCTCCGGTTTGCCCACGGAAGCAAGGCCGCAAGGCAGAATACCGCCATGAAGGATAGCTGAAATCCCGCATTAAAGAGATAAAACGGGTTCACAAGCTGCATTCCCAGCGCGCTGGCTGCGGTACAACACAGAAAGTCGTAACGCCGGCAAAACAACTTGGAAAAAATATGGATGTAAATCATGACCGCAGCCCGCACAACGGAAGGCGAGAATTCCGACAGCGCAGCATAAAAGAACAGCGCCAACGCAGCAATCAAATAAAAGGCCCTGGTCTTCCGGTTGCCCAGAAGCCGGATGACAAACAGGTATACGATTCCCGTATGTATGCCGGAAACGCTGAGGATATGGGCAATCCCGTTTTTCTGAAAGGAATCGTAGACGTCTTCGCCGATGAAGCTGTCGTCCCCGAACAGCATTCCGTTCATAAGCCCGAAGGTCTCGGGAGCCATGGTCCTTTCAAGGCGATCAAGAAAACCGTATTTCAGCCGGGCCGTCAGCGTGAAGAAAAGATAGGACTTCTTCGGTTCGAAACGGATGAGTCCCTCGCCGCTTTGGAGGATTACCCTCACCCCCTTCGTTTTTAAATAGAGGCGGTAGCTGAACAATCCCGGGTTCCGCCGCTCTGCGGGAAGCTCCACCTCTCCTTTTACAACGGCCCGCTTTCCGATATATTCCGCCGGATTTCCCATCGCGCCCTTTATCCGCACCAGCCGTTTTCCGCCGTAAGGCGCGGTAATGACCATCTGCCAGGAATTTTCATCCCGGGTCTGAACTGCGACCACCCGTCCTTCGACGGTATGAACTTTGCCCGTTTCCGATTCAAGCGGGTCCGCGCGATGCTCCGCGATATAGAAGCAACCGCTTCCAAGCAGCACAACCAGCAGAAAAAGCCCGGCAAGTCCCGCCGTCTCCCGCAGCCGCCCCAGCTTTATATCCGGTCCGCCGCTCTCTTCCTTTTCCTGCCGGTTATACCGCGGGTACAAAAAAATATGCCTGCTAACGGAATTTGCCGCGACCGCCGCCGCTGCAAGAGCCGACGCTGCAACCAGAAAATGAACCGGCGCCGGATCCATATGATACCCCAGTGCGATTCCGAACGAGAAACAAAGAAAAAGAAATACGACGGGCCTTCTCATGCTTATCTCCAAACCGGTTCGTCAATGCAAACCATAGGCAAACTCGTACGGCATAAAAATACCATATAATGTTATTATTGTCAATATTTATATGAGATAGGGCTTCTTCCCGCTTCCGACCGATCAAATCAATTGATTTGACGCCTGTAAAGAAGTATAATTAGGCATAACCAATGCGAAACAATGGGAGGGAGTAACCATGTACGACAGCGTGGATGTGGCCAGGGCGGCAATCAAACTGGCGATTACGCCGAGCAGGAGCGCGGAAGAGCAGTTGATCGCAAAGCTAAAGGAAAAAGATATCCATGGGGCTGCGGTGGATATCGGCGGCGACATTGTCAATTCCATTCACCTCGTGATAGAACGGGCGATCATTGCTTCCAGAAAGAGCGGGATCACAAAGGAAGGACATGTCCAGGACGGCGCCATTGCAGGAGCCGCCAGGGAAGCGATCACGCAGATCGCGGCCAAGGCCACCGGGCTAAACGGCGGCGGCAAAGTCGCCATCTGCAGGCATAAAGAGCATCTCAGCGTATGCATTTTCATGAGCATCGGCCTGCTCCACCTCAACGACGTCGTCATCGGACTCGGACACCGTTGCCTGCCGGCCGACTGAAAGCAGGAATCCCTGCCGCCTGCCGAATATGGCATCGGTATTACATTATTATTAAGAGTTTATTTCATTACAGATTTCGATTAGCATACGGTTAATCGCTATGTTATAATAGGCTGTAGCGCATCCGCGTATTTCAGGCCTCCAGTTGTTATTCGGCGGGACTCAGAGAGAAAAATGAGGCAGGTGATAACATGGCAGACGAATATGATAAATCGGATCAGCGTAATGAGATGGATGAATTCCTGAGCAAATTTGACAGGATCAGCGACATATTTGATAAAAGTTTACATAGAATGGAACAGCACAGGAACGAAACACCGGAACATCACCGGAACACACAGGAAAACGGTACGGAAGAACCGCCGGTGAAGGAGCCGGGACAGGCATCGGCCGGAACCTATGCGGAAGCGCCGGCGCAGCCGGACGAACCGGTATTCGGCGGAACCCGACTGGAGCGACTAGAGAAGACAAGACCTCAAATGAGTATGAGACAGAAGAAAAAAAAGAAAAAAAAGCGATATAGGATCAATATGAAAAGGCTGTTCGCGTTTTTCGCGATGCTTTTCCTTGCCGGATGCCTTGCGGTAGGCATTTTTGTCGGCTCGATTATCAAGGATACACCTGCCATTGAACCCAGCAACATCTACTCTCTCCTATCCGAGAATTCCGTGTTGTACGACGACGAGGGAAATGTCATCGACAGCGTATTGACCTCGAATAAGGAAATGCGGACAAACGTCTCCTATACGGACCTGCCGGAGAATCTGAAAAACGCGTTCATCGCCATTGAGGACAAGACCTTCTGGGAACATCACGGCTTCAACTTTATCCGCATTATGGGCGCCATCAAGGAAAGCATCCTGGAAGGCGACAGCATCAGCGGCACCAGCACCATTACCCAGCAGCTGGCGCGAAACCTCTTTTTACCGGAAACAAAATCGGTATACAGCATGAAGCGGAAAATTCAGGAAGCCTACTATGCGATCCTGCTTGAGCGGAATCTGACGAAAGAGCAGATCCTTGAAGCGTACCTGAATACGATTCCCTTGGGATTCGGGGTAAACGGCGTTCAGGCCGCCGCCCAGGCGTACTTTTCAAAGGACGTTCAGGATCTGAACCTGCTGGAATGCGCGACGCTTGCGAGCATTCCCAAAGCGCCGGGGCAACTGGCGCCCATAAAGCGTTATGAAACATCCCAGGTAGCCCCCGACGATCCCAACATCATACGGAAGGGCGACACCTATACCCTCGTTTATAATGACGCCGTTATCAACAGAAAAAACCTGGTCCTTTCCTTCATGCTGGAACAGGGAAAGATCACCCAAGAAGAACACGACGCGGCCAGGGCCGCAGACCTGCGGGAAGCGCTCAATCCAAGCCAGGAGGCTACGGAGGAGATTTCCGGCTATTTTGCCGATTATGTCATCGATCAGGTCATAAAGGACCTGATGAAGGAGTTTAACATCGACGAGGATAAAGCCAGGCAGCGGATTTACAACGGCGGTCTGAAAATATATACCACATTGAACTCCAGAATGCAGAAGATCGCGGAGGAGGAGTTCGCAAAGAACGAAAACTTCCCAAAGGTCACCGGGCTGAAGAAGGACAAAACCGGAAACATCCTTGGAACCTCGGGGAATATCCTGCTTTACAGCTATTCCAATTATTTTGACGAGAACGGCACCTTCGTGCTTACACCGGAGGAATATGAAACCCGGGACGACGGCGGTCTCAAGCTGCTGAAGGGCAAACGGCTGAACTTCTATAAGACCGAAGTCCAGGGCCAAATCGACTACAGCATCGAGTTTAAAGATCTCTATACCATCGAGGATGGAATCTTTTACTGCATTAAAGGCGGAGTCATCCGGGTCCCGCAGCAGTATAAAAGCAGGGATGATGACGGAAATCTCATCATCAGCGGACAATTCTTCACCGATCATCCGAACTTCTTCCGCTTTGTCCCGGAAGGCATCGCTCTGGACAAAGGGACCTATACGTTGAAGCAAAAAATCGTTCAGCCCCAGTCCGCCATGGTGATTTTCGATTATCACACCGGCGGGATCAAGGCCATGGTGGGCGGAAGAAATATTGAAGGCAGGCTTCTTTTCAACCGCGCCATAAGCCCGCGGCAGCCCGGTTCCGCCATCAAGCCCATGGGCGTTTATGCGCCGGCTCTGCAAAATGGCGTGGACAAAGCGAATTCCGGCGTGGAGAACACCGCTTCCGAAGGCAACAGCTACGGCGCGCTCTGGACGGCGGCCAGCGTCATCGACGACGCTCCGCTCACGGTTCAGGGCAAGGTCTGGCCGAAAAACTGGTACGCAGGGTATCGCGGGTTGCATACCATGCGGGAGTCTCTGGAACAGTCTGTCAATGTAAACGCCGTCAAGGTATTCTCGGATATCGGCGTGCAGAACTCCCTGAATTTCCTGAAAAAATTCGGGATCACGTCCATCGTCGAGAGCGGCTCCGTAAACGACATGAACGCCGCAGCCCTTGCTTTGGGCGGAATGACACACGGCATCTCCCCTCTTGAGATGGTTGCGGGATACGGAGCATTCCCGGGGAAGGGATATTATACGGAGCCCATAGCCTATACAAAGATAACCAATAAGCACGGGGATGTAATCCTTGAGAAAACGGCGAAAAAGACCAAGATCATGGATGAAGGAGTCGCGTTCATCATGCAGGATATGCTGAGAACCGTCGTGACGAACGGGCTCGGTAAATCCGCCGCCATCGGCACCCAGCCAGTGGCGGGCAAGACGGGAACCACTACGGACAATTTCGACGCCTGGTTTGTGGGATTTACGCCCCAATATGCGGCATCCTTATGGATCGGCAACGATATGAGCGTCGAATTGAGCCAGGGAAGCGCCTCGGCCGCACGGCTATGGAGCAAGATCATGAAACGCGTGCACGAAGGGATTGCAACCGCCAGCCTTCCCGGCCCGCCCTCAAATGTCGTCAGCATAGCCATCGACACCAAATCCGGACGTCTGCCTTCAGAGCTTTCGGCTCTGGACCCGAGAGGCACCGTCAGGAATGAATACTTCGTCAAAGGCACCGAACCGACCACCGCGGACAACGTCCACGTGGCCGCCGATATATGTCTTGACAGCAACTACCTGGCGACTCCCTACTGCATGAATACGGCAAGCAAGGTCTTTGTCAAGAGGCCTTATCCCGCGGATCCGTCCGTGGCCGATATCGCCTATGAACTGCCTTTCTATTACTGCAACCTCCATAATCCGAGTCCGGCGACGTACCCCGTCGATCCCGGCGCAGTTTACAGCCCCGGAAACACATGGGACGGCACATGGGACGGAGGCACATGGGACGGAAGCGAGAACAGTCCTGAAGACGGCGGCATGATACCGGTCGTTCCCAGCGCACCGAACGGCGGGAACAACGATCAGAACGACGGAATCAGGCCGCCCGACTGGCTGAACTTCGACTAGCCGGACGGAAGGCGGACGGGAAATCACCGCTTTGATTTCGGCGAGAAAATTAAAGATATGATATATCCGAACACCACTGCCGCGGTCACACCTGCGGCAGTATTTTTCAATCCTCCCGACAGCATGGGCAAAAATCCCTCTTTCGCTCCGTCCATGGCCCCCTTGGCCAGATTGTAACCAAATCCCGGAAGAGGCACCGTAGCCCCGTTTTTGGCAAGCTTGACCAGGGGCTCATAAAGCCCGAGCCCGGTCAGGACCGCGCCTGCGACGACAAAGAGCACCAGGATCCTCGGAGTGGTTAATTTCGTCGTATCCATCAGGATCTGTCCGACGACGCAGATGCCGCCTCCGATCAGAAACGCATAGAGATATTCCATCTATTTCACCCCTTCCGTAGTAAGCACAACCGCGTGCGCAATTCCGGGAATCGATTCTCCCTGCTGCGAACTGATGGTCGACAGCAAGGCGCCCGTAGAAATCAGCAACGCGTTTTTTATCCTGCCCAGCTGCATTTCCCGGTAAACATATCCGCAGAAAATGGATGCGGAGCATCCGCAACCGCTTCCGCCGCTGTGAACGTCTTGTTTCCTGTCATACATCATGCATCCGCAGTCCTTGTATGTCGCCGTGATATCCACCCCTGCCCCGCTGAGCAGATCCAGCGCGATATCCCTGCCGATGTACCCCAAATCCCCTGTCATGACAAGGTCATAGTAATCCGGGCTTCTGCCGGTATCCATCAGGTGCCTGACGATGGTATCCACCGCCGCCGGCGCCATTGCCGCTCCCATCTGGTTAGGATCCTTTATGCCGGTATCGATGATTTTTCCTACCGTCGCATGGGTGATATACACTTCCTTCCTTTCCTGCCCCTGCGGGACGCCCTTCCCGTGCGTCATGGCTTTATCGCCTTTGTCGGCTGCCGAGAGCACCATTGCCCCCGCCGCGGTGGCTGTCCATTGAGCGGATGGAGGACGCTGATTTCCGTGCTCAAGCGGCATCCTGAACTGCCTTTCCGCCGTGCAGTAATGGCTGGATACTCCTACTAGAACATTGGCTGCATAGCCGCCGTCAATGAGAAGCGATCCCAGGATCATGGACTCCGTCATGGTGGAACAGGCTCCGTAAAGGCCTAAAAATGGAATCGCCAGATCCCTGGCCATGAAGTTGGAGGACATGATCTGGTTGATCAGGTCTCCGCTTAAAGCCGCGTCGACATCTTCCTTATCCCGTCCGGATTTCTGCAACGCCTGCAGCATTGCCTGCTTCAGCATCTTGCTTTCCGATTTCTCCCATGTTTTTTCTCCGAAGGTATCGTCGTCCAGGATCATGTCAAACCACTTCGCCATGGGCCCCTTTCCTTCTTTTTCCCCGACGATGGAGTAAGCGCCCACGACCCTTGGCATCATAGGAAATACGAACGTCTGCTTTCCCAGCTTATTCTTCATTTTGGCCTCCTACTTGATAAAATAGCAAATCAATCCGATGACCGTAGCGGCAGAGATGCCGCAGACCAGCACCGGCCCGGCCAGGCTGAACAGCTTTGCCCCGACGCCCAGCACCGGACCCTCCTTTTTATATTCAATGGCCGGCGCGACCATGGAATTGGCAAACCCGGTAATGGGCACAAAGACTCCCGCTCCCGCGAATTTACCGATGGTGTCAAATACCCCGAACCCTGTTAGAAGCTGAGCAAGGCAAACCAATGTCACGGTAACCGCGGTACCGGCGTCTTTTTCGCTCATTCCTTTTTCCATTAATTTATTTTGCATATACAGGGCGGCGGCACAGATCAGCCCCCCTATCAGGAACGCCTTAACGCTGTTTGAGAAGTATTTGGGCTTGGGCGTAAACTGTTTTACATATTGCTCATACTGCTTTGCCACCTCTTTACTGGGTTTTTTCGTCAGTTCCTGCTGTTTGGGCTGTTGCTGTTTATTCTTCGACATTTCCGGTCCTCCTTTTCTCATTCCGGTCCAAATTTTTGCCTTCGTAACAAAATTATTGTTGCCAGTCTGCAGATAAAAAATTTATTCAAACTCACTTTTTCAGGGCATAAAAAAAGAAGCCGCTTCAACGTTATGAAACGGCCCTTTTTTACAAAACATATATCAGATTAACTAATGCTTTATTTCAGGGAAGAATTATACAGCTCCTCCGCATTGTCCCACTCTTCCATGATCTGCGGAATGACCTTGTAAAGGTCTCCTACGATACCGAAGTCCGCCACCTCAAAGATCGGAGCGTCCGGGTCTTTATTGATCGCCACGATGATATCGGAGGTCTGCATTCCCGCAAGGTGCTGGATGGCGCCCGAGATACCGCAGGCAAAATAGATCTTGGGCTTCACGGTGGTCCCTGTCTGCCCGACCTGGTGGGAATGGTCAATCCAGCCCGCGTCGACAGCCGCTCTGGAGGCGCCGACAACGCCGCCGACCTTTTCGGCAAACTTCCTGATCAGTTCAAATCCGGAAGCATCTCCCAGGCCGCGGCCGCCCGAGCAAATGATTTTCGCGTCGGTCAGGGAAACGATCTCTTTTGCGGATTTTACCACATCGAGAATTTCAATCCTGATGTCGCTCTTTGAAATGACCGGCTTGATCCTAACAAGCTCGCCGGTGGCTCCGACAACCCTTTCTTTCTTCTGCATTACGCCGGGTCTTACGGTCGCCATCTGCGGTCTCGTCCTCGGACAGACGATGGAAGCCATCAGGTTTCCTCCGAAAGCAGGACGGGTTTGCTTAAGGCCCTTGTCGTCAGAGTTCGGGTCCAGCGTGGATACGTCCAGCGTCGTATTTTTGATGGCGTAATCGATATAGCTGGAAACCTTGATGTCAAGCCTGGTGCAGTCGGCCGTGAGTCCGGTGTTCAGTCTGGCAGCCACTCTCGGCGCAAGGTCTCTTCCGATATGGGTCGCTCCTAAGAGCACGATCTCCGGCTTATGTTCTTTTATGGCGTCCACGATGACCTTGGTGTAACCGTCCGTCGTATAGCGTTCAAGGAGCGGATCCTCGATGAGATATACAGCGTCCGCGCCGTATTCATAGCATTCCTTTGCAAGATGCTCGATGTTGTTGCCCACGAGCAGCGCGCAAACCTTGGTATCATCGCTGATTTCCCTTGACAGTCTGCGCCCTTCTCCGATGAGCTCAAGCGCCACGTTCATGATTTTGCCTGCTCTTTGTTCGGCATAAACCCATACATTTTTATATGCGGAAAGATCCACGGCACTCCCGGCCTCTTCCGTCTTTTCAATCGCGTCGAATTTGCATGCGGGGATGCACTGGTTGCATGCCGTGCATTTTTCGTTGATGACGGCCAGCTTCCCCACCATTTCTATGGCTTCAAAGGGACATGCCTTTACGCATAATTTACAGCCCTTACATTTATCGCTCAATACAACAATTGCCATTTCTCTTCCTCCTTTAGATCACGTGCTTGGCTTTTAATTCAATTAAAAGCTTCTGGGCGGCTTCTTTTTCCGTATCCGCTTCGATCATCTTCCCTTTGCCCTTGGGAACCGGTGTGAAGGAACGGAAGACGTTTGTCGGGGAAGCGTCAAGACCCACCGTGTTCAGGTCAACTTCAATGTCCTTAGCGTTCCAGACTTTGATTTCTTTATCTTTCAGCCCGAAAATCCCGTGGATGGACATATATCTGGGCTTGTTCAGTTCCTTAATCGCCGTAAGCAGGCAGGGCGTCTGGATCTTTATCAACTCATACCCGTCTTCCAGGGCACGTTTTACCGTAATGTCCTTCATGTTCTTATCGAGATGGAATTCCGACACATAAGTAACCTGCGGCAGATCCAGCTTTTCCGCCAGCTGGGGACCGACCTGCGCGGTATCTCCGTCGATAGCCTGACGGCCGGCGAATATGAGATCGAATTCGCCGATTTTATGAATCGCTGCGGCAAGCACGTTGGAGGTCGCCCAGGTGTCGGATCCTCCTACCGCCCTGTCGCTGACCAAGACGCCTTCGTCAGCGCCCATGGCAAGGCATTCCATCAGCATATCCTTCGCCTGGGGCGGTCCCATGGTCAATACGGTAATATGAGTGTCCGGGTACTGATCCTTGATCTTCAAAGCTTCTTCCAGCGCATTGGCGTCGTCGTGGTTCAAGATGCTCGGCACGCCTTCACGGATTAGTGTCTTTTTCACCGGATCGATCTTTATTTCGTTTGTATCGGGAACCTGCTTCGCGCAGACTATAATTTTAAATGCCATTTCTGTTTCCTCCTCTTTGCTTATTTGCCGAATATGGACGCTGCAATAATGATCTTCTGAACTTCGGAAGTACCTTCATAAATTTCGGTAATCTTGGCGTCCCTCATCATTCTCTCGACCGGATAGTCTTTGGTATAACCATATCCGCCGTGGAGCTGCACAGCCTTGGTCGTTACGTACATCGCGGTTTCCGCGGCAAATAACTTGGCCATTGCGGAATAAGGACCGTA
>Ga0134099_1001817_pt1 | contig 19128 bp, 14 predicted proteins | sample 10_taG_2_FD_105482 | JGI IMG/M metagenome (GOLD analysis project Ga0134099, IMG submission 105482) | Switchgrass degrading microbial communities from high solid loading bioreactors in New Hampshire, USA - 10_41_5_180_A2 metaG | ecosystem: Engineered > Bioreactor > Semi-continuous > Anaerobic >...
AAGCGGCATTTTTTCTAGCTTAACACAGGCGGAAGGCAAATTCAATCTGTCGCGCCGCGCCCGGAAAAATGCGCAAAAAACGCGCATTTTCATGCGCGAAAATGAAAAATGTCGTATTTGCAATGGTTCCAAGACTTGTTGAATTGCTGTTCAATCTATATAATTCGGCAAAATACACTTGAATTCTTGTTCAATTGTTCTTTTTCGCCGCGTTTTTTGGGATATCGCCCTTTAAGAGAGAGCGGACGGCCCTGCCGATCTCGGCGTAGCTCGTGCACCGGCAGATATTGCTGTCGAGCCACGCGTCGATGACGTGGTCGGGCGGGTCAGGGTGGTGCATGCGCAGGGCGTGGCAGACCATGAGAAAGCCGGAGGTGCAGTATCCGCACTGGAAGGCAAACTGCTCGATGAAGGCCTGCTGCACCGGCGCGGACTGAAGGCCCTCGACGGTGAGGATGTCGCGCCCCGCCGCTTCGACGGTGAGCATCAGGCAGGACTTGACGGGCTCGCCGTCCACCAAAACGGTGCAGGCGCCGCAGTCGCCGTTGCGGCAGCCGGGCTTCGCGCCGGTCAGCCCCAGGCGGCTGCGGAGCGTGTCGAGCAAAAGCTCATTTGGCGGGACGGTGACGGCGCAAATCTGGCCGTTGACCCGCAGCTTTATTTCCGTCGCCTGCTTGTAGGCAATCATACCATCGCCCCCTCCCGCTCCATCGCGAAGATTTCCATGAGCGCGCGCTTGAAGGTAAAAAGCCGGTACTCGGCTGAGCCGAGCACGTCGCTCACCGCGCCCGGGCGCACCATCTCGACGATTTTGTCCGCCCTAAGCCGCGGGACGGTGCGCGTGTCGTTGAAAATTTCCTCAAGCGTCAAATCCCTGAAGGGGTTTTCATGCACGCCGGAGACGGCAAAGCGCAGGTACCCGTCCGCGTCGAGGGCGCAGACGGTGGCGACGGGGTAGTCGATTTTCTCGCTTTTCGTCTTCTTGACGTGGCCGTGCCGCGCCCGCGCATATTCCTTGGCGACGCGGCAGCCCACAAGGAGCGCGCCCGGCGGCAGGTCGAGCCGGCCGGAAAAGACCTGGTGGATGGAGACGCTCTGCGCCCCGTCGGGCGTGTAAACCTCCATGGACGCGTCGGCAATGATGAGCGGCAGGACGGCCTCCCTGTAGCGGATGGTCCCGGCGATGTTGCCGCCGAGGGTGATGCGCAGCTGCATGGTGTGGTCGGCGATGCGTGCGCCGGTGCGCCCGAGAAGCGGGAACAGACCCGAGCGCTCAATCGCGCCAAGGGTGGCGGCGCTGCCGAAGTAGACCTTGTCCCCCTCCTCCTCAACCGCCGCGCACTCGGGAATGGCCTTTACGTCGATGACCGCGCCGAAACGCCTGTTTCCCGCCCGCGCCATCGTGAGAAGCTCGCTGCCGCCGCCGTAGTAGACGGGCTCAAGGCCGCTTTGCGCGAGCTCATGGTAAAGGCGCACCGCATCCTCCGCCGTTTCGGGGCGGAAATACTCAAACTCAAAGGGAATCACAGCGGCTTTTCACTCCTTTTCAGCCAGATCTTTTCCGGCGTGACGGGCAGCTCGTCGAGCTGTACGCCCGCCGCTTTCGACAGGGCGTTTGCCAGCGCCGCGCCCATGCCCAGCGCGCCGTGCTCCGCGATGCCGCGCGCCCCGAAGGGGCCCTCGGCGTTCGGGGTCTCGACAAACTGCGTCAGGTACTCGGGCGTCTGGCTAAAGTGCATGACCTTGTAGGTGCGCAGGCTCGTGTCGAGCGGGCGGCCCGAGGGGTCAAACTCCATCCCCTCCCGCGTCGCCTGCGACAGGCCCATCCCCATGCCGCCGCGCACGACGGCGTGGGCCGCCTCGGGATTCATAACCTTCCCCGCGTCCAGCACCGTCGCGGCCTTGAGGATGCGGAAGGAGTGGTCCGACGTGTCGTACAAAACCTCGACGGCCTGCGCGCCGACGGTCCAGTACGGGCCCGCGCGCCCGTGGCCGGTGAAGCGGTCGAGCGTCGTGAGGTTTTGCATGGTGACGCTGCCGCGCCCGATGACGCGTCCGCCGACGGTGTTGCCATTCTGGAACTTAAACCCCCGGCATATCGACTTTATCTCCACGAACTGCGCCGGGTCGCTTTTGCGGAACACGCGCCCGCCGTGAACCTCGAGGTCCTCCGGCGCGCAGCGCATGGACAGGGCCGCAAGGCGCCCGAGCTGCTCCTTCGCGTCCGCCACGGCGGACAGAATCGCGCGGCCGAGGAGGAACGTCGTCATGCTCGCCACGGTTTTCCAGTGACGCGGCGCGGCCGCGGTGGAAACGGGCATCGAAACGTGGACGTTTTGCACGTCCATCCCCAGCGCCGCCGCGCAGATCTGCGCCGCCGTCGTGCGCATCGCGGGCCCGATTTCCACGCAGCCGACCTGGAGCGTCACGGAGCCGTCGTCGTTGAAAATCACGACGGCGGACGAGCCGGCGTCCGGCGGGGAGCTGGAGGTCTTCCAGAACACCGCAAGGCCCTTAGCGTAAACGAGCTTGCCCTCCTGCCTGACGCACCCGTCGTCCCACTTAATGAGCTTTTTTACCGCCTCGAGGCACGCTCCGGGATTGCCCAGCATGCTCTCCGTGATGGTAAAGTTTGTGGGGGCGACGTCCCCCGGGCGGACGAGGTTCATGGCGCGCAGGGCGGCCGGGTCGCGCCTTAAGCTTGCGGCCATCTTGTCTACGGTGCGCTCGATGCAGAAGGTGGAGGTGACGTGCCCGAACCCGCGCAGGGACGTGGCGTACGTGTGGTTTGTGTAAACGGTGACGCACTCGCAGAAGACGTGCTCGATGTTGTACGGCCCCGTGCAGTCGGCGAGGATGGCGCGGGCGATGCGCGGGCCCATGTCGGCGTAGGCGCCGGTGTCCAAAAGCACGCGCATTTCAAGGGCGCGGAATTTGCCGGAGCCGTCCGCCCCGAGGCGCACGTAGACCTCCGCGCCGGCGCCGCAGGGGGACGAGGCGATGTCCTCCTCCCGCATATTGGCGATGCGCACAGGGCGGCCGCCCACCGCGCGGGACGCGAGGACCGCCAGAATCTCCAGATCCACCCCCGCCTTGCCGCCGAACGCCCCGCCCACATACGGCGCGGTGACGTGGACTTTCCCCATGTCCACGCCAAAGAGCGACGCGATCTCCTTTTGCACCTCGTGGGGCGCCTGCGTCGACGTGGTAATGGTGATGACGCCGTCCGCGTCGATGCTCGCCTGCGCGGCGCGCGTCTCCATGGCGACGTGGTCCGTCGGCGGGTGCGTGTAGTAGGCGTCGATGACGGTGTGGCAATTTAAGAGCTCCTTTTGCGCGTCGCCCTTGACGAGGCGGATGCGGTCGCACACGTTCGAGCCGGGCTCGGGGTAAATCTCGTCGACCATTTTCTTGTACGCCCCGAGCGTCTCGTGCACCAAAGGCGCGCCGGGGCGCAGCGCTTCCGACGGGGTGAGGACGAAACCGAGCGGCTCGTACTCCACCTCGACGAGCAGCGCCGCCTGCGCCGCGGCCGCGTCGCTTTCCGCCACGACGAGGGCCACCGGCTCCCCGAAATAGCGCACCTTGCCGCGCGCGAGAGCCGGGCGGTCGGCAAGGAGCGGGCCGCAGAGCATGGCGGCGTCCGCCCCCGTGAGGATGGCGCGCACGCCTTCGACCGCGGCGGCGCGGCTTGTCTCGATGCGGCGGATAAGCCCGTGGGCGCACGTGGACGTGACGATTTTCGCCGTGAGCATCCCCGGCACGCGATGGTCGTCCGTGTAGAGAGCCGAGCCGGAGACCTTGCTGCGGGCGTCTTTCCGGCGCACGGTGTCGCCGGCGAGAGTGACCTTCATATTCATCACCACCTTTGAAATAGCATAATCCAATCGCGCCCGCGCTATACAAAAAACGGAAGAAAGCGCCGCCCGTTCCCCGCGAAACGAAAACAAGCGGCTCCCGCTCCCCGCGAATCGGAATAAACGCCGCCCGCTCCCCGCGCGATTGCTATCGCGCGCGCTCGCCATCCCCCGCGCGCTTTTTGATACCCATGCCGCCATCGCCGCCGGCGCTTAACCGCCGCCGCAAAAACAGCGCGCGATGCGCAGGAAGGCGGCGCCCGCGCGCGAAATCTGACCGCGTACAAGACAAAAGCCCCGCGCCAAAAAGAGGCGCGGTGCTTTTTGCGCAGATTTATGCCCGTGCGGGCAGGCTCTATCGAAGGCCTGCGGCGCTTTAAGGCCTGCGGCCCTTCCGTCAGTCGAACGCCGCCGCGGTGCGCTCTCGGAATCCTATATCGCGCTGCCGCGGTGGGTGCTGTTAAACAGCGATTTTCGGATAAAGTCCACGGGGATGACGAGCAGCGCGAGCAATATGACAAACTGCAGCTCGTAGAGGGACAGGCCCGTCGTGCGGAAAATCGAGCCGCCGAAATAGATGATGAGCAGCTGCACCGCCGAGACGAGGAGCATGATGACCACAAACGCCTTGTTCTTCCATATATGCGCGAGGATATTCAGGCGCGTTGTGCGGGCATTGAAGCTGTTGAACACGCCGGCGAAGATGAACATGGCGAAGAAGGCCGTCATGAAGTATTCGTCACCACCGTCGCGCCGGTACATAAGCTGAATAGCGGGCAGCTTTAAGAACACGACGCACAGAAGCGTGGTAAACAGGCCGGAGACGAGGATCTGGTTGTACATATAGCGGTTGATGATCGGCTCGTCGCGCCGTTTGGGCTTTTCCTTCATGTACTCGGGCAGAGGCGGCTCTCCCGCGAAGGCAAGCCCCGCGAGGGTGTCCATGACCATGTTGACCCACAGCATCTGGAGCACCGTGATGGGCGTGTTGATGCCGATAAACGGCCCGATGACGGAAATCGCCACGGCGCAAAAGTTTATTGTCAGCTGGAAGATGATGAACTTCCGGATGCTCTTGAAAATCGTCCGCCCGTAGAGGATGGCCTTGGCGATGGAGAGGAAGTTGTTGTCGAGGATGACGATGTCGCCGGCCTCTTTGGCCACTTCCGTGCCGCTGCCCATGGCAAAGCCGACGTCGGCTTTTTTGAGCGCCGGCGCGTCGTTGATCCCGTCCCCCGTCATGCCGGCCACCATCCCCAGCTCCTGCGCGATGGCCACGAGCCGGCTCTTGTCGGACGGCACCGCCCGCGCCACCACGCGTATGTTCGGCAGCTTCCGCTTCAGCTCCGCGTCGGACATTTTCCGGATCTGGTCGCTCGTGAACACGGCGTCCTTCTCGTCGCCGCGGATGAGCCCGACTTCCCGCGCGATGGCGGCGGCCGTTCCGGCGTTGTCTCCCGTGATCATGACGACCTGAATGCCCGCGCCGACGACGTCCCGGATCGCCCGCGGCGCCTCGGGGCGGATGTCGTCCCGGATACCCACGACGCCGATGAGCGTGAGGTTCTTCCCCGGCTCGTCGGGGTCCGGCTCGGCGCTCGACGACGCCAGCGCCAACAACCGGAAGGCGCGGCGCGTCATCTCGTCCATCGTCTTTTTGACGCGCGCGGGGTTGAACGGGCGGCGGTTGCCGTTGTCGTCGTAATAGTGGGTGCAGTGCGGCAAAATCCGCTCTGGCGCGCCTTTGATGAGGGTGAGGTTCACGCTCCCGCCGACGCGGGCGCTTGAGAACTTCCGCTCGCTCGTGAAGGGGACGGTCCCCAGCACCTGTATCGCCTCGCCGGGGCTGACCTCGTGCATGACGTACTCCAGCAGCGCCCGCTCGGTGGCGTTGCCGCCGATCGCCTGCAGTTTTCCGCCGCCGAAAAGGCCCTTCCCCGTCCGGCTGATGACAGATTGCGTGTTGTACTGGCAGTTGAGGCGCACGAGGCGGCCGAGCTCCGTCCGCCGCAGGAAGGCGGCGCTTTCCGTGAGCGTGCCGCTGCCGGAGAGGAAAAAGTGGACCTTCGGGCGGCCGAGGGTGAGCGTGCCCGTTTTGTCGGTAAAGAGGATGTTGAGGTTGCCGGACGTCTCGATGCCCACGAGGCGGCGCACGAGGACGTTGTCCTTGAGCATCCGCTTCATGTTCGACGAGAGGACGATTGTAATCATAAGCGGCAGGCCCTCCGGGATCGCCACGACGATGACGGAGATGGCCAGCGTGACGGCGTGGATGAGGTAGCTGAAGAGAATCTGCAGGGTGCTGACCTGCTCGAGAATAAAGTCCCAGTTCATCCCGTTTCCGATGAAAAGGGAGTTGAACAAGTCCGCCGCCGCCACGAGCGCGGCCGCGATGTACCCGAAGCGGCTGATTTTCTGCGCCAGCTCGGCCAGGCGCATTTTAAGCGGGCTCGCGCGCGACTCCTCCTGCACGTCGATGGCCAGCTGACCATATACCGTCTTAGACCCCACGGCTGTCACGCGCATCATGCCGCTGCCCGAGACGACGACGCACCCGCGGAAAAGCCGCGCGGGGTCGGAGAAATCGTCGCCGGGTTCCCCCGCGCCCCCGCCCGGCTTTTTGAGCGCCTCCTTGCTCTCGCCGTTGAGGGGCGACTGGTCCACCTGCAGCTCGCCGCTGATAATCAGGCCGTCGGCCGGGATGCGGTCGCCGGGCTGGAGGAGGACTGTGTCGCCCACCACCACGTCGCCGACGGGCAGCTCGACGACGCCTTCCGAGCGCAGGACGCGGCACTTCGTCTTCATCGCCTCCTCCTGCAGCTTTTCAAAGGCGGCCTCGCTGCCGTACTCCGATATGGTGGAGACGAATGTGGAAATAAGTATCGCCAGCGCGATGCCGACGGTTTCAAACCAGTTGAAGTCCCCGAAGCTGACGACGACGTTCGCCACCAGCGCCACGAGGAGGATCTTGATAATCGGGTCGCCGAAGTTTGCGAGGAATTCCCTCAGAAAGCTCTTCCTCTTCTTCTGCGTGAGGTTGTTGTCGCCGTGCTCCCTGCGGGATTGCTCCACTTCCCGCGGCGTGAGCCCCCGGACTCTTTTCGGTATTGTCAAACGCTCCATAAACGCTCCCTCGTGCCTTGTCTTTGTCGGGCGCGCCCCGACGCGTCTTGCTTCTTTACAATATATTTAAGGGGTTGTCTCGATATGTTTCAATTTCTGCTCGCCGCCGCTCTTTGCCTTGACGCCTTCGCCGCGGGCTTTGCCTACGGCGCGGCGAAAACGCGCATCGGGCTGAAAGCCATGCTGGTCGTGTGCGCCGTGTGCACGGCGCTGCTTGTCGGGGCGGCGGCGCTCGGCTCGGCGGCGCTGCTCGTCGTCCCGCGGGAGACGGCGCGGGCCGTCTCCTTCGCGCTGCTGCTTGTCATCGGGCTCGTCAAGAGCTTTGAATCGGCGTTCAAATCCTATTTCAAACGCCGCGAGAGCGTCCGGTCGAAATGGACGGTGCGCCTGTTTGACGTGCGCATTGTGCTGTCCATTTACGCCGAACCGGAAAAAGCCGATTTTGACGCCTCGAAGTCCATCTCGCCGCGGGAGGCGGTCTATCTCGCCGCCGCCCTCTCGCTCGACGGGCTGTCCGCCGGCTTCGGCTGGGGGCTCGGCGGGGCGGATCTCCTGTGGCTGGCGGCGCTGTCCCTCGCCTCCAATTTCCTCGCCCTCGCCCTCGGGCATCTGGCGGGGAAGGCGCTCTCCCGCGCGTCGGGCGTGGATGTGTCGCGCCTGGGCGGGCTGCTCCTCATCCTCACGGCGTTTTTGCGCCTTGTCTCTTAAAGGCGGCGCTTTGCGGGCAAAATAGACTTTAGTTAAAACGGCACGGCCGGAGGCGATGCCGTTTTACTCCGGGTAAAATCCGGACAGGATTGCGGGGGCTTCCACAATCTGCTAATATGGACGAAAAAGAAAGAAGGGGCGCAAAAATGGCGAAATACGAGTACAAGGTTTTGCATAACCGGCAGTATTTTCTTAAATTCCAGCCGGACGAAGTTGAGCGGCTGATTAATTCATTTGCCAGGGACGGATGGCGCGTGGCCTCCTGCTCAACGGATGTGAGAAATGCCGGCGTCGACACGGTCAAAGACTGCCTTATTGTGATGGAGCGGGAAGCGGTGGACTTAAAGCCATAAAATAAAGCGTGCCCGGAGGGTTTACTTCCGGGCACGCTTTTTCGTCGGCGGGCCAGCCTGACGGCAAGGCTCATATACTGGCATGGAATGCCTATTCCACGCGCCAAAGGCGGGCCTTCCCGCCGCAGATTGCAGTAAAAAGGAGATGCATCACAATGAAACCCGCCATGAAAGACTGCGTCATAACGCTCAGGCAGTTTGAGCTTTCCAATACAATGCGCCGGCTCTGGATAGAGCACGTCCTGTGGACGCGCTTTTTCATCGTGAGCACGGCCTTCAGCCTGCCGGATTTGCAGGCCGTCACGGAGCGGCTTTTGCAAAACCCCGGCGATTTTGCGAGAGTCCTCAGGCCGCTTTACGGCGAGAAAATTGCCGCGGAGTTTGAGCGGCTTTTCACAGACCACCTTCTCATCGCCGCCGCCCTCGTCAACGCGGCGAAGGCGGGAGACGGGCCGGAAGTCGAGCGGCAGCGGGCGCTGTGGTACCAGAACGCCGCGGACATCGCCCGGTTCCTCGCCGCCATCAACCCCTTCTGGTGCGAGCCGGTGTGGCGCCGTCTCCTGTTCGAGCACCTGCGCCTGACGGAAGACGAGGCGGTCCAGATCCTCACGGGGCAGTACCAGCAGAGCGTGCGGCAGTACGACCTCATCCAGGCGGAAGCCCTCGAGATGGCCGATGAGATGACCCGCGGCATCGTCTGCCAGTTTAGCATCGCCTAAGAGGCAAGCATATACCACGCGGCGCGGCGTGGTATATGTTTTCCGCGCTCCCGGACAAGCTCAAACACGGCGGTTTTTGACGAATCATGCGGATTTTTGAACTATTTTTCCCAGTTTAACCACTTCCTTTAAATATAAATTGACATTTGGCTGGATGTACAATAAAATCTTAGAAGGCTTTGAAGATTTTGCGTGGAGCTTTAGCTTGCGGAGAAAACCATCAGGAGGAATCATAAAATGAGCAAGAGACCACTCGAAGGCATTAAGGTCATCGACATGAGCACGTTCATCGGCGCCCCCGCCTGCGCGCGGTTTTTCGCGGAGTTCGGCGCGGATGTCATAAAGGTGGAGCCCAAGAGCGGCGACGCGGTCCGCTTCAACGGCGTCTCGGAAGGCCGCCTCGGCACGCCCTACGAGAACACGACGTGGGACCTTGAAAACGCCCACAAGCGCGGCCTCGTTCTGGACTTAAAGTCCCCCGAGGGCCAGAAAATTCTCTTCCAGCTCCTTGAGACGACGGACGTTTTCATCACCAACTGGCGCCCGCAGGCGCTCAAAAAGCTGGGCCTCGACTATGAGAGCCTGAAAGACCGCTTCCCGAAGCTCGTCTACGGCTCCTTCACCGGCTACGGCGAAGAAGGCCCCGACTGCAACCTCCCCGGTTACGACTTTACCGCCTTCTGGGCCCGCAGCGGCCTGCTCGGCACGCTCTACCAGAAGGATTCCGAGCCCATCAACCTCATCCCCGGCATCGGCGACCACACGACGGGCATGTTCATGGCCGCCGGCATGATGGTGGCGCTGTACAACGCGAAGATGACCGGCCGCGGCGACAAGGTTGAAATCAACCTGTTCCACAGCGCGGTCTGGACGCAGGGCATTTCCATCCAGGCGGCCCAGTACGGCCTCGGCCCGAAATACCCCATCAGCCGGAAATACGCTCAGAACCCGTTCAACAACATCTACAAGACGAAGGACGGCCGCTTCATCCAGCTGTCCATGCCGCCGTTCGACCTGTTCTACCCGAAGTTCATGCCCCTCATCGGCCGGGCCGACCTCGTCGGCAACCCGCGCTACACCATGGACAGCATCACAAAGAACCACCTCCACGAGGAGTTTATCTCCATCCTCGACGAGGCCTTCGCGCAAAAGACCGCCGACGAGTGGGACGAGATTCTCACAAAGGCCGACATCCCGCACTGCGTCGCCAAGGTCTGGGAGGAAGTGCTGGAGGACGAGCAGGCCTGGGCGATCGGCGTGTTCGAAAAGGTGAAGTATCTCACCGGCGAGCGGACTATGGTGCGCCAGCCCGTCACGCTCAAGAGCGTCGAAAAGCGCAAGTACGCGCGCGGCCCGTTCCTCGGCGAGCACAGCGAGGAGATTATCAGAGAGCTCGGCTACACGGACGAGCAGCTCAAAGAGCTCCACGAAAAAGGCGTCTACTACACGTGGGACGACCTCCGCGAGCAGTGCGGCGGCAACCTCGAAGAGGAAAAGAGCTACTAAGAAAACGCGCCGGCGGGGCTCCACCCCGCCGGCATATAACCTTTTCCGCCGCTCAGGCGGCGCTTACCGCTCTCCGCCGTATATCGGGCGGGAACGCGCTTTACGCCGCCGGCGAACCGCTTTACGCCGCCGAAGAACCGCTTTTCGCGCCGCGGCTTAAAGCCGCGCGATAGCAAGGCGGCAATCAAACAGGAATACGGCGCGGCGAGATTGCGACAACGCCGCGGACTTAAACCGGTGAAAGCGGGTTGGCCCTCGCGCTTTTCCTGTTTTTCACACCCTTCCGTACCTGCGGGAGGGTGTTTTGCTACGCACGAAGGAGGATGCCATGCTGTCCCTTTACGCGCTCATGGCCGGTTTCGTCCTCGACCTCATTATCGGGGACCCCATCGGCTGGCCCCACATCGTCCTCGGATACGGAAAGCTCATCGCGCTGCTCGAGCGCGCCCTGCGCCGCGCGTTTCCAAAGACAAAGACGGGCGAGCTTATCGCCGGCGGCGTGCTCGTCGTCATCTTATGCGCAGTCGGATACATTGCCGGCGCGGCCGCGCTGCGCCTTGCCGGGCTCGTTAGCCCGTGGCTGCGCTTTGCCGTCGAGACGGTGCTTATCTGGCAGTGCCTGTCCGTCCGCTCGCTGAAAACGGCGAGCCTGAAGGTCTACGACGCCCTTTCGCGCGACATCGGCGCGGCGCGCGCGGCGGTGGGCGAAATCGTCGGGCGGGACACGGACGCGCTGGACGAGGCCGGCGTCGTGCGCGCGGCGGTCGAGACCGTCGCGGAGAACACGTGCGATGGCGCCGTCGCCCCGCTCCTGTATCTGGCAATCGGCGGCGCGCCGCTCGGGATGCTCTACAAGGCCGCCAGCACGATGGATAGCATGATCGGGTACAAAAACGAGCGGTACCTCTATTTCGGGCGCGTTGCCGCGCGGCTCGACGACGTGCTCAACTTCATCCCCGCGCGCCTCGGGGGGCTCATTATGGTCGCCGCGGCGTACCTGACGGGGCTGGACGGGAAGGGCGCGTGGCGCGTTTTCAAACGAGACCGCAAAAAGCACAAGAGCCCGAACTCGGCGCACACGGAGTCCGCCTGCGCCGGCGCCCTCGGCATCACCCTCGGCGGCGCGAGCTACTACGGCGGCGTCCTCGTCGAAAAACCGGCGATTGGAGACGGTACGCGTCCGGCCCGGCCGGACGACATCCTGCGCAGCAACCGCCTGCTTGTGGCGACGTCCCTTTTGTTCTGGTTAGCGTGCATACTCGTAAAAGGAGCGATTGTATGGCTTTGATTCACGGCGGCGACATTGAGGGCTTCGTGCGCGAGTACGGGAGAAAGCCCCTCGACTTCTCCGCAAACTGCAACCCCCTCGGCATCCCGGAGGGCGTCGCCGAGGCGATTGCCCGCGCGGCGCGCTCCGCCGACGCATACCCCGACCCGCTCTGCCGCGCCCTGCGGGAGGCGCTGGGCGCTTCCCTTTCCCTGCCGCCGGAGTATATCCTCTGCGGAAACGGCGCGGCGGACATCATCTTCCGGCTGGCGGCGGCCCTCAAGCCGCGCCGCGCCGTCGTGACGGCGCCGACGTTTGCCGAATACGCCCTCGCGCTTAAGACCGCCGGCTGCGAGGTGATCCACCACCCCCTGCGCCCGGAGACAGGCTTTGAGGTCGAAGAGGATATCCTCGCGGCGCTATCCGGCGCGGACGTGGCGTTTATCTGCAACCCCAATAACCCCACGGGGAAGACGGTGCGTCCCCGTCTGATGGACGAAATCCTGCGCGCGTGCGACGCGCACGGCACCCTTCTCGTCGTCGACGAGTGCTTTAACGGCTTTCTCGACGACCCCGCGGCCCACTCGCTGAAAAACCGCCTGAAGGACAGCCCCAACCTGCTCATTCTCGACGCGTTTACGAAGCTGTACGGCATGGCGGGCGTGCGGCTCGGCTACTGCCTGTCCTCGAACGCCGCCCTGCTTGAAAAGCTGCGCGCCGCCGGGCAGCCGTGGGCCGTCTCGTCCCTCGCGCAGGCGGCGGGCATCGCGGCGCTGAAGGAAACTCAGTACGTCCAGCGCGCCCGCGCGCTCATCAGGGAGGAGCGCGCCTATCTCATCGGGGCGCTCAAAGAGGCGGGCATGACGGCCCCTTACGGCGAGGCCAACTATATCTTTTTCAAAAGCCATGTGACGGACCTTGCCGCGCGGATGCGCCGTGAAGGCGTGCTCATCCGTGACTGCGGCAACTACGTCGGCCTCGGGGCGGGGTACTACCGCGTCGCCGTGCGCACCCACGCGGAAAACGAGGCGATGATCGCCGCGCTACGCAAAGCCCTCGCGCCGGAAGCGCGATGACATCCCGGCGGCGGAGGCTTTGCGGCTTTTGCCGCGTTCAGGCCGCACGCCGGACATGACTGAAGATTAAACCAGCCTGAGATAAAGCAAAGCTCCCGCTATAGCGGGAGCTTTTTGCGCATTTTTTGGCGCGCGTCTCAGAATTGATAGTACCTGCATCCTGCGGCCGTCCTGCAAATAATAGCGAGGCCAGCTTGAAAAGCCGGCCTCACATTTTTCGCGCTCCGTGCGGAGCGCGACAGGGCACTGTTTGCGACTGCCTCGACATGATTGCCATTTCAATCCACGCACTCCGTGCGGAGCGCAACAAGGCGCGGGAGGGCGTTAATGAGCCCTTCCGTAAATTTCAATCCACGCGCTCCGAGCGGAGCGCGACACAAATCGGCAAAAGTGTGGTACGCTGGTACCGTGATTTCAATCCACGCGCTCCGAGCGGAGCGCGACCGCTCAGGATATTGTTCTGCCAGAACGGATCGTCCTGGATTTCAATCCACGCGCTCCGAGCGGAGCGCGACCCCGGGCTTGTGACCGGGCCGCCGCATTACCGGGGCATTTCAATCCACGCGCTCCGAGCGGAGCGCGACGAGAAAGGAAGGAAAAAATGAGACTATATCGCGAAATTTCAATCCACGCGCTCCGAGCGGAGCGCGACGTTTGATGCCGTGAAACCCCGCGGGGAGCCGCTTATTTCAATCCACGCGCTCCGAGCGGAGCGCGACGCTATAAGTCGGAGGGGAGAATGACCGGCACGTCTGCGATTTCAATCCACGCGCTCCGAGCGGAGCGCGACTGTGCTCGTGTTATGTAAGCGTCGATTTCCTCCTATTTCAATCCACGCGCTCCGAGCGGAGCGCGACGGCTTATCAATGTAAATTAAGCCGACCAAAAAAATTTCAATCCACGCGCTCCGAGCGGAGCGCGACCCAATCACACAGCAGGAGCGGAAGGCAGACGCAATTTCAATCCACGCGCTCCGAGCGGAGCGCGACTTTTCGCAATTTCGTCGGCATCGTTCTTCAAGCATTTCAATCCACGCGCTCCGTGCGGAGCGCGACTTAATGCTTTCCATTATTTCATCACTTTCCTTCCATTTCAATCCACGCGCTCCGTGCGGAGCGCGACGGTATGTTCAAACGGCTTATCAATGTAAATTAAAAAGATTTCAATCCACGCGCTCCGTGCGGAGCGCGACCAATCACGGTGATTTCGGAGCCAAACTGTTCGCCTATTTCAATCCACGCGCTCCGTGCGGAGCGCGACCCTGCCGTATCTGCTCGGTCAATGCCGTTGGCTTGATTTCAATCCACGCGCTCCGTGCGGAGCGCGACCAGACTGACAGCCCCGGCAGCGGGGACAATCGCAATTTCAATCCACGCGCTCCGTGCGGAGCGCGACAGTGTATTGTTAAGTCACAAGGACAACACGAAGGATTTCAATCCACGCGCTCCGTGCGGAGCGCGACGGGACGGCTGTTATTGTGGCTTCCCACGACGCCCGAATTTCAATCCACGCGCTCCGTGCGGAGCGCGACCGAGCCACAATACCACCTCCAATTGCGCGAAAATATTTCAATCCACGCGCTCCGTGCGGAGCGCGACCAACAAACGCAGACACAGCGCGCAAAGCAGCGCGGATTTCAATCCACGCGCTCCGTGCGGAGCGCGACCAAAACCCAGGCTGCCAGCGATGTTACGAATATGTATTTCAATCCACGCGCTCCGTGCGGAGCGCGACTTTGACGAGGGCCTGTCATGGGTGGAGCTGGCCAATTTCAATCCACGCGCTCCGTGCGGAGCGCGACCGCGAGGCCGTACACGCCGAGATTGCACCCTGCACAATTTCAATCCACGCGCTCCGTGCGGAGCGCGACTAACACCGAAACCGCACGCTTCATAGGCGCATGGATTTCAATCCACGCGCTCCGTGCGGAGCGCGACCGAACGCCCCCGGTGCCGTCGTATGCGCCGTGGATATTTCAATCCACGCGCTCCGTGCGGAGCGCGACCGTCGTCGAATGGGTTATTGCTTACTTCACAATGCAATTTCAATCCACGCGCTCCGTGCGGAGCGCGACTCTTGCCGGTTCTTCAGCGTCGCCGGCGCGCTTCTTTATTTCAATCCACGCGCTCCGTGCGGAGCGCGACAAACAATGTGCCGCGCGTGTCTGCTTTGGCGAGGTCATTTCAATCCACGCGCTCCGTGCGGAGCGCGACGTTAACGGCGCAGGGCTCGCCCCCCACCGCAACTAAATTTCAATCCACGCGCTCCGTGCGGAGCGCGACTGTCGCAAATTAGTGACAAAAGTGACAAATCACCAGCTATTTCAATCCACGCGCTCCGTGCGGAGCGCGACGTGCCATTGGATGATATAAGCGCCGTCAGTATCCACAATTTCAATCCACGCGCTCCGAGCGGAGCGCGACTTTGGTTGTAGCATTGAAGAAAAGGAAGTTGCAAATATTTCAATCCACGCGCTCCGAGCGGAGCGCGACGATGGCCGGTCGCTATTACGGGCGACGCTGATTATTTCAATCCACGCGCTCCGAGCGGAGCGCGACCACCGGACGCGACCGGGATAAAAAGCGAAGATGAAAGATTTCAATCCACGCGCTCCGAGCGGAGCGCGACCCACGCTTATCTATAACTCTTTTCCCTTGAGAAAATTTCAATCCACGCGCTCCGAGCGGAGCGCGACAAGCGTTCTAGAATCGCCAAAAGAATTGGCATAAATATTTCAATCCACGCGCTCCGAGCGGAGCGCGACTCAGCTCCGGAACGCGCGAATCCGAGCCACAATGATTTCAATCCACGCGCTCCGAGCGGAGCGCGACAATTGGCGCGAAATACTGGATAGCTTACACATGATTTCAATCCACGCGCTCCGAGCGGAGCGCGACGCGGCCTTCACGCGCCGCCTTGCGCGCTGTGTCTATTTCAATCCACGCGCTCCGAGCGGAGCGCGACCGCTCAGCTTTAACACAAGCAGAATGCCCACGATGATTTCAATCCACGCGCTCCGAGCGGAGCGCGACGGAACGGCTGAAGCCGCACAGAACGCTTTGCAAGATTTCAATCCACGCGCTCCGAGCGGAGCGCGACGAAAGCTTGAAGAAAAAGAATGGGAAAAATGGTATTTCAATCCACGCGCTCCGAGCGGAGCGCGACGTTATGCTGGTGGTGGTGGTGGTCGTTCTGGAAATTTCAATCCACGCGCTCCGAGCGGAGCGCGACCCTCTTCGCCGATAATGTAGTAAAGCATGTTAACATTTCAATCCACGCGCTCCGAGCGGAGCGCGACTATTCATTTTAACAACCTCCTTGCTATTCATGTTATTTCAATCCACGCGCTCCGAGCGGAGCGCGACTGCTATCACCTCCAATTAGTACGTAATGGCCCGCCTATTTCAATCCACGCGCTCCGAGCGGAGCGCGACTGACGGGAACAAACCCTTCTCTTCACAGAGCCGGATTTCAATCCACGCGCTCCGAGCGGAGCGCGACTTCTTAATGGCAAAAAAACAACCTCTAAAGGTTCATATTTCAATCCACGCGCTCCGAGCGGAGCGCGACATCAACGGAGCGGCGGCCACAAAGACCAAGCAAATTTCAATCCACGCGCTCCGAGCGGAGCGCGACGATGTGCGTGTTGTTGGCGGACAGCTTGTGCTAATTTCAATCCACGCGCTCCGAGCGGAGCGCGACCATACGACGATGCATCATTCAAGGAATTTACGGAGGAGATTTCAATCCACGCGCTCCGAGCGGAGCGCGACTGTTTCATGGAACAAATTGCATAATAAGAGAAAGTATTTCAATCCACGCGCTCCGAGCGGAGCGCGACCGTCGTGGGAAGCCACAAAACAACCGCTGCTGAAAGATTTCAATCCACGCGCTCCGAGCGGAGCGCGACGTAGACCAGGTTGTCATCATTTGGGAACTCCCTGATATTTCAATCCACGCGCTCCGAGCGGAGCGCGACTTAGCGACAATGGCGAGCCAATTGAGTGTTACTGGGAATTTCAATCCACGCGCTCCGAGCGGAGCGCGACATCTTTGACATGGACGAAGCCACAGAAGAAGATGTATTTCAATCCACGCGCTCCGAGCGGAGCGCGACTACAAGCTAGGGCCTTACGGCGTTTGTAGGCGTTCCTATTTCAATCCACGCGCTCCGAGCGGAGCGCGACACCACGACGGGCCACAGTTTGCCCTCGAGGATTTCAATTTCAATCCACGCGCTCCGAGCGGAGCGCGACGCTATCACCTCCAATTAGTACGTAATGGCCCGCCTATTTCAATCCACGCGCTCCGAGCGGAGCGCGACCCGCTCGTGGTACGAACAGTAGGCTGTTGGGTGGATGGATTTCAATCCACGCGCTCCGAGCGGAGCGCGACCCAGCGAGTATGTCAATGACCGTCTGTCGGGCCGTCTATTTCAATCCACGCGCTCCGAGCGGAGCGCGACGTGACTGCAGGGGCTTTCATTAATCAGAGCAACACTGGATTTCAATCCACGCGCTCCGAGCGGAGCGCGACCGACCACGCCAGCCACCACTTGAAATATCCAGGCGTGTCACATTTCAATCCACGCGCTCCGAGCGGAGCGCGACTAAGGCAAAACGGTCTGCGCCAGAAAGTCGTCCAATTTCAATCCACGCGCTCCGAGCGGAGCGCGACGAAATACTCTGGCTTGCGGCATCTTAAATCAATTTTTATTTCAATCCACGCGCTCCGAGCGGAGCGCGACCGCGACAGCCTGTTTTGTTTCACCGCCTTCACGAATATTTCAATCCACGCGCTCCGAGCGGAGCGCGACCATCTTGCATGACCTCTGCTTTCTGCGCGTCACTATTTCAATCCACGCGCTCCGAGCGGAGCGCGACGTGCCTCGACCCAGCCGAAGCTTTTCGGCGAACAATTTCAATCCACGCGCTCCGAGCGGAGCGCGACGTGATATCTGCAATGAAGAAGTCTGCATCTGCAGAATTTCAATCCACGCGCTCCGAGCGGAGCGCGACTGCAGCACGGGCTTGTCGTTAACCCGAAGGCTTCAAATTTCAATCCACGCGCTCCGAGCGGAGCGCGACCGTTTTGTTACCACTGTATGTCGGATAGCGTTTTCTCGATTTCAATCCACGCGCTCCGAGCGGAGCGCGACCCTGCCGAAATGCCTTTAAGCAGAGGGGTTTCGATTTCAATCCACGCGCTCCGAGCGGAGCGCGACCCTCGGCGTTTGCGGCTGTCGGCGTGAGCGTGGCATTTCAATCCACGCGCTCCGAGCGGAGCGCGACTCGATACGGACTTTGAAGCACATTGGATGCCGAAGATTTCAATCCACGCGCTCCGAGCGGAGCGCGACTATTTTGCCACCTTCTACAGTTTCTCCCTTGTCCGATTTCAATCCACGCGCTCCGAGCGGAGCGCGACTTTGACCTGCTGGACTACGGATGTTCGCCGCAGATTTCAATCCACGCGCTCCGAGCGGAGCGCGACGTTAATGGCAAAAAAAATAGCCCCTCCCGATCTGGATTTCAATCCACGCGCTCCGAGCGGAGCGCGACACTGCTCGTCACTCATCTTCCGTATGCGCTCGCCATTATTTCAATCCACGCGCTCCGAGCGGAGCGCGACTAGCGGCGGTGTAGCGCCCATCTGCTGTGTTGCCGCATTTCAATCCACGCGCTCCGAGCGGAGCGCGACTGCTGAGGAAAAGGCGGCTGAAGCGGCCGGTTTTGCAATTTCAATCCACGCGCTCCGAGCGGAGCGCGACATGACGACATCTTTGCCCATACAGTTGTTTGAGATTTCAATCCACGCGCTCCGAGCGGAGCGCGACTTTTCAACCGGAACGCCGTGGTCTCTCTGCTCGGTTATTTCAATCCACGCGCTCCGAGCGGAGCGCGACCACCGCCTCCGCCTGTAATCGCACCTGTAGCCGCAAATTTCAATCCACGCGCTCCGAGCGGAGCGCGACTTTTGACCTGCTGGACTACGGATGTTCGCCGCAAATTTCAATCCACGCGCTCCGAGCGGAGCGCGACTAGAACCTTGCATATTAGCCGGTTGTCCGGCGGGGGAATTTCAATCCACGCGCTCCGAGCGGAGCGCGACGGCTCGAAATCACCGTGAAACAGCTTGAAGAAAGATTTCAATCCACGCGCTCCGAGCGGAGCGCGACCATATCGTCATCACCCCCTTTGTAAAGCGGCATGGGCGATTTCAATCCACGCGCTCCGAGCGGAGCGCGACCATCTCACCTTAATTCAATCCCGTAGTCCTTCTTATTTCAATCCACGCGCTCCGAGCGGAGCGCGACCGTTAAGGTTGGCGACACCTACTTTACATACGAATTTCAATCCACGCGCTCCGAGCGGAGCGCGACTCGGGAACACTTGAAACGAAGCGGTGGAGTGGTTATTTCAATCCACGCGCTCCGAGCGGAGCGCGACTGCAGCACGGGCTTGTCGTTAACCCGAAGGCTTCAAATTTCAATCCACGCGCTCCGAGCGGAGCGCGACC
>Ga0134099_1001844_pt1 | contig 18884 bp, 18 predicted proteins | sample 10_taG_2_FD_105482 | JGI IMG/M metagenome (GOLD analysis project Ga0134099, IMG submission 105482) | Switchgrass degrading microbial communities from high solid loading bioreactors in New Hampshire, USA - 10_41_5_180_A2 metaG | ecosystem: Engineered > Bioreactor > Semi-continuous > Anaerobic >...
GAGATGACCCTCCCTGTGTTGGTGTTTGTTTTCCCAGCAACAACACTTTTGGAAGGGCCATCTCTCGTCCTGCTTTTTTCAGCAGAAATGTTGTGGCCTACCCACGAAAACTTTACTCACACCACAGGAGTCCGTCGAGGAGTCCGGCGGGGTCCAGCGGCTCGCCGTCGTGCCGGAGCTCGAAATGCAGGTGCGGACCCGTCACCTGGCCGGTGGCGCCCACGCTGCCGACGCGCGCCCCGCGGGTCACCCGCTCCCCCTCCCGCACCGCCACCCCGGAGAGGTGGGCGTACACGCTGGCCAGCCGCCCCCCGTGGTCGATCACGACGATCTGCCCATACGCGGGAAGGGAGGCGACGACGAGCACCTCGCCGTCCAGGCAGGCGACCGCAGGGGCCCCTTCCGGCGCCCCGATGTCAACCCCCGCATGCAGCCGAAGCCGCCTCAGCACGGGGTGCAGGCGAAGGCCATACCCAGACGTGACCTCGGTGTACCCCGGGACCGGCCAGACCGGGTCGCCTTGCGGAGTCGGGGCGAGTTCTTCCTGGCGCTCCCGGATCCAGCGGCCGATTTCCTGCACCTCCCGGCCCGGGTCCACGGCTGCGGCGGGCCGGGCGCCCCAGACGGCCAGTGCGACGGCCCCAAGGAGGAGCGCCGTGCGTAAGCGTTTGCGGATGTGCAAGGCAGGCATCTCCCTTCGCGTTGCTACATGCCTACCATAGCGCACCGACCTTACCGCCGCTTCACCTGCGGCTTACGGGTTTCTTAAGGCGTCTCACGACGGGGTCCGCGACCCGCTGCGCCGCTCGGAGGTCTGATCCCGCAGCGCATCCGGCCCCTGCGCAACGTCTCCCTGGCGCACGCCCGGACGGTGCCGGGGACCGGGCCGGCCAGCCGGGCATTCAGAAATAGGGGGAAAATCAGCCCCCTATTTTTGCCCAATTAGGGGGAATTCTTGCCCCCTATCGCGGCGCATCCATACCCCCCGGGAGTAGATCCGGCCCGTCAACACCCCTCGACGGGCTCTTGCGGGAGACGTGTTCACCCCTCGGGGCAGCAAGAACCCCTACTCCGGGGCAAATAGGGGGCAAAAATTCCCCCGATCTCGGGGAAAATACCGGTCCTTTTTTCCCTCTATCTCCGAAGACGCCTTCCTACCCCCCCTCCGAACCCAACTCGGAGGGAAGGCGTCTCACTGCCGGCGCGCAGAATGGGCGTCGGGGCGCACGACGCCTCGGCCACGGCGGAACGGAGCCCCGACACGGCAGCCGGGCTTCCGTGGACGCCGCCACAGAAACCCGGCCGCAACGACCTCGTCTCGATGTGGGTTGCCATATCGCATCGCACTCGGGGGCATCCGCCCACGCCGTCCCATCTCTCCTGGCCTGGGCGCTGTCCTCCGCGCTCTGGCGCACCCGACCGGGGGACGTGTCACATTCCGACGCCCCAGACCGGGGACGGTGCGAGCGTTGCAGCGTGCGGCCTCGCCCGGGCCAGAGACGTTCGTCGATCACCCCGCCGATCCGGGGAGCGCCTGGTATCCCGCGTGGGCGCCCATGGGCAGCCGGATCTCGAACACGGTGCGCTCGGTCTCGTTGATCGCCCGCACGCTGCCGCCGTGGAGCGTGACGATGTTCTTCACGATGGCCAGTCCAAGGCCGGCGCCGCCGGTCTGGCGGGACCGGGAGGTCTCGCCCCGGTAGAAACTGTCGAAGATGCGGTCGAGCAGGTGCACCGGGATCGGGTTGCCGCGGTTCGCAACCCGCATGAGCACCGCCCGCTCAGCCTCCCGCACCTCCAGCTCGAGCTCGACCACCTTGCCCTCCTGTCCGTAGCGGATGGCGTTGGAGATGAGGTTCTCCAGCGCCCGCACCAGCAGGTCGGGGTCTGCGGTGATGGTCACCCGGTCGGGGGGTAGCTTCAGGCGGTACTCCATCCCCGCGGCGCGCAGGGCGGGGACGAACTCCTCCGCCACCTGCTCCAGGAGTTCCGCCGGGTTGATGGCCACCGGCCGCAGCACGATGCCCCCGTGGCTGGTGCGGGTGAACTCGAAGAGCTGGTCGATCAGCCGCTTCAGCTGCTTCGCTTTTTCATAGGCCATGTCGACGTAGTAGCGCAGCTCCACCTCGTCCCGATACCGGTCCTCGTCGATGAGCTGCAGGTATCCGAGCACCGACGTCAGAGGGGTCCTCAGGTCGTGCGAGACGGCGGTGATCAGCTCGTAGCGGGCCTGATTCGCCCGCCGCTCCCCTTCGATCGCCGATTTCACCTGCCGCGCCATGGCCGTCAGGTTCTGCCCCAGGACGCCCAGTTCGTCGGGCTGCCGGTAAGGGAGCGCGACGTCGTAGTTGCCGTGCGCCACTTCCTGCATCGCCCGGCTCATGGCCTCGATATAGCGGACCAGCGGCTGGCTGAGCACGACGTACCAGATGAAGAGCAGTACGACACCGGTGGCCAGCATCACGGGCCAGGTCCCGACCGTTCTGGCCAGGAAGGTCAGCAGGGCCTCGACCGGCCGGAACGTGTTGCCCACCGCCACCGCGATGGCCAGCAGCGCGAGAGTGGAGGCGGCGGCCAGCAGGCCGCTGGCAGCGAACGTAAGGATGAGCTGCCAGCGCAGGCTCAGCGCAGCCTTAGTTCTCAATTTTGTAACCGGCCCCCCAGACGGTCTTGATCAGCGTGGGGTGACTGGGGTCGTCCTCCACCTTCTCCCTCAGCCGGCGGATGTGGACCATCACCGTGTTGTTGGACTGGAAGTACCGTTCCTTCCAGACCCGTTCGAAGATCTCCTCCGAACTGAAGACCCGTCCGGGGTGCGATGCCAGCAGCAGGAGGATCTCGAACTCGGTGGGCGTGAGGTCCACCTCCCGCCCGTCCTTCGTCACGGAGCGACCCGCCCGGTCGATCTCCACGCCGCCCACCGTGATCACGTCCGGCTGACGGGCCGAAGCGGGATTCAGCGTGAGGTAGCGGCGCAGCTGCGCCTTCACCCGGGCCATCAGCTCCAACGGGTTGAAGGGCTTGGTGAGGTAGTCGTCAGCGCCGATCTTCAGGCCCAGGATTTTGTCCACGTCCTCCGACTTGGCGCTGAGCATCAGAATCGGCACGTTGCGCTCCCGCCGGATCTCCCGGCAGACCTCGAGGCCATCCATGCCCGGCATCATGATGTCCAGGATCACCAGGTCGGGGTGCTCCTCCCGCACGATCCGCAGGGCTTCGGCCCCACTTGCGGCCTTGCGCACCCTATAGCCCTCACTCAGCAGGTGAATCTCGATCAGGTCCGTGATCGCCTGCTCATCGTCCACCACCAGAATCAGCGGTTCCGCCATCCTCGCTCCCTCCGGCCGCCAGGGCCACCGGCCCTTTCTGCCTCTGCCGTCCTGGGGTGCCCCGGGTCGCGGGCACCAGCGGGCCGGGTCCGCCGCCCCTCCGGTTCCGCTTCCCCGGGCTCGCTCTCCACATTACCGTGTGTTTCTTTCGGCCGTCTCTGGCCAAATCTTACGGCTTTCTTAAGGTTCTCGCCTTCTCCCGGCCCTGCTCCAGCAGCTTCCGGGCAGCCTCGATGGGCTGGTTCTCGATGTAGTAGGCCACCGCCGCCTGCCCCAGAGCGTAGGTGCCCCAGTAGGCCACGCCGGCGGAGATGAGTGACCCACCGCCGGGCAGCAGCCACTTGGAGAGGCCCCGGGCAACCTCCCGCAGGGCGAAGCCCGCGCCGACGTTCAGGCCCAGAGCAGCCATGAACTCCAGGGCCGCCTCCCGGGAGAGCCGCCGCCCCGCCAGGTAGGCGATGCCGGTCACCATCAGCACCTGCATGGCCGTAAGGATCGGCATGTCCGCCAGGGGAAGCGGCGTGGCGGCGACGGCGGAGGCGGCCGAGGCGGTGGACTGGATCAGCGCACCGGCGATCTTGGCCTGCGCCGACCGGATTCCCGCCACCCGGCCCATGGTGAGCTGCGCCTCGTCGGGCAGCTGCTCCACCAGGTAGTCCACCAACTCGTCGATCTGCCAACGGCGGTCCACCACCAGCACGCCGTCGCGGTAGCGCATATAGGCGGAGGTGGCGAAGACCCGCACCGGCTCGTCCAGCACCCGGGCCATCCGCTCGGACAGCTTCTCCCGGGCCAGGGCGATGTTGGCCTGCTTTTCCGGGTCATCGTAGGGCGGCTCGGACACGTCGGCCGGGCTGAGGAGGTCCACTTGCGTGAGGACGCCGATCACCGGCGGCACAATTCCGTGCCGGCGGGCGATGGCGTCGCGCAGGGCCTTGACCTGGGCCAGGTCCTCCTGGATCCAAACGTCCACGTCGGAGGCCTTGATGACGAAGAGGATCGCGTCGGGGCAACGGTCGCGCACCGCCTTCAGACTGGCGGCGACGGCATCGTCCTCCGATGCCCCCGCCGGGCGTTCGCCCTCGCCCAGGCCACGGGTGTCCAGCACCTCCAGCGCCCCTGCAGGTCCCTCGTACTGGTACCAGGTGCCCGCGGGCGTGGTGGCCAGCACGGCGCCTGTCTCGGCCCGGGGCTCGCCGAAGATGGCGTTGACCAGGCTCGACTTGCCCGACCCTCGCCGCCCCACCAGCGCAATGCGGGGCGGCCGGGCGTTCACGATGTAGCCCTCGATCGCGGCCAGCTCCGGCTCCAGGTGCTTCAGCACCATCTGCGGCACGTGGCTGCGGATGAACTCCAGGACTTCCCTCAGCCGCTCGCGGTCGATCTCTTCCATCAGGGGCCTCCTTCACAGCGAAGTCACGAGAGGGGCCAGGCTACTGCGCCTGGCCCAGCACCTCGTCGATCTCCTTCAGGTCCTCTTCGGAAAGCTTCACGCCGGAAGCCTTGACGTTCTCCTCCACCTGCTCGGGCCGGGAGGCGCCGATGAGGGCGGAGGTCACCTCGGGCCGCCTGAGCACCCAGGCCAGGGCGAGCTGGGCCATGGTGAGGCCGTTCCGCTCGGCGATGGGGCGCAGCTTCTGGATGCGCTCCAGCATCTCCTCGTCGCTCAGGTAGCGCTTCACGAACTGCCCCACCTTGGGGTCGGCCGCCCGGCTGCCCTCCGGCAGCGGCATGCCCGGCTTGTACTTGCCGGTGAGGACGCCCTGCGCCAGCGGCGAGAAGACAATCTGCCCGATGCCTTCACGCTGGCAGATGGGCATGATCTCGTTCTCGATGTACCGGTCCAGCATGTTGTAGACCGGCTGGCTCGCCACCGGGCGGCGGAGGTTCCGCTTGTCCACGATGGCCATCATGTTCTCCACCTGGGCCGGGGTCCACTGGGAGAAGCCGTAGTAGAGGATCTTGCCCTGGGCGACCAGGTCGTCGAAGGCCCGCAGGGTCTCCTCCAGGTCGGTCTGCGGGTCGTAACGGTGGGCGTAGTAGATGTCGATATAGTCGAGCTTCATCGCCTTCAGGCTCATCTCGACCCGCTCGATGATGTGCTTCCGCGACAGCCCCTGGTCATAGGTGGATGGACCCACCTTCCAGAACACCTTGGATGTCACGGTATAGGTGTGGCGGGGGAACTCGCGCAGGGCCTCGCCCACCACCTCTTCCGCCTCGTGCGGCCGGGAGCCGTAGACCACGGCGCAGTCGAAGTGGTTGACGCCGAGTTCGTAAGCCTTGCGAATGCAGGCCTTGGCGGCCTCCGCCTCGACCCGCGTGCCGTAGGTGAGCCAGCTTCCCAGAGAGATCTCGCTGATCTTCAGGCCGCTCCGTCCCAGTCGACGGTACTCCATAGCACACCACACCTTTCACAGAGGTTTCATCCAGAGGTCGCAACTTCAGTATACCACAAGGCCTCAGCCAGAAAGCGGCAGGACTCCGCCAGCCCCCCGGGCCGGTGGCCGGGACCATAGTGAGGTTGCCCGACTTCGCTTCCCGCCACGCGTCGGACCGGCCCGGCGGTCGGTCCCCAAACGGCCGGAGCCGCCTGCCACCCCGGCGTCCGGGCGGCCGGCACAGCCCACGCCCCACTCACGACTCACCGCTCGCAACCCACCGCTCCAACACCTGCCTCGCCTCGCGGAAGAGGGGCCGATCCACCTCCAGCCCCTTCCGGGGGGCGTCGCCCGGCTCCAGCGCCTTCTGCCTCTCCAGTTTGTCCAGGACCGCCAGCCCGCTCTTCGCGAGGCGGGCGGCGGCTGCGGTGTCGCCGGCCGCCTGGGCGCGCTCCAGGTAGTCCAGATGGGCGGAGACCGCCGCCGCGTACGCCTCGGTCTCCCAGGGCCAGAGCCGCACGTACTCCCGCCAGGCCGCGGCCGCCTCGTCCCAGCGCCGCTGCCGGCCCAGTTCCTCCGCCTGCAGGCGGGCGTACCAGGGCTCCCGCGGGCCGAGTTCCCGGGCGCGGGCGAGAGCCGCAAGCGCCTCCTCCCCCCGCCCGAACTGGGCCAGCGCGGCCCCCCGGTAGCCGTGGGCGAGGTCGTTCCAGGGGGCGAGCGCCACCGCTGCGCCTGCGTGGCGCAGGGAAGCTGCCGGCGAGCCGGAGCTCAGGCTCCCGGCGGCCAGGTCGACCGCCGCGTCGGCGGCCCCAAGCAGCAGCGCGCCCGCCAGGGCCAGGCCGGCCAGAGCCGCCGTGAGCCACCGGGGCCAGACCCAGCCCCGACCGCCCACGGCTGCCGGCGCAGCCAGAACCGGCCCGTCCCCCAGCAACCCGAAGCCGAACCACAGGGGGAACATGAAGAAGCCGTAGCTCAGCTCCCAGTCGACCAGCGCATGGAGGACCAGGGCGCCCAGCCCGCCCAGAACGGCCACCCGGGCCGGGGGCCAGGCGCGGCCGCGCCGCAGCCCGAGGAGAAGGCGGGTGTAAAGCAGCAGAAACGCCGCGGCGCCGGCCCAGCCGAAGGAGAGGGCGGCGTCCAGCAGCGACGAGTGGACCTCGGCGGAGTAGTAGGGGTAACTGGCCGCCTGCAGATGCAGCGCCGACCAGGCGCGGTAGCCCGCCCCCCGGGGCAGGTCGGCGGCCAGGGCAAGGCCGTCCCGCAGGAAAATCAGCCGCTCCGCCGAGGAGGTATCGGTGAGCGGAAGCATGGCCGCACGGCCCCAGAGCCAGCCCCAGCCCGGGGCGAGGGCAAGCGCCGCCAGGGCCGCCGTCAGCACGGCCAGCCGCACGGCCCGCAGGTGGTGAAACCGTTCCGCCACTGCAACCGTCAATAGGGCGAGCAACAGGACCAGCCAGAGCCGCGGCGCGTCCCGCCCCTGCACTGCCGGGGCGGCCCAGAGCGCGGCGGCAAAGGCCGCGAGCAGGGCCGGCCAGGCGCGGGCCAGGGCGGCCCGGAGCACGTCCGCCGCGGCCCACGCGAGGTACGCCACCGCGAGCGCGGAGGCAGCCCACACGCCCCGGGAGCCGGAGAGCAGCAGCCCCAGGGCGCAGCCCAGGGCAAGGACGGGCGCCCAGCGCCGCCCTGCCGCCAGGTCCGGCAGTGCACCGGCCAGGCCGAGCAGACCGGCCATGCCCACGGCGATGGGGTAGCCGACGAAGGAGGCCAGCCTCCCCGAATGGTGCGGCGCGGTGAAGGAGATGAGGAGCATGCCGGCGAAAGCGAGGAGGGCGCCTGTGGCCGCCCAGAAGCGCGCAAGGGCCGGCTCGGCCTCGCCGGGCCGGAACGACCGGCCCGCGATGAGGGCCAGGGCCCAGCCGGCGACCAGCACCGGACCGTGCGCCGCCGCACCGGCGGCGGCTGGCGCGGCCAGTCCCCCCGCTGCCCCCGCGGCCAGGAGCAGCAGGGCCAGCCACTCGCTGCCGTGCAGCCGCACGGAGGGCGCCCTGAGTGCCAGGGCGGCGGCCAGCAACACGCCCACCATCTGCTGGCCCGGCGCGTAGAGACCGTCCCAGAAGGCGCCCAGCGCCAGGCCGATCAGAACCGTGAACCCGAGCACGTCTCGCTTGATCATGTTTATTGGATTTCGCCGCAGGCGGTACGACTGCCTGCGCCTTGTATGAAACGGAGGGAGCGCCCTGTACCAGCGCATGACCTATTCCGACCCGCCCGCGCGCCGGAGGGTGCCCCGCTGGGTGCTGCTGGCCACCAGCCCCGCGGCCCTCGCACTGGGGCTGATCGTCGGCGTGGCCGCCTCCGCCTATGGCCCGGCTCCCCAGCCCGTCCCCGGGCCGGTCCAGGTAGAGCAGCAGGAGCCAGAGCCGCAGGAGCCTGGCCAGAGTGGAGATTCCGTCGGCCCGACCCAACCGTCTGAGAGCGACGAGCCTCGACCCGGGACTGCGAACCAGCCTGCCGCACCGGTGGCCGAGGCCGTAACGCTGTTGCCGCCTCCGCCGGACGACACGTCGCACTCCACTGCGACCAAGCCCGCGTCCGGTGCGCTGTCCGTTGCGGAAGTCCGCTCCGTCATGGATGCCCGCACGGTGCTGGCCGCCGAGTTCGCCACGTTCAGCGCCGGCGGCAAGGAACTGTTTCACGTGGACTATCAGCTGGCCCGCGACGTCAATTACAATACCTTGCTGGTGGGCATCGTCCCGCTGGCGGAATACGACAACTGGATCCAAGCCGTGCGCGACTACGCGAGCGAACTCAACCGCTGGCTGCTGGCGGCCGCCCGGCGCGTGCGCTCTGCGGCGGAGAGCGAGGGCTTCGTCCTGAGCTGGGCGCTCTTCGAGGTGGTCCCGGGTGAGCCCTACGGCTTCATGGAGGACGAGGTGACCCCGATGCCGCGCGGGGAGGGGTACCTGGTGACGCGCCCGCTGGCGACCGTCACGGACTTCACCGGCCCCACCGTGGTGGTGGCGAGCCTGCCCGGGTCAAGCCCGGCGACCCGTCCCATCCCGGGAAACCCCTACGTCCCCGTGCTCCGCTTCGACCCCACGGACCTCTACCGACCGCAGACGGTGACCCCGTGAGTCGGGGACAGCCCCCGCATAAGCATCCGCGCCCGAAGGGGCGCGGATGTTGCGTTACTCGGCATCGGGTTCGGCCTCATTCTCCGGAAGCGACGCCTCACCCTCGGACGGCCCGGCCGCACTTCCGGCTGATCCCGCCTTACCCTCGTCTGCCCCTGCCGCGGTGTCGGCCGGCTGGGCCTGAACCTGGCGGTAGAAGTGCAGCTCGAGAGAGGTGGTCAGCTCGTCCTTGCCGTCGGAGGGGAGCTGGAGGATGAGGTCCGGGACCTCCACCAGCAGGGCGTGCTCCTCCAGGGAACGCAGGAAGGCGACGAACTGGGCATAGGAGCCCCCCACCACCACGTCCGCCCGGTACGGCTGGAGCCAGGGCACGTGCTCGAGCGGCTCACCCGCGTACAGGCTGAGACGCTCAATGGCGGCGCCGCTGGCCGACGCCACAAGCCCGAGCTCCCGCTCCACGTCGGCGAAGGGGAGGTCTCCCAGAAGGCGGGCCGGCGGCACGGTGGCGGCTGCCTCGGCCTCCCGGAGTCTTTCCTGCGCCCTGCGCACGGCCCGGACCTGCCTGCGTGCGGCGGCGACGCGCTCCGTCACCGCCTGCAGTGCGAGGGCCCTCGGCCGGGCGAGCTGGTCAAACACATAGTACGGCACGGTCACCAGCAGCACGACCAGCAACAGCCAGACCAGTTCCCGTTCCCGCTTCGTCCTCACGGCCCATCCTCCTCCCGGAGACGCACCAGGTACGTGAAGAACGTGTCCCCGGTGGAGTCGGTGGTCAGTTCGACCTCCGCGACGGTGCGGAACTGCGGCTCACCGCGCAGGGAGGTCAGGTAGCCCATGGCGGCGGCGAAGGTGCGGGACCGCCCGACGAGCGTCACTGTGCGGCTCTCGCCGGCCTCAAACAGGACGTCGGTGAGCCACACCTCCCCCGCCTGCGGGCGGACCAGCGCCAGGATCGCAGCCTGGCTGGACCGCTGGTTGCGGGAGATGTGCGCCAGTTCGGCCCCGGCGGCCTGCACGGCCTGGAGGCGGGCCTCCACGTGGGAAAGGCGGTGGGCCAACGCCTCATAGGACTCGGCCAGCGCCTGCTGCTCGGCAATCTGGGCGTTCAGATCCCGCACCTGGAGCAGGCCGAGCAGGGTCACGAAGCCAGACGTCATCACTGCGGCCACGATGGCCACGGTGCGTGCCACGAGCCACCAGCGCACCCCGGGCGGAGGCTTGATGAGAAGGTTGATGTCGATCATGCGAACAACCCCGGCGGAAGTGATAAGCCCAGTGCGATCATGTGCGAAAGCGGAACGCGACCCTCGGGATCCTTCAGCGGCTCCACGGTGAAGTCACCGGGGAGCCGGTTGGCCAGGAAGCTGCGCAGGTGCGTTGCAAGCGAGAGGGCCAGGTGGTCGTCCCCGCCGACCCCGCCGGTGACCAGCACGCGGGTGAGCGGCCCGCTGATCTGGGTCAGTGCGAACTCCAGGGAGCGCCGGACGTCCCAGAAGATCTCCTCGGTGCCCTGTGTGCGCGCCTCCCGGTCCAGGTCGGGCATGTCCACCACGCGGCTGACCACCGGCACGCCGCGCTCGAAGACGCTGATCGTTGCGGCCGTCGCCCCCAGGTCGACGAAGGCGACCGTCCCCTCGGAGGGCAGCCGGCCGACGGCGAGTGCCGCCCGGAACAGGCTGAGCGGTTCCAGGTCCACCCGCTGGGGGACCAGGCCCGCCATCCGGGCCGCCTCCATCAGCCCCCTTACGGTCGACCGGGGCGCCGCGGCCAGCACCGCAGTCAGGTCCGGCTCATCGTCTGCGGGAGGGAGCAGGAAGAGATCGAACACGGCGCCGTCATGGGCGAAGGGGATGTACCGGTCGGCCTGCAGCTCAACGTTGGCCCGAAGCTCCTTCAGCGGCATGCGGGGGAAGGAGAGCCGGCGCACAAAACCGAGGTGCGCGGAGACCGACAGCGACGCTCGCCGCTGCTTGATCTGGCCCTGCTGCAGGGCCTCCCGAACGCCCCGGGCGAGCAGCGCCGGGTCACGCACCAGGCCGCGCTTGACGGCGCCGGGGGGCGTCGCGGCGATGCCTATCCCCCGCACCTGGAACCGGTCCGGCGTGCGCGCCTCCACCTCGATCACCTTGATCGCCCTGCTGCCGATGTCGACTCCCACCAGGCTGCGTCTGAACACGGCGTTGTCACCTCTGGCTCGAGCTGTTCACCGGAGTCCCCAGGGCCTGGCGAGGGTGGTGAGCTCGTGGCGTTGATCGTTGGCCAACTGCGCTTGGATCGTGATCGCGACGGCGCCGTCGGGCTGGGCGGCAAACTCGAGGAGGACGACGCCCCGGGCGAGAGTCCGGGCGTCGCCCTCCTCTTCCTGCCGCATCAGCGCTCCGGTCTGGTCATCCAGCCAGTAGGAGACACAGGTCACATCGCCGGCTTCCGTCTCCAGTTCCAGGGTGAGCATGCTCCCCTCGGCATCTGCGTCGAGGCTCCGGCGGACGTCCTGCACGATGCGGTCCATCGCCAGAGACGCCTCCGCCTGGATTGCGAACCGCGCCTCGCCCGTCCGGCTCATGCGGTAGGCGGCGATCTGTATGCCCACCACCGCGCCCAGCACGATCACGGCGATGGCGGTCCCCACGATCAGCTCGATGAGGCTGGTGCCGGACTGACTGTGCAGCTTTCCCCGGCGCACTAGTACCCCTCCGCGATCTGCGTGGTCAGGCTGACGCGCCCGTCAGGCCACGTGACGACGACCCTGGCCGTGTACAGCCCTTCCACGTCCGTCTCCCCCGCCGGTTCCACGGCGATGGTGTACTCCACGCCGCCCACGCTCTCCACCCGGTCGAGCCCGTCCCACTCCGCTGGCGGGTACTCCCTGAGCATCTCGAGCTGCGCCCGGGCGAGGTTCAGGGCCGCCAGGCGGTCCCCCGCGTCCCGCTGCGAGGCCGGGAAGACGGTGTACGTGGTCAGCACGGGGAGCAGGGCGAGGGTCAGGATGGCCAGGGCGATGAGGGCTTCCAGGTAGACGCTGCCGCGCTCACTCCGCAGCCACCCCACCGGCGCTCCCTCCCCCCGTACCCAAGAAAAGGGGGGAAAGCCCCCCCTTTGTTGGTCGCTAGCTGCCGCTCGTGTCGCCCAGCTCAACGCCGGTCGGCCTGATGGTCACGAGCCTTTCAGCGTCCCCATCTTCACTCACGTTGATCACGAGCACATACGTGTCTTCAACGCCACCTGTGCCTGCGCTGACGGTGTACTCCTCCACACCAAGCTGGGTGGCCTCGATGCTGAGGTACGCGGCGAGCTGGGCCCCCAGCCCGTCCGTCGGATCGCTCAGCTTGTTCGCATCAACGTCCGGATACTCTGCGTTGTCCACGTAGTACCGCTCCATGGCCAGCTGAACCTGCTTGCCGAAGGCCAGGGCGCTGTTGTTCTTGGCATTCTCCAGCGCGCTGAGTACCCGCGGTGTGACCACGGCCGCCAGAATCCCCAGAATCGCAACCACGACGATGAGCTCAATCAGCGTGAATCCTTCCTGCTTCCGCGCCCCTGGCCTGAGACGACTGAACATCCTCCGCCACCCTTTCCCATAGCTTCGGCAGACACACTTATTGTATGCCTATGTTCTACACGTGTTAATAATTTATCTTTATAAAAAAGTAATTAGTTAACTCTGCCAATGAGGTCGAACATGGGCAGGATCATCGGCACGATGATGGACACCACGATTCCGCCCAGCACCACCGTGAGCATGGGCTCCAGGATCTTGGTGAACTGATCCAGGAGCCGGTTTACGTCCTTCTCCGTCAGCTCCGCCACCCGAAACAGCATCGTGTCCAGCTTGCCCGCCGCCTCGCCCAGGCTGATGATCTCCACGCTGGACCGGTCGAACACGGGCTGCCGCTTCAGGGCCTGGCCGAAGCTGTAGCCGCGCCTCACCTCTTCCTGCACCGCCGTCAGGGCCTCCTTCAGGGGCGCACTGTGAATCGATTCACGAAGCGTGACCAGCGCCGACAGCAGGGGCACGCCGGCGCGGGACATCGTGCCCAGCGTACGGCAGAGGCTGCTCATCTCCCGCTTGTAGACGATGGGGCCCACGAAGGGCAGCCGGAGCAGGAGCCGCTGCCAGGCGGCCTCCACGGCCCGCTGGCGGAAGAGGAGCCGGATGAGCCACACCGGCAGCAGCACCACCAGCGGCGCCAGGTACCAGAACTGCCGGACGGCCTCGCCGAACCGCATCAGGATCCGGGTGGAGGTGGGAAACTCCGCCCCCATCTGGGCGAAGAGGCTGCCGTAGGTGGGGAGCACCACGGTCACCATGAAGAGGATCACGCACAGGGCTACCGTCAGCACCACGGCCGGATAGGTGAGCGCCGACCTGATCCTGGCCGCGAAATTATCCTCCTGTTCGTAGTGCTGGGCAAGGAGCGCATAGCTGGAGTCGAGGCTGCCAGAGGTCTCCGCCACCGCCGTGATGAAGATCAGCGACGACGGCAGGTAATGCTCCTGCTCCCGCATCGCCTGGCTCAGGCTGTTGCCGCCCTCGACCGACGCGATGACCGACCGCAGAACCTTCCCCAGCGGCTGGCGCTCGAACTGGCCCGCCAGCACGTCCAGCGCCTGGAGCACCGGGACGCCGGCCTTCAGCAGGCCCGAGAGCTGGCCGCAGAAGTTGGCCAGATCCCGGACGGGCACCTTCCGGGGCCCGCCCAGGCTCAACTCGGCCTCGAGGCTGAAGCGCCCCGTCTTTCGTTCATCCAGCGCCACCACGAACAGGTCCATCCGCCGGAGGCGGTCCAGGGCGGCCGCCCGGTCGGCGGCGCTCAGGGTGCCCTCACGCAGGTGGCCGGACCGGTCGCGCGCACGGTAGGCGAACTCCATCTCCACGTCACTCCTCCGCCAGCGCCACGCGCCTGACCTGCTCCAGCGTCGTGATCCCCCTCAGGGCCTTCTCCAGCCCGTCCCGCCAGAGGGAGCGCATGCCCGCTCCGCGCGCGGCCGCCTCGATCTCGGCGCTGGTCGCCCGCCGGGCGATCAGCTGGCGCAGGTCGCCGCGGATGACCATCAGCTCGGCGACGGCCGTGCGCCCGACGTAGCCGGTGTTGTCACAGTAGCTGCAGCCGCCCGGCCGGTACAGCGTCGCGCCGGCCAGCCCTTCGGCCTCCAGGACCAAGTAGTCCGGGTCTTCGTACTCCGGGGTGTACGGCTGCTTACACCGCTGGCAGAGCTTCCGCACCAGCCGCTGCGCCAACACGCCCGAGAGCGCCGAGGCCAGCAGGAACGGCTCCGCTCCCATGTCGATCAGGCGGCTGGGCGCGGCGGCGGCGGAGTTGGTGTGCAGGGTGGAGAGGACGAGGTGGCCGGTCAGCGCCGCCCGGATGGCCACGTCCACGGTATCCTTGTCGCGGATCTCGCCGACCATCATCACGTCCGGGTCCTGCCGCAGGAAGGCCCGCATGCCGGCAGCGAACGTGAGCCCCGCCTTGGGGTTCACCTGCACCTGGTTAATGCCCTCGATGTGGTACTCGACCGGATCCTCGATGGTGAGGATCTGCCGGGACGAATCGTTCAGCTCCGTCAGTGCGCCCAGCAGGGTGGTGGACTTGCCGCTGCCGGTGGGGCCCGTCACCAGGAACAGGCCGTAAGGCTTGGCCAGAAGCCGCCGGACCTCGGGGAGGATGTCGGGGCTGATGCCCAGCTCGCCCAACCCCAGCAGGGCCGTGGACTGGTCGAGGATGCGGATTGCGACCTTCTCTCCGTAGACCGTGGGTACCGTGCCCACGCGCAGGTCCAGGCGGCGCCCCTGGATCTCCACCTCAATGCGGCCGTCCTGGGGCAGGCGGCGCTCGGCGATGTCCATGCCCGCCATGACCTTGAGACGCGAAAGGATGGCGGGATAGGCCTGGCGGACAAAGGTGGGGCCGGGCTGAAGTTGCCCGTCCACCCGGAAGCGCACCCGCACCTGCTGCTCCGAAGGCTCGATGTGGATGTCGGTGGCCCGCAGACTCAGCGCCTGGGCCAGCAGGCCGTTCACCTGGCGCACGACGGCGGAGTCTTCGGCCTCCTCCAGGTCGTAGGTCTGGATGGTCGGCTCCGCCGGCCCGGCCGTCTCCGGGACCTCTTCGGCTGGGCCCCTGCCCGTGTAGGCGCGAATCAGCGCCCGCTGGATGGCCTTCCCGGGTGACACGGCCGGCTTCACGCGCCGGCCGCAGGCCAGGCTGATGTCGTCGATCGCCAGGAAGTTCAGCGGGTCAGCCATGGCCACCACCAGGCCGCTCCCCTCCATGCGGACCGGCACCGCCTGGTACTGCTTGGCCGTCTCCTCGCTGACCAGAGGGACCACGTCCGGGTCGATCTCCGCGGCAGGGTTGGGGATGAAGGGATAGCCCAGCTGCTCGGCCAGGACGCTCGCCATGTCGAACTCCGTCACGTAACCGAGCCGGATGAGCACGGATCCGAGCCGCTCACCGCTCGCCTTCTGCTCCTGCAGCGCCCCTTGGAGCTGGTCATGGGTGATCAGCCCGGTGCTCACCAGAATGTCGCCCAAACGCATACTGCCGCGTGCTCTGGTCAACCAGTTCACTTCCTGGAAAAGCCTCGTTCTAACTAGTTAATGAATGTATGAGTTCTTCATACGGTAGACGCATTCCTCCATCGCCAAGACTCGACATTTGGAGGAAATGAACGGCGAAACACCGAACCATTAGGGCAAGTGTGCACACGGGGTGAGCGAGGTTCAGATGGAGGATCAGCGCAATGGGGGCAACGCCCCGACGGAGAAGCCGCGGCGGTTCCGGGTGACCCGGCGGGTGAAGCTGCGGGGCAAACCGGGCCGCATCGAAACCCGGGAGGAGCGGGAGCTCAGGGAACTCGCCGAGATGGGCGATGACGCCGACCGCGGCACCCCCGAGCAGGACGCCGCCCTCCAGGCCGGCTGCATGTCCATGGTGCGTGTGGCCGGGCTGTTTTTCCTGATCATCCTGCTCTCCATCATCATCACATGGGTCTGGCGCTAGACACGGCAAAGGGACACGGACAGGAGGATCAGGATGTTCAGGCGTCTACACTCCGCGGAGAGCGGTTGCGTGCTGGTTACCGCCCTGATCGCGCTGGCGGTGATGGCGATTCTGGGCGCGGCCACCGCGGCCCAGGCCAACAGCGCCGTGCGCAACGCCGATACGGCCATCCGTTCCGAGCAGGCGCTCTACCTGGCCAGGGCCGGTGTGGAGCGGGTGGCCGCCAACCCGCCCGACTTGGAGGACGGAGGCCGCACCTACATCCATGCGGCCCATCTCGACCCCGAACTCACCACCGCCTCCTACACGGTGCGGGTGGACCGGGAAGGCGATTTCCTGCTGGTCCGGTCCACGGGCACGGCGGCCCGCGGGCGGAGCCAGGAGCGGCGCACGCTGGGGGAGACGCTCTACTGGCCGCTGCCGGACCCCCAGGATCCCGGCGGGGGCGATCCGGGCGGGGAGGAACCCGGAGGGCCCGGCGGCGGGGACTCCGGGGGTGGCCACCCCGGCGGGGTCGATCCCGGCGGCGAGGGTCCGGGCGGAACCGAGCCCGGTGGCGACTGGCCGTTGACGTTCAAGTATGCCATCTGGGCCGACGGCCCGGTGGACATCAGGAACAACGCCGCCATCTGCGGCGACATCGTCACCACCGGCCAGGTGACCATCAAGAACAACGCCACCATCTGGGGCCAGACCCGGAGCGGGAACAAGCGATCGCCGTGCAAGACCGTGTCGGGCAGCGGCGTGGTCGCTTCGTCCACCGGCGTCGACATCCGCGACAACGCGATCGTCCAGGGCGGGTACTGCGCACCGGGGCACCCGGGCCCCTGCGGATCCGGTCCCACCGACGCCCAGGTCAGGCCGCCGGCGGTCAGCCTGGAGGGCCTGAAGGCCCGGGCGTCCGAGTGGTGGGTGCAGAAGGGCGGCGCGGAGCAGACATCGGAGTGCACCCGGGCGCCCGACGGGGTGTTGTGCAGGGAACTCTCGTCTGCCACGGTGGAACTCAGCGGAACCATCCGCTACATGGAGCCCACGGTTATCTATGTGGACGGGAACCTGCTCGTGAAGAACAACACCCGCCTCGACATCCACGGGCCGGTCACGTTCGTCGCCACCGGCGGGATCACGGTCGCCAACAACGCCAGGCTGGGCTGCGGCGCCGGCACCTACTGCCCCGTCGGCCTCGTCGCCAGCGGGAACGTGGAGTTCGCCCAGAACACGGAGGTGCATGCCTTCATCCACACCGGCGCCGAGTTCCGGGGCATGAACAACTCGGTTCTGTACGGCAACGTGATTGCCAGGAGCACCAACTTCAGCAAGAACAACTACGTGCAGCACGCGTTCGCCAGGCCGGAGGGCAACTCCCCGCCCGGGCTGCCCTCGGAGCCCGGGGAGTAGACGCCGGTCTCCGCCACCGACACAGAAAAAGGCCCGTCCCCGTCGTGGGGGCGGGCCTTCTGCTTCCGCCTTCGCCGCTATTCCTCTTCCTTCAGCCAGCGGGCCACGTCCTTGGCGTGGTAGGTGATGATGATGTCCGCACCGGCCCGCTTGAAGCCGGCCATCGTCTCCATCACGATGCGCCGCTCGTCGATGAGCCCCTGGGCGGCCGCCGCCTTCACCATGGCGAACTCGCCCGAGACGTTGTAGCAGGCCACGGGCAGGTCGAAGGCCTGCCGCACCCGGTAGATGACGTCCATGTAGGCGAGGGCGGGCTTCACCATCACGATGTCCGCGCCCTCCAGGATGTCCAGCTCCACCTCGCGCAGGGCCTCCCGGGCGTTGGGCGGGTCCATCTGGTACGCTCGCCGGTCGCCGAATGCCGGCGCCGAGTCGGCCGCCGCCCGGAACGGCCCGTAGTAGGCCGAGGCGTACTTGGCGGAGTAGGCCATGATGGGCACGTGCTGGAAGCCACGCTCGTCCAGGGCCGAGCGGATGGCGCCCACCCGGCCGTCCATCATGTCGGACGGGGCCACCATGTCGGCCCCCGCCTCCACATGGGAGAGCGCCGTCCGGGCCAGCAGCGCGAGGGTCGGGTCGTTGTCCACCGTGTCGCCCCGCACGATCCCGCAGTGGCCGTGGGAGGTGTACTCGCAGAGGCAGACGTCGGTGATGAGGTAGGCCTCGGGGAAGCGGGCCTTGATGGACCGGATGGCCTCCTGCACCACGCCGTGCGCGTCGTAGGCCCCTGAGCCCAGCTCGTCCTTCGACTCGGGGAGCCCGAAGAGCAGCGCCGCCCGGATGCCGAGCTTCAGCATCTCCTCGACCTCGTAGAGGATGGTGTCGGCCGACCAGTGGTAGTTTCCGGGCAGCGACGGGATCTCGCGCCGCACCCCCCTGCCCGCGACCACGAAGAGCGGGTAAATCAGGTCGTCACAGCACACGCGGTTCTCCCGCACCAGCCGCCGCGCCGTCTCGCTGAGGCGCAGCCGGCGCAGGCGCACGGTGGGGTACCCATTCGGGTGGCTCATCGCGCACCGGCCTCCTTTTCCGCATCATGAACGATCGCCCGGAGCAGCCCCTCCAGCGTGTGGGGCTCGGCCTCGCAGTGGACGGGCAGGCCACGGGACCGGGCCACGGCCGCCGTCTCGGGCCCGATGCAGGCCACGCGGGCCCGGCCCAAAGCTGCCGGCCCGCCCAGCTGGTCCATCAGGTTGTGGACCGTGGAGCCGGAGGTGAAGGCGACGTAATCGATCTCGCCCGCCTGCAGACGGGCCCTGAGCCCCGCCGCGTCTCCTCCGGCGGGAACGTTCCGGTAGGCCACCAGATCGTCGACCACGGCACCCATGGCCGCCAGCTCGGCGGCCAGAGCCGGGTTGGCCAGGTCGCCCCGCGCCAGCAGCACCCGGTCGCCGGGCCCCAGGTCGCCGGCCAGGGCCTCCGGGATCGCCCGGCCGACGAAGCGCTGCGGCATCCGGTCCACCCGGATGGACGCCGCCTCCAGCGCCGCGGCCGTCGCGGCGCCCACGGCCACCACACGGGTCGTCTCGGGCACCCGCCTTCCCGCCCGGGCGAGGCGGGCGGCAAAGCGCACCGCGC
>Ga0134099_1001846_pt1 | contig 18868 bp, 17 predicted proteins | sample 10_taG_2_FD_105482 | JGI IMG/M metagenome (GOLD analysis project Ga0134099, IMG submission 105482) | Switchgrass degrading microbial communities from high solid loading bioreactors in New Hampshire, USA - 10_41_5_180_A2 metaG | ecosystem: Engineered > Bioreactor > Semi-continuous > Anaerobic >...
ACCGGGTAGTCCAGGAGCACCTGGATGGGATGGTAGAACTCGGGCTTGATGATGAACTGCAGCACACCGGCCACGGCGCCGGCGGTCACGCCCCAGCCCGTGCCGTAGCGCAGGGCGATGAGGATGATCGGCACCATGGAGCCGAGGGTGATGGAGCCGCCCTGCGGCATCTCCCACACCTTCACGAACGACAGCGCCACCGCCGCCCCGATGAGGACCGCGCTCTCCACCAGACGGCGCAGACGGACCCGTGCATCAGACATATCGGGCACCTCCATTAGGAACAGACTCGACATCTCGTGGCACGAAAAAACCGCAGCCCAGCGAGCTGCGGACGGGTTGCCCGCGAGGCTCGCTTCCCTACGCCGGTATTACCCGGATCAGGTGACAGGGTCCCGGGGCACACCCCGGTTCTCAGCCGTTTTCACGGCTCCCCTAGCGGCTCTCGGCCAGTATGATGCTGCCTTTACTATACCGCCCCTTCCCCCGGCAGACAATACCTTGGGCGGCATACTCCGGCCCCGCGGGTGGCACGTTAGGAAGGCAGAGGGAGAACCGTACAGAGGAGGCGGCGAAGGATGAAGCAGCGCGGCGTTGTGATCGCCCTGCTCACCCTGCTTCTCTTCCTCACCTTCCCGTGGCACGCGGGGGCCCAGACGCGGTCCACCCTGCGCTGGGGGAGCCGCGGCGAAGACGTCTGTGTGGCTCAGCGGCGGCTGAAGGCCTGGGGGTACTACACCGGGGCGGTGGACTGCATCTTCGGGCGGCAGACTTACGCCTCCGTCCGGCTCTTCCAGCAGCGGAACGGGCTCGCCGTGGACGGCATCGTGGGGCCCGACACCTGGGCGGCGCTGGGCTACTGGGGTGGCACCCCGTCGACCCGCGCGGCCGCAACCGCCGGTGCCACCGCCGGCAGCCGCGCCGCCGAACGCGACCTCCTGGCCCGGGTGGTCTCGGCCGAGGCCAGGGGCGAGCCCTACGAGGGACAGGTGGCGGTGGCCGCAGTGGTCCTCAACCGGGTGCGCGACGCCCGCTTCCCCAACACGGTGGCGGGTGTGGTCTACCAGGCCCACGCCTTCGAGTCCGTGACCAACGGCACGATCTACGCGGCGCCCACCGCCAGTGCGGTGCGCGCGGCGGAGGACGCGCTGAACGGCTGGGACCCGACCGGCGGCGCCCTGTTCTTCTGGAACCCGGCCAAGGCCTCCAGCGGCTGGATCTGGTCGCGGCCCATCGTGAAGCGGATCGGCAACCACGTCTTCGCCAAGTGAGGGGATCAGCCGTGCGTCGAGTGGTCACCTGGCTGGCCGTCAGCCTCCTGGGCACCTTCGGTCTGGCCGTGTGGACGGCCTGGACCTACCACCTGAACGAGCACAACCGGTTGCTCGCCAACGCCCTCGAGGCGGAGCGGCAGCGCAGCTTCGTCGACATGGCCCATCACGTGGAACAGATTCAGACGATGCTGGCCAAGGGGCTCGCCACGGGCAGCGAGCGGCAGAACATGCGCTACATGGCCGACGTGAACCGGCACGCGGCCGCGGCCTTCACGGCCTTCTCCTCGCTGCCCCTTCCGGCCGAGGTCTCCACCGCCACGGGCAAGTTCCTGCAACAGGTGGGCGACTTCTCGCTGTCGCTGCTGCGGGACGAGGCCGCCGGCCGGTCCATGACCGAGGCGGAGCGGGCCGAACTGGAGCGGCTCCGCCGGGAGTCCGCCAACCTCTACCAGCAGCTGAACGCCATTCTGACGCAGTACAACCGGGGCGGCTTCCGCTGGCACCGGCCGGCCCAGTTCAGCCTCGCTGCCCTCCTGCACATGCCCGAAAACCCGGTCTTCAACCCGGAGGCGACCCAGAGCCCGGCCGTGGCTGCCCTTCTGGACGGCGGCTGGGCGCAGATGGCCACCGGCTTCGAGCAGATGCCCGTTTTCATCTACGACGGCCCCTTCTCGGACCACGTCAGCCAGACGCCCCCGGCCCTCACCGGCAGGCCGGTCACCCGGGAGGAAGCCGAGGCGCGGCTGCGGGCCCTCCTGCCAGACCTGGCGCGCTACCGCACGGTCGAGGTGGCGGAGACCGAAGGGAACCTTCCAACCTACACCTTCCGCCTGGCGCCGGCAGGCACGAGCAGCCAGACGTACACGGCCACCGTGGAGATGACCCGCCAGGGCGGCCACCTCGTGAGCCTGCTCACCGAGCGCGTGCTCGGCAGCCCCACGCTGGACCTGGAGCAGGCCAAAGCCATCGGGCAGGAGTTCCTCGCGCGGGTGGGCTACCCCGACATGGTGCCCACCTTCGCGCAGGTGCAGGACGGCCTCGCCTTTGTGGCCTACGCCCTGCGGCAGGGCGACGTGATCGTCTACCCCGACCAGGCCAAGGTGAAGGTGGCCCTGGACAACGGCGAGGTGCTGGGGTTCGACGCCCGGCAGTATCTCACCCACCACCGGCCGCGCACGCTGCCTGCGCCACGCCTCACGGCTGATCAGGCCAGGGCGGGTCTGAACCCCTCCCTGGAGGTGAGCCGGGTGCAGCTGGCGCTCATCCCCGACCTGGCGGGTACCGGCGAGCACCTGACGTACGAGTTCCAGGGGAAAATGGGGGAAGACATCTTCCTGGTCTACATCAACGCTGAGACCGGCGCAGAGGAGCAGATCCTCCAGCTGATCGAGGCCGACGGAGGCACCTTCACGCTCTAGCGGTTCCCCCGGACCACACCGCCGCCCGGTGCCCCGACCCCCATACCGCCCCGGAGTGGGACCGCGGCCCCCGGAAGCCGTGCGCTTCCGGGGGCCGCCGCGTGCGGGTGGGTCAGTGGCCCGCCCGCCGGTCGGGGCTGTGCGTCTCCGCCTCGTACCGGCGGACAAGGCCAGGGTCCAGGCCGGAGGTCGCGTCGGCGTCCAGGTCGATGCCCAGCTCGGCCGCCACCTCCCCGGCCAGTCGCTGGGCGGTGAGCCGGTCCGGGACGGGGCGGTCGGACACGGTGTCGCCCCTGGGGGTGACGCGCGGATCAGGCTGCATCCGGCTCCCCCCTCAGGTGACCCGCACCCAGCGGGTCTCCCGCCCCGTCTCGGGACACGGGCCGAACGGGTCACCCTCGTTGTAGAACTGCTTGTGGCCCGACTCGGAGCTGTACGTGCCGGGAACCTTGCACCGCTCGCCGGTGCAACCCTGCGGCTGCTCGCTCATCGGCAACACCTCCCGCCGGTAGTCTGCCCCGCCCGACGGGTTGACCATCTGGGTCCGGTGCATTTAACGTAACTTCCGCCTTAAAAAAATCTCGTTTTCTCGTGGCAAACCCTGTTGACTTTCGGCAAACACATGTGGTAGAGTTTAGCCAGACCAAACGTTGTTTACCTCTCGTACAGGGTTTACATAGCGTTGCCGTGAGGGGAGGCATTTCCAGATGGCCGGAGCGAACGCAGCACTCTCTGAGGTGCCGGTTACCCGCAAACCTGACCAGCGCCCGCACCCGGTTCCGGTGCCCACCGACGAAGAGCTCGTGTCCGCCTACCTGAAGGGGGACAAGGAAGCCTTCGAGGAGCTCGTGCGGCGTTACGAGGACCGGCTCTACCGGCTGTCGTACCGCATGCTGGGCAACCACCACGACGCGCTGGACGCCGTGCAGGAGATCCTGGTGAAACTCATGGCGGCCCTGCCCAAGTTCGAGGGGCGCTCCCGCTTCGGCACGTGGGTCTACCGGCTGGCGGCCAACACCTGCCTGGACATCCGCCGGAAGCGGGGCCGTACGGCGGCGGAGTCGCTGGAAGCGACCCTGGAGTTCTCCCCGGCCGCCTCGCTGGCCATCCTGGACAACGAGCCGGCGGACAATCCCGATCTGTACTTGGAGCAGCAGTATCGTGAAAACGTGGTCCGGGCGGCGCTCGACAAGCTGCCCGAGAGCCAGCGCCGGCTCCTCGAACTGCGCGACCTGGAAGATCTCTCGAACAGCCAGGTGGCCGACATGCTGGGCATCGAGGTCGGCGCCCTGAAGGCCCGCCTGCACCGGGCCCGCCAGGCCCTGAAGCGGGTGCTGGACGCCGGGGTGCACGTGCCGGGGTATACTTCCTCCCAGACCGCCGCCCACCTGGCCTGACGTACTGAGGGGGTGCACGCATGTCCCTGGGCAGTCGCATTCGACAGACACGCACGCAAAAGGGCATCACCCTCCAGGAGCTTTCGGAACGCAGCGGCCTGTCAAAGGGCTTCATCTGCCAGCTGGAAAACGATAAGGCCTCGCCGTCGCTCCAGGCCCTCGACCGGATCTCCGCCGCTCTGGGCGTGCCCGTCGCCCTGCTGCTGATCTCCCACGGGGAGCGGGCGTATGTGGTGCGGGCCGAGGAGCGGCAGGGTTGCTCGGTGGGAAGCGAGGGGCTGAGCGTTCAGCTGCTCTCGGCTCCCGGACGGAACCTGAAGATGCTGCTGATGGAACTGGCGCCCGGCGCCTCCACCGGGGGCGACAACCACGTCCACGAGGGCGAGGAATGCCACCTGGTGCTGCAGGGCTCGGTGCGCTACCGCCAGGGCGACGAGGAGCTGATCCTCCGGGAGGGCGACTCGCTCCACTGGAACGGCTATATCCCGCACCGGGTGGAGAACTGCGGCTGCGGGCCCGCGCGGATCCTGTGCGTCACCACCGGCGCGATGGAGCACATGCTCGAGAGCGAGTGCGAGGACTCCGACGACGAGCCCGCCAACCGCTAGTCCGATAGCACTGGTCGTCGTGGCCCTTTCGGCCCATTCTCCCGCCCGCGCTATTGCCATGGTTGCCGTACGCATGATACGATGGTCACGTGAAAGGCAACGACCTGTACCGCCGCCAGGCGGTGCAGGTCTTGCGTCGTCTTAAGGGTTTTTCCCGGCGGCAACTTTTTGGCGCGAAGGGAAACTCCCTGCCATGTGCTGGGACGGGGGGAGCGCGCAGTGGCGGAAACGGGCCGGAAGGGTGCCTGGCTCAGCATCGGGGTCTACTGCCTGCTCACGGCGGCCAAGCTCACGGTCGGCTGGCTGGCCGGTTCGCAGGCGATCGCGGCGGACGGGGTGAACAACGCAACGGACGTGCTGGGGTCTGTGGCCGTGCTGCTGGGCCTCATCATCGCGCAGCGGCCGGCCGACGAGGAGCACCGCTACGGCCACGCGCGGGCCGAGGGCGTGGCCTCCCTGGTGGTGGCCACGATCATGGGGCTGGCCAGCCTGGAGGTGGCACGGAGTGCGTTCCTCTCGCTGCTGAGCACGGACCGGGCCGCGCCCGAGGGCTGGTCGCTCTGGGTGGCCCTGGGCTCGGCAGCCGTCCTGCTGGCCATCTACGCCTACAACCTCCGGCTTGCCCGGCGCTGCGGCAGCAGCGCCCTGGAATCGGCGGCGTACGACCACCTGTCGGACGCGCTCATTAGCCTGGGCACCGCCGCCGGCGTGGCCGGCAGCGGCCTGGGGTGGTACTGGGCCGACCCGGTGGCCGGCCTGGCGGTGGCGGCGCTGGTGGCCCGGACGGCCTGGTCGGTGGGCCGCGAGGCGGCGCACATGCTGATGGACGGCGGCCCGGACCAGGAGCGCATCGCCGCGCTGGAGGGCGTCGTCAGCGGCGTCGAGGGCGTCTGCGGCGTGCAGGACCTGCGGGCCCGCCTGCTGGGCAACCGCGTTGCGGTGGACGTGACCGTACTGGTGCCGCAGCACATGAGCGTCGTCGAGGCGCACGCCGTGGCCGACCGGGTGGAGCACGCGCTGACGCGCCTCGCCGGCGTGCACACGGTGCAGGTGCACGTGGAGCCAGACGTGAAGGCCGGATAAGCAGACAGAAATAAGGGCCGACCCCCCTCCGGGGGGCCGGCCCTTTCGCGCGCCGGTTACAGCGCCGCCCTGGCCGCCTCCAGCGCGGCCTCGTAGTTGGGCTCCTGCCCGGCGGCGGGCACGTACTCCACGTGGACGATGCGGTCGTTCTTGTCCACCACGAAGACGGCCCGGGAGCACAGGGCCCACTCCTTGATGTACGTGCCGTAGGCCTTACTGAAGCTGTGGTCGCGGTAGTCGGACAGGGTGATCACCCGGTCGACGCCGGCATTCCCGCACCAGCGCTTCTGCGCGAAGGGCAGGTCGCACGAGATGGTCAAGACCACCGCGTCCGAACCGAGGCTGGCGGCCGCCTCGTTGAACTTCCGGGTCTGCGTATCGCAAACGCCCGTGTCCAGCGACGGCACCGAGGAGATGATGCGCACTTTCCCTGCGAACGCCGACGAGTCCACCGTGGCGAGGTTGTTGTCCACCGCGGTGAAGGCCGGGGCCTTGTCACCGACCCGCAGCTCGGGACCCACCAGGGTCACCGGGCCCTTGAACTGAAACGCACCTGCACGTTCCAACGGCGCTTCCCTCCAACGGTAGTATTTGGTTTCCCGTGTCTTGAGACGCCTGGTTCCCCCGTCTCGTGACGGCGGCGGTCACAGATCAGGGCAGCGGCGGCCATTCGCCGCCCGGCTCGGCGGGGTCCGGCGGCCCGTCGGCCCACTCCTCCTGCGGGTCGTCGTCCTCAGTCGCCTCCGCCGCTGCGCCCTCGTCCGCGGGCCACTCCGCCAGCGGGCCGTGGCAGAGCGGGCGGTACTCGCAGCGGGCGCAGATGCGCCCGTCCCCGGTGGGCAGGAAACCGTCGGGGGGCGCAGTCCGGATCGCCGCGGTGAGGCGCCGAAGGCGCTCGTCGTCGGCCGCAAACTGCGCCCTGCTGTACGGGAGCCGCTCCTCCCTCCCGCCCCCGAGCGGGTTCCAGTAGACCATCGCCACCCGGTCGGGGTCGAACCGGCCCCCGGGGGTGTAGGCGCCGCCTGCGGCGCAGAGCACGTACCGGTAGACCACCGTCTGGAAGGCCGCAGCCAGCCGCTCCCGCGGCGGCATGACGCGCAGGGTCTTCCAGTCGTAGATCGTCGCCCGGCCGTCGGGCTCCACCACCAGCAGGTCGAACTTGGCCACCAGCCTGAGCGGGACCCCACCTGGCGCCGGATCGGGCTCGCACAGCCGCAGCTCGAGCTCGGGATAGTAAGCCCGGCCGGGGTTGAGCGGGAGGTACCGCTGCAGCCGGCCCAGCCAGTCCGTCAGCTCGGCCCGGTCTGCGGGGTCGCCGAGGGTCCCGGGGTCCAGGCCCGTGAAGTAGCGCCGGGCCATGAGGTGAAACTGCTCCCCCAGGCGCAGGGCGCGCGCTTCCGCCGGATCGTCGGGCACGCCGCCGAGGGAGAGGCCGTCCACATAGCGGCGCCGGAAGCGGAGGGGACACTCGGTGAAGAGGCGCAGGGCCAGGGCGCTCAGGGGACGCTCCTGCGGCAGGCCCGGGCAAGAGCCGGCTCCCTCGCGCTGAAGCACGGGCAGCTCACCTCGCCTTCGTCACAAACTGGTTCAGGGCCACCAGCGCCGGGGTCGGCCTGACGACCTTCCCCCACTGGTTCGCCCGGTGGAAGGAGAGCACCAGGTTCACCTTCGCGCGGGTGATCGCCACGTAGAAGAGCCGCAGCCGCTCGCCGATCTGCTCCCGCTTGGCGGCGACGACGGGATCCGCGACCCCCGCAGTGTCGTCGGCGGCGGTCAGGCGGTCCAGCAGATCCAGCGCGGCGGCCTCCGGATTGGCCTGTGCGGGGTGCAGGAACCAGAGCTCGGCCGGGGTGTAATCGGTCACGGACCCGGGGAGCTGGGCCCGGGTGAGGCCACCCACGTAGACGGTGTCCCACTCCAGCCCCTTGGCCGAGTGGCAGGTGGTCACGTAGACGACGCCGGGCTTCGGCTCGAACCCTTTCCGGTCGTAGAGGGCATCGGCCAGCCAGCCGGACTTCTCCAGCCCCAGGGCCAGTTCCCGGGCCACGTCAGCCAGGCCGTAGAGCGACTCCTCCTCCAGCAGCCGCCGGGCCCGGAGGGCCAGGTACTGCGCCAGGGCCAGGTCCTCGCCGCTGAGGCGCAGGTCTGCCGCCATGTGCAGCAACAGCTCATCGGCCGGAAGCGACGCGGCGGCCAGCCAGCCGTCGAGGTGGGGTTCCAGCGCGGACGCCGAGGCCCGCCGCCCGGGGATGTGCGGCGCAGCCAGGAAGGCCAGCGCCGCCAGGAGGTTCGCCCCCAGCCGCAGCCGCTCCTGCGGCGCCGTGGCGCCCACCGGGGCCACCGGGGCTTCCAGCCGGTGCAGCTCGTCCAGCAGGTCCGCCACCATGGCGTTGGTGGGCAGGAGCACCCCCACCGTCGCGTCGGTGTGCTGCTGCGCCGAGCGGGCAGCCATGCGGGCGAGGTCCGCCAGCTCCTCCCGGTAGGTGCCGTACGCTTTGAAGAAGACCCGCCGGCCGGCGGGCTCCGGGTTCCGCTGCCCGTAACCCGGGGGGACGGGCTCGATCCACTGCGCCTCCAGGGCGTCGCGGCACGCCGGGTCCGGATGCTCCTCCCGGGTCCAGCGCACCAGTTCGTTGGCCAGGTCGATGATCTCCCGGCTGGAGCGGCCGGCCATGGTGAGCGGGCGCACCGCCACCCCGGGCTCCCGCACGAAGCGGCGGAAGAGGTCCGGCTCGGCGGTGGTGAAGCTGCCCATGATGGCCTGGTTGGCGTCGCCCACCCGTACGAGATTGCCGTCCGGCCCCGCCAGCAGGCGCAGGACCTGCTCCTGGAGCCGGTACGAGTCCTGCGCCTCGTCCTCGAAGATGTAGGTCCAGCGCTGCCGCAGCCGCTGCAGGAGATCCGGCTCCCCTTCCAGCAGGCGGTAGGCCCCGAGCATCAGGTCGTCGAAGTCCACCAGCCCTTCCCGGGCCAGGGCCCGCTGGTACTCCGGGTAGACCTCCGCCGCCCAGCGCAGGGGCAGGTGCTCCGGCAGGGACCGGGTAAGGGCCAGCGCCTCCTCCGGCCCGATCCGCCGGGCCTTGAAGGACTGGATCAGCCGGGCCACCAGCGCCTGGGTCCGCTCGGCCCAGCGGGAGAGCACGTCCGGGGGACTCTCCTCGCCATCCCGCAGCAGCGACTGCCACGCCTCGCCGTGGGCGGCGATCCAGCGGCGGGTGAGCGCACCCAGGATCGCCCCGCGGCGGACCTCGTCCAGCACGGCGAAGGTGTCGGGCCAGCCGATGGCCTCCGGCCGCTCCCGCACGATTCGCACCGCCAGGGAGTGGATGGTGCGCACCTCGTAACCGGACCGGGGCAGCCCCCGCGCCTCGAGAAAAGCGCCGATGCGGCTCTTGAAGTTGCCCACGGCGGAGTTGGTGTAGGTGACGATGAGGATGCGGCCGGGGGCGGGCAGGCCGGCGGCGATGAGGTCGGCCGCCAGGTAGGCGAGCACGGTGGTCTTGCCTGCGCCGGGCACCGCGGGAACCGCCATGTAGCCGCCGCGGTACTCGGCCACCCGGGCCTGGTCGGGACGGAGGGTGAAGCTCATGCCCAGAGCCCCCCTTCCTGCTCCTGGACCCACGGGCTCAACGCCGCCGAGGCGGTGATGACCTGGCCGGTGCAGCGGCGCAGCAGGGCCCGCACCGTAAGGTCGCGGGCCTCCCTGGCCGCACGCAGGGCTTCGGCGTCGGTCCAGGGCGCGCCGTCCGGCCATCCCACGAGCACGTAGGGGTTGGCCAGTTCGGAGGCGCCGCTGGGCTGCCAGGCGGGGGAGGTGACGTCCAGCCAGACCTGCACCGTGGAGGCAAGCCGCCTGGAGAGGTAGGCCTGCGGCGTGGCCAGCAGCACCCCAGGGCCCTCGGGCTCGGGCGGCAGCAGCGGCACGAGCGACGCCTCGGTGAGGAGCGGGCGGTAGGCGGGTCCCAGGGACTCGGGGCCCAGGCGCTCGGCCGCAAGGCGGAAGTCCGCGGACGCCCGGAGCAGCCGGCGGCACGCGTCGACGGCCGCAGGCGGCAGGTCGGGCCGGAGCGGCATGAGCACCTCCAGCAGGGCGGCCCGCACGAAGGCGTCGGGCTGCCACCGCCGGCGCCGGCCCGCCCGCAGCCAGGCGTGCAGGCGGCGGTAAGGGGTCGGGTGCCCGGCGGGGTCGGGCAGGTCGTCCCCGGCCTGCCAGAGCGCCTCGCCGAGCCGGGCCGCGTCGGCTGGCGTGAGCCGGAGAAGCAGCCGCACGGCGTCCGTGAAGGGGTCCGGCGAGCGCCACGGGGGACGCCAGGCGGGCACCGCCAGCCCGGCCAGGGCGAGGATGGTCCGCACGGCGGGCTCGTCCAGCAGCCGGCGGGTGGGGACGAGGGGATGCAACCGCACGCCCCGGTCGGCCAGGGCCCGTCCCAGGGCGGCGGCCAGGAGGTTGTCCACCCGGGGGGCGAGCACCGCGATCTCGCCCGGGGCCAGGCCGCCGGCGACCAGATCACCCACCGCGCCGGCCACCCCGGCCACCATGTCGCCCCAGAACTCGGCAGTGATGGCGGCATGGTGCGGGGCGCTGTCGGACGGGCAGGAGGAGGCCGGGGCAGGGCGGTCAGAATCGGCGCCCGACGGGCCGGCCGCTGCCCGGGCAAGGCCGAGCTGCGCAAGCCGAGCCGGCAGGTCCTGGGCAGGGTCCGGGAGGGAGATGGTCGCCGCCCCGGCGAAGCGCGCCAGGACCCCGGCCGGGTCGGCGCCGCGGAGGAGGCCGTGGCCGCCCTCGGGGTCAAAGGCGAGGGCGGCCTCCTCCACCGCCTCCGCCAGAGCGGCGACGAACGCCTGCTCGACGGGGAGGGCCTCGTCCAGGTCGTCCACCAGCAGCCGGCGGAAGCGGGTCCTGAGGTGGCGCCGGTAGCCGGGATCGGGCAGCAGCACGTCGGTGAAGAGGGTGAGCGAGAGGCCGTAGTCCAGCAGCCCGGCCCGCAGGCAGCGGGTCCGGTGCTCCTCCAGCATGGCGGCCACCTGCCCGTAGAGCATCCGCTTCTCGGGGCGGTCGGCCTCGGCCAGGCGCAGCACGGCCTGCCCGGGATCCAGGCCCGCGGCCGCCCCGACCCAGTCGATGCGGGTGAGCAGCTGCAGGGCCAGCCGGTCGGGCCGGGTCTTCACCACGTCGCCGAAGAGGGCGTAGTGGGGCTCCAGCAACACCTGGAGCAGGTACCGCTCCACGGTGAGCGGCAGGAACGTGGGCGCGAGCCACTGCCGGGCGGCGGGGAGCGCCGCCTGGATGGTGGGCCAGTGGAGGGTGAGCTCCGCACGGACGAAGCCATAGAAGTCATGGGCCTCGATGGGGCCGCCCGCCGGGAGGTCGAGCCCGCGCAGCCACGGGGCGGTCTGACCCGCCCCGTGGGTGAGGACGAGGATCTGGTCGGTGCGCACCCCGTCCCGGAGCCAGGCGAGGTAGCGCTCCCGCAGGGCCGCCGTCTTGCCGGACCGGGCAGGGCCGGTGATGAGGGTGGCGGTCATGCCGCACCCGCCCGCCTGCCCGCCTGTCCCCGCGGGACTTCAGGCCACACGGCGCCGCCGGCCGGACCTGCGCCGCTCCGGGACAGGCGCATGGGGGCACCCTGGTAAGGCTGCGTGACGGTCACCAGGCCACCTCCTAGCGGGCGAACGCCTTATACAGGTAGTAGCCGCCCAGCACCAGGAGAATCAGCGGGGCCAGCTTGAAGAGCATGGCCAGGCCGAAGATCACGGTGCGCAGGGCAAGGCCGGCGAAGGCGAGGAGCGCAAAGAGGACGGCGGCAACGTACCCCGCCCGGCCGAGCCAGCCGGCCTTCACCGCCAGGGCGAGCCCCGCGGCGACCAGCAGGAAGAGCCAGGCGCCGGACATGGTGAAGCGGAACAGGGCCAGGAGGCCGATGAGGATCAGGATGATGCCGATGAGCTTTTCCATGGTTGCGATCACCCCTTCGTAAAGGGAGACGCGAGAATGGCAAGGTCAGGTTCGTGCGGAAGCGAAAGGGGGCCATCGGCCCCCTCAAGTTTCGACATTGCGCGGGATATTCAACCTCTGTGCCGCAAACAGCAGGTCTTTCTCCAGATGGTCAAGGAATGCCAGCGAGTAAAGCCCGTCGATGCGGTTCGTTTCCCAGAGCTGATACACCCGTTCGAGGTCACGCCTGCGCGACAGCCAGCCGATTCCGTCGAAAACGGCATACACGAACTGGGTCGGGAGGCGCTTGTTCGCCATGTCCTCGATTTCCCTGACCGCATCTCCCTGCTTACTGCCCGTGGAGTTGTTGCCCTTCAGGGCGATGACGATTTGGGCTTCCCGGCCGCCGGCCGGTATGGCCAGATCACACGGCGCATCCTGGTTCCCCAGGCCGACGAACCGACACCGCATCTGGTACCTGAAACCAAGTGACTTGACGAGTGCTTCAACCTCGTCCTCAAGATTGCGCCCCTGGTGCACCGCCTTGGAACCGGTGCGACGAGACCAGAGACTCCTCTCCGCAAGGACGTCGGCGAAGGTCCATCGGGTATTGAGTTGCGTTCGGACCTTCTCAACGAGGCCGAACGCCCGATCAAACTCAGCCACAAGTTCATCGGGGCGCTTCCGGGCCAGTGTGATCCACCCAGATGTTCCAAACCGATACTTTAGCTGATTCTTCAACTGCTCCTGCCCCAGGCCCACACAAGAGACGAGGGCCGGAAACGCCTCGGGATGCTCGCAGACGAACTGGGCAAGGCTCTCACGAGAAATCTGGCCGATCGCGCGCAGCCCCTTTACGACCTTGTCCATCTCATCTTTCAAGGCTGGGTCTTCACGCACGACTCCACCGAGGTCGGTCAGAGACTCGAAGAACTCGTCGAACGGGATCGCGGCCACTTGCATCACCTTGCCACGAATATGTACTCGTTGACCTTTCGGCGCTGCGCTGCTTCGTGGGTACCGAACGTATACACGTGGGGCACTGAATAGACGGTAACCTCGCTCTTCTCACCACGGAGCATGCGATAGAGTTCATGCTCGTCGGGGACGGAGTTGCTGCTGTATGAGAGTACGATGATACTCTTGCGGAAGCGGTTGAAGAGTTCACGCAGGGCGTGCCGGACCTTGGTCTTGTAGGCAAACGGGGTGAACCGCTTGGGGATTTTCTTGGTCTTGGTGTTCTGCATGATGGTCAGGCCCCTCCAATAAACGGAGAGACCCTCTAGAAAATGGTATCTCTTGATATAGTCAGCGTCATCTGACGGAGGGGCGTAAGGCGGATCGAAATAGACGAGGTCGTAGCCATCGGGGTCGAGGAGGAGCGCGTCCTGGCACATGACCCGATTTGCACGGCCATTATCGAACACGGCGGCATTGTACTCTCTTACAGCCTCCAAGAAGAGGTCCCGGAGTGGCATCCGTAGCTGGCGTCTGCCATCGTCGTAACGGAAGCTGGTAACTGTAAACACGCCCCGAGGCTGCTTGCGCGCAGCAGCGAGGCAGAGCGCTGCGATGGCCACGTCTCGCTTATAGGGGGGGAGGCCGTCGATGTGAGACCAGGCGGCATCGAGAAAAGCGAGGTCATCAGCGGGGAAGTACAGACCCTGAAACGTCTCCGATATGAAGTCGCGACCGTCAGCGGACGGCGACAGGATCAGCTGAAGGTCAGCCTCTGACAGAGTGACACCCGGGTTCTCAATGACCGCGCGCGCCACCGTCGCTGGCCAGTTGAGGAAATCATTGGCCGTGACCTGTTTGCCCATTTCCTTGAGCGCATAGGAAACGACACCGCTGCCACAAAAGGCGTCGAGAGCGGTGTCGAAATGCAGGCCGTTAAAAACTTGGACCAGGTACGGCACAACCCGATACTTGCTCCCCATGTATCGCAGACGCGGGTAAGCTGCCGTGCGCTGCAAGCTGATCCTGTATTCCGCGAGTGGTTCGGCCGCGAGCATGGTGGCCAAGTGGATCACCCTCCTGCATACATGTGTTCGATCTGAGCGGGTGAAACTCCTTCCACGTGGGTTGCAGTGGTTTCGCAAGTGGATGGACATTCACGTTCTTGTGCAGGGGGGTAGAGGCACCATGTGCGTTCTCAGTACAGCGAGCCCGTACCACCGTTCAGCGACCCGAAGAAGGGGCTGCTAACGAACTGCACGGAGGACCAACATCCCGCCGATGATCATGAACATCGCCCCGGTGCCGAGGCGGATGACGCGGACCGGGACGTGGCGAAGGAGGCTGTCGCCCGCCACCACGGCGAGCAGGGACGAGGCGACCAGCGCCGCCGCGGCGCCCAGGAAGATCATGTGCGGGGCCTTGGAGCGAGCCGAGAGCGACATGACCATGAGCTGGGTCTTGTCGCCGAGCTCGGCGAGGAAGATGACGAGGAAGGTGGCGAGGGCGGACTTCCATTCCAACGCAGGCTCCCCCCTGTGGCGCCCGTGGACGGGCTCATAGGAGGATATGGGGGGAGGGGCGGGGAGATGCCGTGTTTTCCGAGGGAAAGTCCCGGCTGCAAGAAGCCCGTGGGAACAGCCCTCAACTAGCCTTGCCAGTACGCATGCGGTTCAGCGATATTTCGACCATGTAAGATCGACGTCGTGAATCCCGCACATGCCCCCAAGAGCGCGGAGATTATCGTAGGGTTCCTCATAATCTGGCTTGTACTGGACGGCGCTGTAGAAGTACTCCCAGGCACCAAGCGGATTTCCTAGGTAGGCGTAGGCCTCGCCGATGTAGTTGAGGGCAATGTGAGGCTCAATCTCGCACCTCTTTAGGGATGAAATGGCCTGGTCATACTGGCCAACCATCAGTCTTGACACCGCTTCGACAAACCAAAGATCCTGCGGTGTACTCGCCTCGGCAATCGCTTGCCTGAACCACTGTTCGGCATGGAGCGTTAAGCCGCGCCGCATGAGGAATAGCGCAACGATGACACGGGCGCGCGCCTCCGGACAGCCCAGCGTGTTCTTCCACGTTACTTCCGGAACAAGGTCTTGCAGCGTATGGCGTTGCAAGAACGCCTCAACGTGCTTCGCGAAAACGCTGTAATCCACCGATTTGGTGGTGTTCGCCGTGTGACGGCGGTATAGCAAGAGCGGCTTAGGCACGTGCACGGACTCACACCGCTGAGCCAATCGAATAGTAAAATCAGTATCCTCGCCCAGACGAAGAGAAGGGTCTTGGCGTTCGTATTCGATGACTTCACGGCGGATCATGATCGTGCAGTTGTTATAGGGCGTTCCATACCGCAACATGAATCGAAGGATGCGCGAACTCCCGATTTGACCCGACCGCCAGTATCCCAACGGGCGGTCGTTTTCGTCAATCAAGAGCATATCAGAATGGACAAACCCTACCTGTTGACTATGAAAATTCGCCAGCAACTCTGCGAATCTATTCGGAAGTGATATGTCGTCAGCGTCTTGAAATACGATGAAGTCTCCGCGAGCAGCGTCCAAAGCCAGGTTGCGGGCCGCTGCAGTCCCCGCGTGTTCTTGGCGCAAGTACCGGATGCGGGGGTCGTCCAGGGAGCAGATGATGTCCTCGCTTCGATCTGTTGACCCGTCGTTTACTACTATGACCTCAATATCTGGCACTGTTTGGTTAAGTATGCTTCTAATGCTTTTTAGGATATAAGTCTCGGCGTTGTATGCAGGCATCACCACGGAGATCACCACGATCACCTGCCTGAGGAAGTAACGATGGCCGTTTCGTTGACTGCGGGACGGATCTTGTGGTTGGAGCCTGCGCCCCTATATGACCGTTGAGGGCGCGAACTCCACCAAGAGTTGCCGGACGTTCACGATAAACTCGGGGAATTCGACACTGTCGCCCCGTTGAAGAACCGGCGCTACCAGTTCCTGAACTCCTTCCTGAACTCCTTCACGGCACACGATATGAAACAGAAGGTACCGTAGATCCGAGTAGTCCGGAAACAACTGGATCGCATCAACGAGCAGTTGAATCGCCTCATCCTTTCGCTCCAATTGGACGAGGCACAGGGCCATCCACCTGACGAGCACAGCCTGGTCAAGCGGATCGCTGGCTGAATGGTAGTGGACGAGGAAGCGGGACAGCGCTTCCGCGTAGTTTCCGGCCTGAACAGCTTGACAAGCGTCAGCATACCAGGGGTGGTGACCCTCACCCCGAACAAACAGGGTTACTTTCTCTATGGTCTCTCCCACGCCATCGGTGCGCCGAGCAACAGGTTCCCAACGGGCCACCTGATAGCCAAACACATCGTAGATCACAGGTGCCAAGATGACACTGGCGCTCGAAGAGGAGAGGATTTGCCCCAACTTTGCCGCATCTTCTTGCTGCAAGAACCGATCGCTCGGTATGACCGTCCAGTCATCCTGAGTGCCAGATCTTAACCGGCCCTGGTCGACACCCTCGCCAGATTCGGGGACTCCTGCTCCGGCACGATCCCTCGGATGCAAGCGCTCGACAGCCAGCGACTGCACCCCCCAGAAGAACTCGGGGTAGGCGGCACTGTCTCCCAGCGCAACGATGCGCTCGACGAAATCAGGGATCTCGTCCCATCGGCCCATCAGGCTCAACACGATTCCAAAGAGATAGCACAGGTCGGTATTCGTGCTGTGGATCAGCAGGGCATCCTGCAAGATCGCTATTGCCTGGCTTTCCATGTTCAATTCGATCAGGCAGAGGATAATCCAACGGATATAGACGACCTGCTCGTTTGGATCATGTGCGAGCCTGAAATAGGCTTGGAACAAGCGGAGTGCCTCGCGGTACCTGCCTTGGACAAAGAGTCGCCACGCCGGCAGATACGGCACGTCGGTCATCTCGCCGGAGACGGGTAACCAGAGCTGTACGGCACGTCCGTCAGTCTGACCCTTGCGCCGGGCCACTACATTCCAGCGAGCCAACAGATGCCCTTCGAACGCCGGGGCAACACTCGGAGCAAGCACTACATCGGCCTCGGTCCACTGAAGGAGGCGCTTGAGGCGTTCCCAGTCATCAGGGGCGAGGAACGCGTTGGACGTCACTTTCCATTCGCCCAGGTTATTCTTTACCTTGGGTCGAAACCGGCTGAGGCCGGCGTAGTAATCTCGCAGCGCCTCAGTCGTCTTGGTCCAAGTGTAACGGGCAGCGGTCCTGAGCCCCTGCTCGCGCAATCGCTTCCGCAGAGCTTCATCCTTCATTAAGCGAATGATCTGCTGCGCCAGGCTTGGCGGGTTGCCGATTTCGGCCAGCAAACAATTTTGCCCGTCAACGGCGTAGGTCAATACGCCCTCGTTCGCGGTCGAAACGACAGGACAGCCAGAAGCCATCGCTTCCAACGGAGGAAGGGGAAAAGCCTCATATCGGGAGCCGGAAACGAATACGGCGGCGTTTCGGTACAATTCCGCAAGCAACCTCTGATCAGGGTTGATGTAAACCTGCCCTTCGGGTTGGCGGAGCGGTACCGGGCTGACCCATACGAGATCGAGGTCCATTCCACTCTCCCGCACAAGGCGCCACGCCTGCAACACATCGGAGGTGCCCTTGAAGGGAACAGCGTCACTGCCCATCATCATGAGGTAAGGCTTGTTCGGAAGGCCCTCACCCGTAGATGGATTCGGGTGAAAAACCCGGGGATCCACTGCGTTGGGGAAGACCCGGGCTACGTCGCGTCCGAACCGCTCCCTGATGATATCGGCCATACGGTGTGAACAGGTGACAACCTGTGCAGCCGACTGGATCTGAGAACGAACAATTTCGAGAGTCTCGGGCTTGAGCGTTTCGAACAAATGGAAGTCACCTTGTTCGAAATAGACGACAGGGGCGAGCCCTGTCTCTACACACGCTTGAATGTGGTCCCAATAGGTGGCTACGATCACATCACATGCCGGAATGCCCGCCGCCAGCTCCACCTCAAACGGAATCTGCCGATAGTCGCACCGAACAGGGTACCAGGCGGGCTTGGGGTAGTGACACACGATCGTAACCTTAACACCCTGATCACTGAGGTGGTTCGCATGATCGAAAATGACCTTGGCGCCACCCGTAACGCCCACGTGCGCCATCACGTAGACGACGTGCAACCGATCGGTGGGGCGAGTTCTGGGCTCCAGTTCTTGCCTTCTTCCCTTCAAGCGGGATAGGCGCCTGGCGTACTCGGCTGAACGCAACTCCTCGATCTGTGCCACTAACTTGGGAAACGCCGGTGCGATGTACTCACCACTCATGGTGCCTCCCCCTTGCGGCCCTGGTCTCTTGAGTCTCGCGGTGATGTGCGGCGCAGCATGGGCTGGTCGCACTGATGAGTGGAACGCGTGGCTGGATGCAGAGCGGACGGACCGGGTTGAGCCAGTCCGGACTGATTCCCAGCGCCCGCGAGCCTGCCGGCAGGCCCATCCCGATTCCGCAGTTGCAGGTAGAACTTGGCGAGACAGAATGAATGCGCGAATCAAGATGAGTGTCGGGCACGATGGTCCCTGACCGACCATCTCCCTGGGCGCGCTCCGACTCTCATCGCCCTCAGGTCTGAGCGCTGCCCGCGGGCCAACTGGACTTCCATCACTCATCCCGATTCGCGCAGCGCGCCGCCAGGCTTGGGTTGCCTGGAGCGCCGATCGGAGTCGTGACAAGCAGTGCCATTCTCCCAGCCGTCGCAGCCCAAGTTCACGGCTTTTGCGAAGACTGCCGACGGTCACTCCCGCTGCCTGGCCACGATGATTGTTACACGATCCATCCCAGTATTAGCATCACCGTAACCAAAGTAGACAAAGTTATCGCCAGGCAGCCCCTGTGCCTCGGTAAAATACCGCACAACCGCACCAGCCCGCAGCGCCGCCAGTTCGAACGCTTCCGCACTGCCCGGATCCTGGGTCGCATCGGCAGTGCCGGTGACCATAATCGGGAGCTCGACATCGACCAGCCTGTCGGCGATCTCATCCAGTATGCCATACGCCTCGGGACGGATCTGGTACTCGCCGGGGTTGAAGAGCAGGCTGCCGGCGACGCTGAGCACGATGCCCCGCTCCTCGAGGGCAACCGAGAGCAGGCCGGTCTTCACCCCCGGCATGCCCCGGAAGACCTCGGCCACTTCTTCCATCGGGTCGGCAACCACCGGGGAAACCCC
>Ga0134099_1001853_pt1 | contig 18789 bp, 14 predicted proteins | sample 10_taG_2_FD_105482 | JGI IMG/M metagenome (GOLD analysis project Ga0134099, IMG submission 105482) | Switchgrass degrading microbial communities from high solid loading bioreactors in New Hampshire, USA - 10_41_5_180_A2 metaG | ecosystem: Engineered > Bioreactor > Semi-continuous > Anaerobic >...
ACAGCTGCAAAACTTTCAGGCAGCGTAGCCGTAAGAAAAGTCGGAGCAGCTACTGCAACAGAAACGGAGGAAAAGACGAACAGGGTTGCAGATGCTTTAAATGCTACCAGAGCCGCAGGGGACGAAGGTATTGTCGCCGGTGGAGGAACAGCCTACATTGATACCCTCAAAGATGTAGAAGAGCTAATTAAAACCCTTTCAGGAGATGAAAAAACAGGCGCCGAGATAATTTTAAGAGCACTAGAAGAACCCCTGCGGCAAATCGCTCAAAATGCCGGTTTCGACGGATCAGTTGTAGCTCAAAAAGTTAAAAACAGCGCCTTGAATCATGGATTTGATGCTACTAAAGGTGAATATGTCGATATGTTCCAAGCAGGTATTATTGATCCTTTAAAGGTTACCAGGTCAGCTTTGCAAAATGCAGCGTCTGTCGCCGGTATGATTTTGACTACTCAAACAGCTATAGCCGATAAACCTGAAAAGGAGAAAATTCCACCCATGCCGTCGGATATAGACTATTAAATCGATTAAATCTTTCCCAGGATTTAATGGCTTAAGTAAAAACTATTACCAGGATTATTACACCTGGTAATAGTTTTTTGGTTTTAGGGACAATTTAAGGGCTCGTCTCATAAGATACATCAAAAAACTTATGGGAGGAGCTTAAAGTGCAAAACTTTTCTCTAATTAAATTAGCCCAACGTTTTCCGTCCAAGCTTGACCGAGAACTTCGTGAAAACTTGATTAATTTTTATCGTCCCTTTAATCGGATTCCATGCATTATGCACAAGGCTTTCGAAAAGGCCTTGAAGAAGGTAAAAAAATACCGGGTAATTATAGAATTTTACGATGATGATATCTATGTCAATAAAGTTTCAACAACCTTATCCATTATTACCAAATACTCCAGCTCGGTCATAAAACAACATTTTCCGCTTATCTCTTGCTGTACAGCAGTTTTAACTCCAACCGCTCTTGAAGCCTTACTGGAAAATGACAAATCCATTAAAAAGATCTATGCAGACAGAGAAGTCCGAGCCTTGCTGAATAATGCGACACCGGCTATTAAAGCGAATATTGCTCATTCTTACGCTTTGAAAGGCAGTGGTGTTACCATTGCAGTGGTAGATACAGGAATATACGAACATGAAGATTTAAAAGGCCGGATAAAAGCATTTAAGGATTTTATTAACTCCAAAACCAAACCTTACGATGACAATGGACACGGAACACATTGTGCCGGAGATGCAGCAGGCAATGGTAGAGCTTCCAAAGGTTTGTATACCGGTGTTGCCCCTCAGGCCGACCTGGTAGGGGTCAAAGTACTTGATAAGCTGGGTTCTGGTCTATTGTCCAATGTAATGGCCGGTATCCAGTGGTGTATTGACAATAAAAGCAAGTATAATATAAAAGTAATATCCTTATCCTTGGGCAGTACGGCCACCGTTCCGGCCGAAGAAGATCCCATGGTTAAAATAGTAAATGCCGCCTGGGAATCCGGTATTGTAGTCTGCGTAGCCGCAGGCAATGAGGGTCCCGAGCCCCAAACTATTGCCAGCCCCGGAATTAGCCCAAAAGTGATAACTGTCGGAGCCATGGATGATAAGAATACCAAAGAACGTACCGATGATGAAGTAGCTGATTTCTCCAGCCGTGGTCCAACCATTGACGGCATTCCAAAACCGGATATTTTAAGTCCGGGAGTAAATATAGTCTCCCTTCGTTCACCCAATTCCCACTTGGACAAACTATACAAGAATAACAGGGTCAACAAGTATTATTTATCCATGTCCGGGACTTCCATGGCAACCCCGATTTGCGCCGGTGTAGTAGCACTAATGCTTCAGGCTAATCCTAATTTAACCCCTGACCAAGTTAAGAAAAAGCTGCTTGAAACAGCGGAAGACTGGGGATTGTCCGCGAACGTACAAGGAGCGGGTTATATTCAGGCTGACAAAGCTTTGAATATGTAAATTCTATTAAAAGCTGCAGGTCTTTACAGACCGGCAGCTTTTAAAATATTACAAATTTAAACTAACATAGTAATTTCAAGCATTTATTCTTTAAAACCGCCCAATATTTCTTGCCACCATAAAGGCTTCTGCATTAGCAGTAGTAATATTACGAGGAGAAACACAATCTCCGATTTGGTAAAATTCAGGAGCGCAAAAATTAAAAGCCAGGGCTTCTTCCCTTAAAGGTTTCTGTCCTACGGCATAGATTACAGTATCAGCCCTAAAGAATTTTTCTCCTTCAGGAGTTTCTGCCAACACACCCTCTTCTTTGATTTCCTTAGCCTTAGTCTTAAACTCAATTTTCAGCCCACGTTTCTTAATTTCTAACTTAAGACCGGGAATATGGAGGAAATTACCACCGTCACTGATATGATCAAGCATTTCAATATTGGTTACTTTTTTACCCTTATTTATTAAATGCAGTCCCAGCTCCACACCTACTAAACCGGCTCCTAAAATAACCACATTTTCACCAATCCGGTCAACCGCGGTATAAGCATCCTGGGCCGACATAACATTCGGTCTGTCTATTCCCGGAATAGGCGGTTTTATCGGCTCGGCACCAATGGCAGCGATAATGACATCAGCGCCGATTTTTTGAGCGTATTCAGGTGTTACCTCAGTGTTTAAACGCAAGTCGATATTGGGAGAATTTTCAATAAATCTGGCTTGTTGGTTAAGGTAATAATCAAGCGGTTTTTTGAAATAGACGTCTTCTTCACAGCGTAACACACCGCCTAAGCGAGAACTTTTTTCGCATAAAATAACCTCATGCCCACGCTCAGCACAGGTTAGGGCCGCTTGCATACCGCCAATACCGCCACCAATGACCAGGACTTTTTTCTTTTTAGCAGGGGGAATGTCGTATTTCATTTCATATTCGCGTCCAGTCTCAGGATTGATGGAACAATAAGGTTCTCCGTAAAGCATTTCATTGGAGAAGCAGGCCAAACAACGCATGCATTTCCTTACTTTATCTTCATTTCCGGTACGTACTTTATTCGGAAAATCCGGGTCGGCCAGAAGCTGCCGGGCAGCCTCCACCACATCGGCTTGGCCGGAAGCAATAATCTCTTCCATTAGCTCAGGATTATTTAAAGCCCCAATAGCTGCAACCGGAGTTTTCACATGTTTTTTGATTTCTGCCGCATATTTGACATTGACACCGTCTTCCAGGAACATACTGGGATGAGTAACGGCAAATACTTCTTCCACCTCGTGATTGCCCGCGGAGACATGAATCAGGTCCACATATCCATCCAGTTGTTTGGCAATTGCAATGCCTTCATCTATGTCATAGCCTCCTTCGTAGCATTCCGAGCCGCTTATACGAATTTCTATCGGGAATCCTGGCCCGACTTCTTTACGAATAGCTTTTAAAACAGCCAAAACCAGACGCGCCCGGTTCTCTATGCTGGGGCCACCCCATTTGTCTTTACGGGTATTTGTTTTTGGGGAAAGGAACTGGTGGAGCAACCAACCGTGACCGGCGTGTACAGTTACCATGCCAAACCCGCATTTTTTAGCTAAAGCCGCTCCTTCAGCGAATTTGCGAATAGTACGTTCAATAATTTCTTCATCCATGGGGCGGATGAGTCGTCCATCCACTTCGCATTCTACCGGTCCATAGGCAATACCATGGGATTCACCGCCAAAAAAGGAGAGCTCGCGGTTTGCATACATCCCGGCATGGGTTAATTCCAAAGAAGCAACAGCGCCATAAACTTTTATCCCATGGGCTATGGTAGCGAGATTTCTATGAATAAAAGGTGTATCCAGGGAGATTTGGCCGCGGCCGCCTCGCCCGATTTCGCCGTCCACAATTCCTTCAAAGGTGGCTACACTGGCAGCTCCGCCCATGGCTTTTCTGCCGTAATAAGCGGCTGCCGCATAACCATCGTTGAGATAGCCGTCTCCGTTAACATTTTGAAAACCCGTAGGAGAAGCAAATATTCGGTTACGGAATAACGTATTGCCTAAGGTAATTGGAGTAAAAAGATGGGGATACTTACATTTATACATGGCATGATCTCCTTTTCTTTTTATCTATATTTTATTTTTATTATAAGGACAAATAATAAAATCAACAATTGAAAAAATTCACAAAACTTTAAGCTTTTATTTGACATAAATAACAATAATTATTCCATAAAGTTTACTTGACTATTATTTGATATAACGTATTCAACTAATTTAAATTTTTAAATAATATATCACCTTATTTACTTTGTTTATGTTTCTGCACTTTTTTCTATCTGTAAGCAGCCGGGATACGGACATAATAGCGTAAGCCTTGCCTGTTTGCTAATTATGTAATTAAATACTTGGAAAGATTATGATACAATATTGATGCATTAGTATTAATTTTTTTAACTTTCGTAAAAAAGGAGGGATAATACTTGATTGCCGAACCAAGCTTTTATCCCAGGCCTTAAATAATTAAGAGAGTGTGGGGTTAATATGGATCATCGTGTTGATAATAAAATGCAGCCGGATATGTTTAAAACCTTGGCTGAAATGTATGAGCAAAACAGAAGGCTGCAGGAAAAAAGAGAGCAGAAAATTTGGACGACGGTAGTTTTGCCGGTAAGACTTGCCGGTACCTTTAGCAGGCTGACCAAGAATGACCTGGATTCCATTCGCAAAAACCTCAACCTAAAAAACATGAGCACTTTAAATAAGCACGATTTAATTCAACAATTAGTCAAGATCATACCTTCAAAATTCATTGAAGTCCTAAACTTTTTGGACGAGGAAAGATGTGAACTTCTAGTAAAGATGGTAAAAAGGGGCGGCTTTATATCCGCCAATAACATGTCCTTTTCTAAAATTAATTTTTTTATCAATTATGGTATTGCTTTCCCTGGAATTTACAAAAAGCGCAGAATATTATTTATGCCAAAAGAACTCATTGATACTTTTAATAAACTCAATATCATGAAGCTAAAATATATCACACAGCGTAATACGGAATGGATTAGACTTACTTACGGATTGCTATACTATTATGGTGTAATGTCCACATGGACCGCCATGAATACAATTAAAAAGCTTACCGGCAATGAGGTTGACTTTATCAAATACATAAATGTGTTGTCTCTGGCCAACGACTATTATCAGCAGGTGAAAATATCCTACGCCGGCTTATATGATGTGCGGGTTATTGAACCAGAACTTCTTGCCGCAGAACAAAAAAAGAGACCGGATCTTGATTATTATCCCTTTTCGAAACACCAACTACTTAAAGCCGGAAAACCAGGATACATTGATAAAACGCCTGCGATGGATAAATTAATTCATTTCCTGTTAGAACACAGTGATATCGGGATTCAGGAAATTTCGGAATTAATGTTTAATTACCACCAAATGATAAATTTATCCGCCGATCCTTCCGAATTGCTGCGGAATTTGGAACAAAGATTTAAATTTTCCTCATTGGAAATTATCCAACAAGCAACGGCTCTCATCCAAGACATGTGCAATAATACTCGTATGTGGGTTTTAAAAGGCTATACCCCAAATGAAATCTTACAGGGAGAAAAGCTGAAAAAAAATTCCTTATCATTAAAAAATAATTTCCGGTATAAAAAAGCGGATATTATAGATTTTAAAACCGGCAAGAGAATTGACTGCAATGATCCTTGCCCCTGTGGCAGCGGTGAAAAGTTTGCATTATGCTGCGGTAAAAACAATGCTTAGAATTTGCAATAAAATATTCCCTTCATCTGTGATTCACAGTTTGAAGGGTTTATTTTATACTTGGGAAAGTTGAGTTAAAAAAGAAATGATATAATGAAAAATAAAGGGAGGGAAGTTCCTTGTGCGGCCGGGTCACTTTAACCCTCACGTTTAAAGAAATTACCGACATCCTAAATATAAAGTCCGATATTGAGTGGACACCACGTTATAATATTGCTCCAAGCCAAGATATTCCAGTGGTTGTGAATAATAATGGAAAAAAACAAATAAAACTTTTTCAATGGGGCTTGATCCCTAACTGTGCTTCTGAACAAAGTATTGGCCAAAAGTTAATCAATGCAAGAGCTGAGACCATTGATACAAAACATAGTTTTAAAAATGCCTTTGTAAGACAACGTTGCTTAATTCTCGCCGACGGATTCTATGAATGGAAACGTCAAGGAAAGACCAAAATTCCTTATCGTTTCACCCTGCAAAAGCTGAAGCTTTTTGCTTTTGCCGGAATCTGGGATAGATGGAAAAGTCCCGAAGGGCAAATAATTCACTCCTGTTCGATTATTACCACCAAGCCTAATGAGCTGCTGTCAATGTTTCACGACCGAATGCCGGTTATTCTGGAAAAGGATCATGAAGATGTTTGGCTGGACCCCACTTTTTCCGATTTTGGAGTGCTTAAATCATTGCTTACACCTTATCCGGCGGATCTAATGAACGCTTATGAAGTATCTACGCTGGTGAACTCTGCCCGACATGACGCCCCAGACTGTATTGAGCCCGTCTCTGGACAAATATCTTTGTTTAACTGATTAAAAATAGTAATTAAATTTTAAAGACTGAACCAGATAATTATGTTATACTAGAATAAAAGGAAACATTTTCCTAATTATTTAATGGAGGGCTATCTGTGGATATAACAAAGAATAGCTACCATTTTATTATTTCTGGGGACTCTATATCTAAAGGCGTAGTTTTAGATGAAAAAAGGAAAAAGTATATCGTCTTAAAAAACAATTATGTTTCGATTCTTCAACAACGAATCAATGGTGTAGCTTTCAACCTTTCTAAATTTGGAGCTACTCTTACATATGGTGTTAATAAGTTGAAGGGTATATTAGCTAAACAAAAAGCCGATGTTGTCTTAATAGAATATGGTGGCAACGATTGTGATTTTAACTGGGACGAAGTTGCCAATACGCCTGAAGAAAACCATAGCCCTCGTACTGACTTAACTACATTTGAACAAACCCTTAGGGATATTGTTAATTATATTAAGGCCAAAGATATCATACCGGTCTTAATGACTTTACCGCCCTTAAACGCTGATCTATACTTAAAATGGATCAGCAACAATAACCCGATAAAAGAAAAGAATATTCTCAAGTGGTTGGGCAGCATTACTAAAATGTATTGGTGGCAGGAAAGATACAATGCTGTGATCTTAAAAGTTGCTGAAGAGACACATACCAAATGGATTGATATTAGAAGAGCATTTTTATTGCAACCGGATTTTTCCAAATTTTTGTGCTCCGACGGAATTCACCCCAATGAAGCGGGACAAAAATTGATTGCCGAAAAAATCTTGGAAGATATAAGAAATAATGCTAGTTACTTAATTAAAGCTGAAACTGACAAAACGAAAATATGTTTACCTTAATACTCAATTCCTTCTTCTCAACTTAAAAACATTTGGCTTGTTAAAAAAATTATTAAATAATTGATAATGGCAGTCGGATGACTGCCATTTGTTTTAGTATTATTAAATTTGCATGCAAAAAATATGATATAATCAATGATTATAAAGTAATGTAAAATGGAATGTCAAAACATATGAAAAAAATTACAAAATAAATGAAGGTGAACACATTTGGCGCAACAAAGAAGAAAAAAAAGAGGGAAAAAAATATTCACTATAATTGCCTTGGTAATAGCGGGGCTCCTCATAGGGACGGCGGCTTTTGCCTATTATTTCCTTGGCAGCGAAGGTAGTTTGCCCGGAACCGCTGACAGTTTGAATAAAAGAATCAGTATTCTTCTTATCGGGACTGATAAAAGGCCAGATCAAAATTCCTATAATGCCGATACCATCATTGTTGCCAGTTTTGACCCACAAACCAAAATTGCTTCTTTGCTATCTATTCCTAGAGATACCCGGGTATCCCTGGATGGTTCCAATAATTATTGTAAAATCAATGCCGTTCCTGTTTTAAAGGGGATAGAGGAGCTTAAAAAACAAGTTAGCGATCTGACCGGCATTCCATTGGATGGTTATATCCTGACCAATTTTGCAGGGTTCAAGAAAATAATCGATACTTTAGGCGGAATCACGCTTGAAGTAGAAAAAGACATGAAGTATGAGACCGGGGACAAGGAAGACGGTTACATTGACCTTAAAGCGGGGCTCCAAGTATTGGACGGCTCCAAAGCATTGCAATATGCCCGTTTCCGCAATGACGCTACTGCCGATATCGGCAGAACCGCCCGTCAGCAAAAAGTATTGATCGCCATCGGCAAGAAAATGATGGAACCCTCTACAATTCTTAAACTACCCAAACTTGTGCCGCAGTTCATGGAAGCCGTGGAAACAGACTTGAGCCTGAAACAACTTTTGGTTTTCGCTAAGGCAGCCAAATCCATGGACGATATCACTATAGTCAGTCAAACCCTACCCGGCAATGCTGTTATGCTGAACGGATTGAGTTATTGGGAGGTAAACCGGGGAAAAGCGAGAGAAGTTGCCAGCAAATTACTTCTAGGCCAAACCACTGATCAAGTGTGGGATAACTCTGTACCGAGTTCTATAGATCCTGAACATAATAAGCAACCGGCTGACCCCCAAACCGAGATTACTATCAATATAGCGGAAATTCCCGGAATAACCACACCTCAAGTAGGGACAACTCCTGTGACTACTGTCGAAACCGAGCAATTTTCGGGGCAGGTCACTTGGTCACCTGCCGATAACACCTTTTTACCTGGAAAAGTTTATACGGCAACCATTATCCTTGCCCCCAAAGCCGGTTACACTTTGAAGGGGGTAAGCGAAAACTTTTTTCTAGTGCCGGGCGCCATTACCCGCAACGAAGCAGGTTCCGGGGTGGTAACGGCGATTTTTCCGGGACTTCCCCCTGAACAAACATCTCCGCCTGAAGAACCGTCGCCGGAAACACCGGCCAAAATAAAAATAGACTTGCAACAAATTGCCGGAGTGGTTCCACCCAAAGCAGGGTCCATACCTGTAACAACAATCACGGAAACGGAACAATACACAGGTACAATCAAATGGATTCCGGTCGATAACCCCTTTGTGGAAGGCCGCCAATATACAGCCATTATTACCTTAATTCCTAAAGAGGGTTATACATTGGAAGGTATCGCTGAAAATTATTTTATCGTTCCCGGCGCCACAGCGACCAATGCAGCGGGCACAGGAGTAATAACCGCGGTTTTCCCTCCTGCTGAATAACAAAAAAATAAAGCATAACTAATTGCAAATAAGTCCATTCTATTCCTAAAGCTTAATTTACTAAGCAAAATAGAATGGAGGAATGCTGGTGGATAATCAAGAAGTTATTCAGAATACCCTACGAAATTACGAAATGGCCAACCAAGCTTTGTACGATTTATGGGACAAATTCGACCCTCAGGTTATTGATGAAATCCTGGAAAAACAGCAGAATCGCTTGCAACAAATAGTTGACAGGATTTACCATCAAGAACAGCTTGATGAATTCAGTGACGATGAAATAGTCCTCTTAAATACCATTCAACGATATGAATGGGCTAACCAATATCTATTTGAACATTGGGATTCATTACCGGACGAAGAACGCCTGTCAATTATTCAGAAACAATGGAACCGACTGGAAGAAATGCGCCGGCGCCATAAAAACATAAATGTTCATTAAGTTTTGACTATCGACTGTTGGATTAAAAGTAAGCCAAACGGTGTTTCTGCTGAAATAAACGGCAGAAACACTTTTTTATTAAGTATTTGGGAAACTCAAGCTCAATCATCAGTTCTATTTATTATTCAAAAGGAGTTTCATGACAGCTATAGAAATACAGACAATATCAAAGATAAATAAATAAAAGATAAATAAAAAATAAATGAACAAAAATCAGAATGGGGCTTCAATTATCGTCATTTTTTATGTCAGCTTATTATTCACCTGTAATCATTTTTAAATTTAACATTTTAGCATTTTTTATATTATCAATATTTACTTATTTGCTTATTATTTTGCCAGTGTGCAAATCCCGGAAATAAATACTTGGTATAAACGTTTCAAGGAGGCTACCATGCATAGATTATTTAAAAAAATGGCAATCTGCTTAATAATAGTGGTTCTTGGGCCTCTGTTCTTGACAGCTTGCTCAGGCCAAACCAAACCCGGTGAACAGGGTAATAATTCTTATATGACATCACCACCTAATTCCCAACAACAGTTGCAACAAACTTCAGGATTAGAGCCGGAAACGGATCCAGGAGTAAATCCAAAGACGGATTCTAATCCTGCAACACCCCCTAATAATCCCTCATCTCAAACCACAGAAAATGAAAGGGCCTTATTGCAGCAAATAAAACAATCGGCAAAGTTTGGCAAAATCATTAATTGCGAATTTGCAGCAAAAACTACGATCTTTGACGAAGTGGAAAAATTGTGGGGTAAACCCAAAAGCATGGATTGGGTGGCGGCAGCCAGAGGATACTACGCAACCTATCCCGGTCGAGATATAGTTTTTGGCTTCAATAAAGGTTCACAAATTTTTGAAGTCCGTTCCTTTGCCCAACAGATTCAAAAGCTTTCTCTATCAGAAGTCCAAGAATTTTTCGGCGTTCCTCCTTATAATGTTAAAGTCAACGGGGAACTAATAATTGGTTATAAAATAAACGAGGAATTCAAACTAGAGTTTGTTTTCCCTGAGCCCACGAATAAAAACCCCGACCCGCTTCTGGACCATTATCTGGTCCTCTATCCGCGAGGTACTGTAAACTACATGTCCAGCGAACCGGGCCGGGAATGGTAAAGGAGGTTGATAATAATGAAACATTATCGAAAAGAACTGTGGTTTGAAACCAAAAAGCGGCGTGAATTTATTAACATAACTCCATTAGTAGAAAAATGCTTAAAAGAAAGCGGTATACGGGAAGGTTTGCTGCTCTGTAATGCCATGCATATTACAGCCAGCGTTTTTATCAACGATGATGAAAGCGGGCTGCATCAAGATTTCGAAACCTGGCTGGAAGAACTAGCCCCCGAGAAGCCGTATGAGCGCTACCGGCATAATGGTTTTGAAGACAACGCCGATGCCCATTTGAAAAGAACAATTATGGGCAGGGAAGTAGTGGTTGCCGTAACCGAAGGCAAACTGGATTTTGGTCCCTGGGAGCAAATTTTTTATGGAGAATTTGACGGCGGCCGCCGCAAACGTGTTTTGGTAAAGATAATAGGAGAGTAACAATTTGAACATTTCCATTTTCAATTACCATAAATAACAGAACTAAATCATGTTTTTTGATAATTATTTAATGACTTGTACTCGCAATTCGGGGGACAAGTTTTTTTTATGTTTTCTCAAAGTATTTTAATACAAAAGTCTTTTTATAAAAAAATTTTATATAAGTATAAAAGTATTTGAAAAGCATTTAGGAAAATTATTTATCGATATATGTTATCTAATATACTTTCTGTCTTGAATATTTTGCGTGACTTTTTGTTTTGCTCTCTCGTTTTAATAAGGGGAGGAGAACGCTCTTAAACGACTTCCGGAAGAGCAACAGACTGTATTGCGACTTAGAATTATTCAAAGTTATACTCGGTCTGAAACAGCTCAAAAAATGAATAAAAGCGAAGATGCGATTCGTGGTCTGCAATACAGAGCTATTCAAAATTTGCGGCAAATACTGCTTGAAACTGTAAAGGAGGAAGATAGCAAGTGAGAATTACTATGGATAAAGCAAAAAAAGATAAATTTGATAATAATAAATTTAACAATCAAGTAAGCGAGGAAAAGCTTGATTTGATTATAGATACTATTAACGAAGAAAATGATCCTTGCAAAAAAATTACCAATTCGATCGATGAACAGCAAGCGGAAATCTTGGCCGCTGTACGGGCAGTAAAATCTTTAAGGGATCCTCAAGCTCCGACTCCCGATTTGGGTAAAAGAATAAATAAACTGGTTAATCAAAAGTCCCACCAAAGAAGACCTTGGAAGTTAGGAACAATTGCGGCAGGAATAATTCTTCTCTTTTGCTTAATCTTCGGTAAAAGTTTATGGGGCGGAGATATTGTTCTGGCTATGGAAAAGGCTGTCCTGGAATTGTCCAACTATCACGGGATATTGGAAATGCGAACCAAAAACGCCGTCGGAGAAGAATGGCTGGTTCGCCAAGTGGAGATTTGGTCGGCAGGTGAAAAATATGCCTTGCGTCAAAGTGACGGGCTGGTTACTGTCAATAATGGAGAGCAAAAATGGCAAATCAGACCCGAAAAAAGAGAAGTGGCCTTACTGCCGCTGGCACCGGATTATACCAAAAAAGGTTTTGATATAAGAAACGAAGCGGACCAGGCGAAAAAATACCCCCATAGCATTGTCGGCCGGGAGAGTATAGCCGGAAGAGAGGCTGTTCATCTTAGAATCTCTCCGCCGGGAGGAGATCCTTACGATCTATGGGTTGACGCAGAGACATATCTGCCACTGCAACTTCAGACTGCCGTTCAGAATGCTCTTCAGGCCACTTATACTTTTGTTTCTTTTGAACCTAATATCCAAATCGATCCCCGTATTTTTTCTTTAGAAGTACCGGACGGTTATCAAATAGTAGAGGAGGAAGCGGGTCAATCGGTTTATACCCTTGAGGAAGCTTATAATATTAGCGGGTTTGTTCCTGTTATCCCTCAAGATTTACCCAAGAGAGTGTATGCTTTTGCCGGAAAAATTGTTTTGGATTTCGGGGCAACAACAATTGTCCAAACCCCGGCTGAAAAACCGTTGGAGATTGAGGGGCAGGGGGCATTGGGTCAGATTAACGGCCAACCGGTGGAAATAATTCAAGATAAACTTCGTTGGCAACAACAAGGTCTGGAAATAATTATTGAGGGACCGCATAGCCTGGAATTGGCCAGGCAAATTGCCCCTAACCTTATTTTACCCGATAAAAATCTTGATTTAGCCGGGCGGGCTCAAGTTAAAGTGGAAGTGGATTTGGAGATAGCACAAGCCGAACAAAAACAGGTAGATGGAGGCCACGCTCCATGGCATTTGGATCCGCTTTTTGTCGCCCATGTTTTTGTCAATTTACAAATTGCCCCGGAAGGAATTTTCGGGGAACCCAAGATCCCCTATGCAGCTTTTGAACTGGAAACCAATACTGGGATAGAAGCTTTGGTCAGCGTCGGTGAAGGACCTATTGGCAAAGTATATTTAAAAAGACTTGTCCGGGAAGATGAATCAGGTATTTGGAGCGTTGTGGGCTATGATCCCAGGTAAAATCGGCTTCTGCTATAAGGGGAATGGCGATGCGAACAATGATTTTATATCCTTCTTGCAGCATGAAAACCTTCATGCGTTGCTTGCATAATTTTTCTGGGACTATTTACATCACCGACAGGTATTATCTCTATACCTTTACACTCGGCTCTTAGCTGCTCGAGCAAAGCCCTGTTGGATTTTAAGCCCAAGGCACAAATGACTGCATCCCCATGATATTCCCGCTCTCCGTTTTCTGTTTCACATTGGACCTTTTTGCCCGCCATGGCTACTATTTTATGATTTGTTTTTACAACAATATGCAACTCTGCCAGTTTGGATTTCAATACCCATTTGGTATAAATGGGCATATCCGGTGCCACATCCGGGAGCAAGTCGAGCATGATTACATTTTTGCCTTCCTCGGCTAGAAACATAGCTACTTCACAGCCTACCAGACCGGCTCCACAGACAATTATATCCTTGCCCTCAGGGATTTTGCCGTCGAGTACATCCAAAGGATCAAGTACCGCAGGATCATCGGCGCCTTTAATATTTGGTCTAAAGGTGGAAGCTCCCGTAGCCACAATTACCACATCAAAGTCACCGTTTTTAATGGTATCCACAGTTACCTCGGTTCCCGTCTTTATGGTCGCCCCACATTTTTGCACGGCATTGATCATATAATTGGTATAATCCCGGTAATCCAGTTTGAAATCAGGAATGCTCACATAATATAAAGCTCCGCCCAATCTATCATTTTTCTCAAACAAAGTGACCTCATGTCCACGTTCAGCGGCTGTCAATGTAGCCTGCATCCCTGCCGGACCCGCTCCTATAACGGCTACCTTTTTCTTGTTCGTCGGAGGCGTAACCCGGGTAAAACTCTCATATTCTTTACCGGCTTCAGGGTTTACGGCGCAAGAAATGCCGCAACTACGCATCACTTCCCCCAGGCATTCATTACAGCGCAGACAGCGCCGGATGGTCTCAGGTTCGCCGATGGCAATTTTGGCTGCGTAATCCGGATCTGCAATTATTTGGCGCCCAATAGCAATAAAGTCGGCTTCTTTTTTCTTTAAGATTTCATTGCCCATTTCCGGAGTTATACCGCATACGGCAATAACCGGCACATTCACAACTTTTTTAACGGCTGCAGCCAAGTGGGCCAGGGAACCTCTGGGAGTATAGTTGGGAGGCACCCACATAGAAGTTGCCACACCTTTGCTTAGATTCTTGCCTTCCGGCGATTCTTTGCCCTCCATGACTTTAAAATATGTTTCCAACCTGGAGTCCCAAGTTCCGGCCGACACATGAATGGCGTCCACGCCTTCTTCCTCCGCCCATTTGGCAAAAGTACAGGCCTCTTCCACGGTCAAACCGTTAGGTACATCTTCCTCCGCACTTAAACGGTAGATTAATGGGAAATCTCTGCCGGCATATTTTTTTATGGCCCGGATGCATTCCAGAGCGAATCGGGCCCGGTTTCTCAAACTGCCTCCATATTCGTCCGTTCTCCTATTAGTGTAACCGGAAAGGAATTGCAAGGGCAAATATCCGTGGGCACCATGTAACTCTACTGCATCAAACCCGCAGAGCCGAGCCCGCTCAGCCGCTCTTCCAAACTTCTCTATGCTGTCTTTTATTTCTTCGATGGTCATCTCCCTAGGTATATCATCCGGTAATTGCATGGTACCTACTCCGGAAGGGGAAAGCGGTTGGTGACCGGTTACCGCTTCACTGGCAAAACAGCCTCCATGAGCCAATTGCAGGCATATTTTTGCACCCCCGGAATGAACGGCATGGGGGATTCGGCTTAAGCCCGGCATAAAGCTCATGTTGGTAATTTCAATTTCTCCGGGAATAACTCGTCCCAGAGGATCGGGACAGCAAACTTCGGTTATGATAAGTCCAACCCCTCCATTAGCCCGGCGAGCATAATAATTAACAATCACATCGGATACCGTACCGTCAGCCGCAGCCAAGTTGGTCCCCATAGCGGGCATTACAAGTCTGTTTTTCAGTTCCATTTTGCCAATCGTCCCGGGTTCCAAGAGTTTTTCGTAGCCCATCAGCCATAGCCTCCTTAATTACAATTACATAATTGTTCTGTCCCTTATTATTGATAAAAAAACCGGTACTATACATTAGAGATATTCGGCCATTGACCAGAATTAAAGAAACGTCAGCTTGGCCGATTGTTAAACCGCATTGACGATTTGGCTAATTTTATTATTGACTTGACTTATTATTTATCGATTGGTTAATTGTCAAATAATTAGTTTATTGTCAAACTACATAGATAATTGGAATTCCTTTTAGTTTCCGGGCAAGCTCTTCTCTTAAAAAATGCTCGCCCGCAGCTCGGGCCTCCGTTTTATAACAATATTTTCCACGACCCCGTCCGGTCATTAATGTTTGATCATATAAATCCAGAGCCTGGGGAAAGGCCTCTTGATTGATTGCTCGGTGGACGAAGCTGTAGGTCATAAAAATAATCTCGATAAATAATTGTTCTTTGGTCCGGGGCGAAAGTTCATCAGCCAAGTATTCGATCAATTCCGAATAAAGTTTTTGCCAGTTTCCCAACAGCACAACCGGTGCGATCAACATTCCCACTTTATAACCCGCTTCGCTCATTTGATTAAGGGCTCTTACCCGTGCTTTTAACGGCGAAGTCCCAAATTCAACTTTACGGATAATTTCCTCGGGATTTACACTGATGCGCGCAATGATTTTCCCTCTGTGGTTCAAACAGAGAAGCGGCTTTATCATATGAAACTTGGTGGGAAAAGTTAGAAAGCCTTTTTTACTTTTACTGAAATTCTCTATTGTCCATTCCAGATTTCCGGTAATTGTGTTTTCCAAAACAAGATCACTATTGCTGCCTATTTCAAAAGTAAGGTCTTTTGAAGAATTGTTGGCGGTTTTCAAGAGTTTTTCCATCATTTGCTCCCGGTTTACAAACAACCTCAAGTAGGAACATTTGTTATAATTGCAGACCAAATAACAATAAAGGCACATGGCACTGCAACCGGACGAAGTGTATGGTACCAGAAAATCTGAAACTTTATGGTTGGGAACATACTTCAGTGATTTCCGCACACCAATAATAAGATGTCTCTTCATACTGGGAAATTCTTTGTTCGGATTTTTGCGCAATTGTTCAATATTGTTATGGTTTTCAATCGGTAACCAATCAACATTCTTAAATTTCTCTTTTAATTGTTTTCCCAATTCATAGTTAAGGGCGGCAGGCTCATAAAATACTTTATCCGGTTTCAAGTTGCTATCTCCTTATGATTTGATATATCACATTTTTCCCATATATGATTTAATTATCTATAGCATATTGATAATTGTGCTTTATTAAGTTAGCATAAAGGACAATAGGCTTTTTACCAACAATTGATAGCAAAATATTAACACTTAGGTAATGTTGCGAAATCGGAAGAAGGTTTATTTATTATGTGTCTAATACTATTTGCTTATGATTGTCATCCTCACTACTATTTAGCGGTTGCCGCCAATAGAGATGAGTATTACCATCGCCCATCCTTACCCGCCGCCTTTTGGCCCGAATTTCCGTCTCTTTTGGCCGGCAAGGATTTGCAAATGGGGGGGACCTGGCTGGGAATCACCACCACAGGCCGTTTTGCGGCTATAACCAATTACAGGGAGAAGGCAATCCATCCCCGGATCTTTTCCCGGGGGCAATTGGTCAGGGAATACCTTTGCAGTTCCAAGCCCCCTCATGAATATATAAGTTCTTTAAAAAACGGAGGGTCTGAATTCAACGGCTTTAGTTTATTGATGGGATATAATCAGTCCCTTTACTATTATTCCAACCGTGAAAAGGTTCTAAGCAAGATTGAAAAGGGTTGCCACGGTTTAAGCAACAATTTATTGGATGTACCTTGGCCCAAAGTACGCAAAGGCCTAGAAGCCCTTACCGGCTGCTTGCATTATAAAGAAGGTATGGAGGAACGCTTATTTGCAATATTAGCCGATAAGGAGCAGGCCCCGGATCATGAGTTGCCCCAAACCGGTGTTAGCCTGGAATGGGAACGCATACTTTCCCCGGCATTTGTCGTCAGTCCCAATTACGGCACTCGCTGCAGTACAGTATTGCTTATTGACCGGCGGGGCCATGTTCGCTTTTGGGAACGAAGCTTTGAACCCAATAAACCAAATCAATACAAGGAAGTTTTTTATGAGTTTGATATTATTAGTCCGGGAAAAGCATGATATTTATAATTATTTAGCTGTTTGGAGATAATAGTCCATATGCCTTGTCAGTGCAAGCTTTTAGGAGGAGTTTCCTTTGATTGAAGTCCGAAATATGACTAAAAAATATGGCAAGCTGACTGCCAATGACAATATTAACCTGTCCGTAGGGCGAGGCGAGTTGGCCGTTCTGCTCGGTCCCAACGGCGCGGGCAAATCAACACTGATCAAATCAATTTGCGGTCTTCTGCGTTTTCAAGGAACAATAACCATCGGCGGACACGAGAACCATACTATTGAAGCCAAACGGCTTTTAGGGTATGTGCCGGAATTTCCCGTGCTCTACCCGATGTTGACAGTGGCGGAGCACTTGGAATTCATCGCCAAAGCATACCGGCTGAAAAACTGGCAAGAAAAAGGGGAGGACCTGCTTCGTCGTTTTGATCTGGTGGACAAAAAAAAGAAATTGGGGAAGGAGCTTTCAAAAGGAATGCAACAAAAAGTCAGTGTTTGCTGCGCGCTCCTGCCCGAGCCCCAAGCGGTCATAATGGATGAACCGCTGGTGGGTCTTGATCCTCACGGCATTAGAGAATTGAAAACAATGATCGCCCAGTTACGGGACAGCGGCTGCGCTCTTCTAATCAGCACCCATATGATCGAAAGCATGGAAGAAGACTGGGATGTAACTTACATAATGGTTAAAGGCCGGATCGCGCGTGTGTGCCGCCGCCAAGAGCTGGCGACCGGCCAAAGCTTGGAAGATGTTTACTTTGCCATAACGGAAGGAAAATACCGGGGGGCGGGCAATGAACTGTCTGGTTTTTCTGCTTGTTAAAAGTGCCAAAAACAGTCTTTTGGAACTGCTACGTAAGCCGGCGAAACTTGCCCTATGGGTGCTGGTGATTGTCGGAATTGGCGGGCTTTTTGTCCTTTCCCTGTTTACACAACAAAATGCAACCGGCTCCCATGATCTCATCTGGCTCCAGGGTATATTTTTTCTTTTCAATTTGCTTTTTGTGGTAACCGCCATTCAAAAGGGTCTAATGAGCGGAGATGTAATTTTCGACATGAACGATGTTAATTTACTGTTTGTTTCTCCAGTCAATTCCCGTTTGATCCTGCTGTACGGCATCGTGCGCATGGCCAAAATGGCTTTCCTGGCCGGGTTATTTATCCTCTTTCAAAGCAATTCCTTAAGCCAATGGTTCGGAGTCGGTTTTAAGGCCGTATTGCTGCTTTTTCTCGGCTTTATTCTGGCTGTCAGCGTTTTGCAAATCCTGTCGCTTTTAATTTACAGCCTCACCAACGGAAAACCGAAAAGGAAACTGGTGGTGAAAATTGTAGCCGTTCTGGTGTTTTTACCTCTTGTTGTTTA
>Ga0134099_1001858_pt1 | contig 18727 bp, 28 predicted proteins | sample 10_taG_2_FD_105482 | JGI IMG/M metagenome (GOLD analysis project Ga0134099, IMG submission 105482) | Switchgrass degrading microbial communities from high solid loading bioreactors in New Hampshire, USA - 10_41_5_180_A2 metaG | ecosystem: Engineered > Bioreactor > Semi-continuous > Anaerobic >...
CAAGGATTTTAGATAAGAAACAAACACCAGATTTGATGCTTTAGAGGGCAAATTAAACGAAATGGAAGCAATTAATGGAAATTGGCGCACCCTGAGGGACTCGAACCCCCGACCAACTGATTCTAAGTTAGAATAAGTCCTTTTTAGTATATTTTAAACTTTATTAAAACTTCTAATTTTACACATTTTATAAAAAATATATTTTATACAGTTTTGAATTTTTGGGGACATTTTTTACAATTCTGTCCCCAACCTGTCCCCAATTTACATTTGCTCATCAGAAAGTAGCTTTAACATTTCATTTATGAGAAATTCTATGTTTTCTAAATCTAATTTCTTATCTTTAGAGCAGTGGATATTTTCAATTTTTTATAAATAGTTCTAGACATAAAAAAAGACTAGGGATTAGCCCTAGTCTATTTCTTTTTGTATTATATTTAATTCTTTAACAAAACTTTCGATTAGCATTCTCAATTCTTCTTCAGATATATTAAACCTTTTTAAAATATAATTTTCTACGTATGCCCTTCTCTTTTCTCCTGTTGGGTCATTTTTCTTGAACAACTGCTCTGCTGCCCATACTGCATTTTGGATTGTTTTTTCAAGTTTGTATTTCTTTACTAGCTTATACAACATAGGAAGTGCAACAATTACAAATAGTCTAATCAAAAATTCAGCTATCAATAAAATCACTTCTCTATTCATTATCTAAACCTCCTCTTCTCTATTGTTTAATATTTCTCTAACTATCTCTAAGACTACTTCCGATATTTTGATACCGCCTAATGTTAAAACTTCTTTACCAAAGAACTCAAACCAATTTTCTACTAAAGTATCAGGTACCATCCCTGTCTTTAAATAAATGTAAATCATAACTATTGTAAACAGTAATGTTAGTAAAATTACTGATATTACTATCTTCTTTGAAAACCTAACCACTTTACTTAACACAGTTAGTTTGTCTAGTACCTTATTCATTCTATCTACCCCTAGTCTTTAATAATGACTGTTTTGGTGGTGTTGTTCCAATCGATATTTTTAAGTCCAAGTGCTGCTGCTACTTGCCTTATAGGATATGGCTTGCCATCTACATATACATAATTAGTACCATTTCTGTAATATCCTTCTACAACTCTTGTCTTGCCATTGATACTTATTTTTACTGTTTTTTCCTTTGTATCAGCTTTTACATTCATGTTAAAGAATCTAAATATTCCATTTGCTATTGTTTTAGCAAAATCGTCTTGTCTTTTTAATTGCAATTCATTATCTTGTTTATTACTAATAAATCCTAATTCTGGAAGGATAGCTGGAGCTTTAGTCTTAGCTAAAACAGTAAAATTCGCTTCCTTGTCCAAATCCCCATCAGAAAGATCTTTTCTGAAAGGAACATTAGGAAATTCTTTTATTAACTCTTCTCCTACATATGTGGCTAATATATCAGCTTTGGTTTGCCCTTTAGAAGTCCAGATTTCTAAACCTCTTGCAGATGGATTAGTAAAGGAATTTGTATGAATACTAATAAAGGCATCAGCATTAGCTTTATTAGAAACATTTGCTCGTTCAGTAAGGCTTAAATACTTATCAGTAGTCCTAGTATAAACCACTTTAATTCCATTTTCTTCAAGTATTTTGCCTAGTTTTAAAGATATAGCTAAAGTAATATCTTTTTCTTTAAGTCCATTGGCCACAGCTCCAGGATCCTTCCCTCCATGGCCTGGGTCAATACAAACTACTTTACTCATCTTCTCACCTCCTACTTAAACAGTCCCTGCTGGACTGCATAAAAAAAGAAAGCTACAAAGCTTCCTACGAGTAAACCTATAAACCACTTCATTGTTTTATTCAGCTGTTCCAATTGTTGAATTAGATTATTAAGTCTTTCCTCCAGCCGACCAGATGTCAATTCTATTCTATCTAGTCTTTCTGAATGACTATTTAGTCTTTTTTCATGTATATCTAATCTATAGTCTATTTGTCTGTGTCTTTCGTCGCAAATTGATTTTTCCATACCTTGTCCCCCTATCATACATAAAATATGTGCATGTAAAAACTTCCACACCCTTGCGAATATTCATATTCATTTTCAAATTTAAGTTCCCAGGTAGTATCATCAATAACTTGTATAGATTTTAAAAAAACTCTTCCATTCCAAACATTAAATTTTCCTGTCCATGGCGGTCTAGCATATGCATTCACATATAGATAATTTAATATTACAGCTTTTCTCCCCGCTGGTACCGAAATGTCTACATATTTAGTTCCATACGCAGGTATTTCTCCAAGTACGACATCAACACTTTCACCGTCAGAATTATTCAAGTAAAGGTGTTGATACTTAAGGTCCAAAGTTCCTACAACTCCTCCAACTACTTCCCCAAACTTTATCTTATCGGCTGACATATTTTCTATTTCTACAGCAACTACTCCTCCTCCATTGTGATAACCCTTCGGAATATAAATATACTCGTGATGTTTTGTTAACAGTTGAGCCCATAACCCTACATTCGGCATTGTTCCAGGTTTTACACCCTCTTCTGTTCCTATAGTGTATCCTTCAAGTACATGTTCAGGTTGTGCTGTTCCATACTCCCCCCCTTCACCCTGCAAGATAAAATTTCCTGTATTCGAATTGTAGCGTATTGTATATATACTACCAGCGCGTAAAGCTCCCGAAGCTAAGTCATTACCATTAGGCTTTTTGATCGGCCTTGCTCCCAGCCCATTAACATTTATTGTCACAGCCCCAGTGTTTTCAGTAATGTTTTTAAAAGCGAAACATAAACCATCGTAATAGCTGCCCGGCGCTGGGTTTAATGTTATAGTTTTTGCGTTTATTCCTGTTGCCGTGCCGTACCCCGGAGCACGGTTGTACTCTCCCAGTATTCTTATGTTTTCTTCTATCCGATTAAAATCGGCTACTCCAGGCACCGTCTGCCCAGCTTGCCCCCACGTGGTTTTAGGTTGTTGCCATGCCATATTTATGTCCCCCTCCTTCCAGTAAGCCTTGCTGACAGGTAACCCTGCCAGTTTATTTCTTGTCTAATAACATGATAGTCCTTGCCTTTCACCGTCACCCTGTCGCCCAACAACAGCGCTGGGTTCCCCCGCCACTCAATCTCTATATCCCTTCGCGGCTCTTTGACTGATGCCAACAGCGTATCCGCTATTGCTTGAGCCTGAGATAGTGTCTGCACAAGCGGGTTAGAGGGAAATTCAAAGGTCAGGACACCGTTCTCCAGTATTGACGCTTCATCCCGGGCAATAGCCCTTTCCTTATTCTGAATGGTCAAGGGCTTGCCTTCAATCACAAGCATTACCTGCTGGTCTGTTGAATTCGTGTTTCTGATTGATACCGAAGCACCCCAGCCGTAGTAATCCACCCCAATAATGCTCACCCCGGCAGGGGGATTATCCAAAGAAGCCGTTGCTTCTATTATCGGCGTTTTGTTGTAGAAAGCGGTAATGGCCTTTGTTGTGCTTGCCGGTATCGTTATCGGCTCATTGCTCCTGTAGACTTCCTCTGGTGAACTTGCAGGCCGTAATGGCTGCGTATCAACTATAATTTCATTCGCTACCTGGTCCTGCCGTGACGGAGCTCTCAAAGGCGGAAAGTAGTCATCCTCTGTGATTTCTAATACTGACTCATCGCCTGTGATGAGAAAGCTCTCTATCTGGATTTTTCCTTCTCTATTCGCAAATGCCGCCGCAAGTCCTGCTTCGGCTATGCGTCTGAGAGCCTCCCGGTGCGACACTGGATTAAACCAGGCATAAGGTACAATGATGTTTTGCAGGGCCGTGTCTATGATGTACTGGTCACTTGTAAGTCCCGCATCCTGCAGCACTAATTCCGCAAGTTCATACAAGCTCTTGTTTGTCAACACCTGACTTGTCTGATATGTGCCTTTCCGTAGCAATTCCATCCTATCCCTTGCCGTTACGGTAGCCTCCAAGGTATCATCCGGGCTGTCCCAATCCAAAGACCAAAACGTGCCAAGAGGTACCCATTCTTGTCTGAACTTCACTTCATGCCATGTCGCCATAGCATCATTCCTCCGATTCTTCTTGTTCTAGTCTTGCTTGAAGCTCTCCTTGATACGGTATTGGCGCTTGCTCAATTGTCATATGACCAGCTTTGATTCGTGCTATCAAAGCATTGAGTAGTATTTCATTCATGCTCTACACCTCCGTCAACTCTATTGATGGTACTCCATCTGCTACCGCTATGTGCCACTTATAAAATTTCTCCGTGACCGAATCTTTGATGACATAACGGCTGTCGTAATACTCAATTTCCGTCTCACCTTCCGTGCTCTCCCTGTCATACTCGTATGTGAAAAATACAATATCGCCATCCTTGAGGTCAGGATGTGTAAAAGACAGCTTATCACTAGCAATAACCGCCTTACTAGCATCAAGAATAGTCTCCAGTCCAGTCTCATAATCTATCTTGCTAATTTTCTCAATAGACTTAATAGGCAAGTCCTGATGCAGTACGGTTATTCCATCACTATACAGCCCAACATCTGCCACAATATTTTCTACATACACCGTCCCGCTCGGATAGCTCAATAAAGTGCCACTTACTTGCACGGGTATCTCCACTGGTTCAGCTAATTGATAAGTTAGTGTAACCGCTAAAGCTGTAATCGTATCACCTTTGACACCTACTTGTTGAGTGCCATCTGCAAAGTAAGCAACAAATTGTCCTCCTGTTGCCATATCTGCATAATTAATTATTGTACCACTTGCTATATTTGTTTTTGTGCCTATTCGTTTTATTAACTTTTTATCAGTTAGACGAATTTCATCTTTAGTACCATTAGGAAGGGAACGTAACTCTAGGGTTTCTCCAGTTTCGGGGTCTTTGGCTGTGATGTAAGCTACAGATTCTTTATAGGGCTCATATTCGGTTGCTGTATCGCCTTCTTCGATCTGGAAAGTATCAAGGTCGATATAACTTGCATAATTGTCGCTAAAACCGTTTGTACTTCTAAATGCTATACAATCAATAGACTTATCTTGCGGTGTGATTATTGTTTCTGTTTGCCATTGACTACTTCTAATGTCTACAGATGCATACGAACCATCTGTATATATTATACGAAGTGATGCATCCCAACCGCTTCCAATATCATAAGTTCCCCTCATGTCAAACTTAAAAACATAAGAAGTATTAGGTTTAAACTTAATTCCTAAATCAACCAAATTATGAGTATTATTAGCTTTAATTTTAAGAACATTTGGTCTGCCATCTATTTGCACTTTAGTAAGTTCTAATCGAGAAGGTATATTATATTTAGCGAAGTTGATATTCTTGTTGAATAGATTTTTTCCAACTGACTTAGCCCGAATACTGCTAACTGTAGATTTAGTGCCTTCAAACCAGTTGGCGAACATTTTGTCTAATTCTTCTTTTGTTTTGTTCTCTAATCCATGCGCTGTCAAATCTATTGCCATAACTTCTTTGATTTCCATTACCTTGCCATTAGCGGTGTTTGCATCAGGATATAAGTGCACAAGTCGTATATCGAATTGCAATCCATTATTTGCCTCATCTACCGTCCAAATGCCACTTAATACATACCAGTTATTAGCTACAGGGGAAACTTGAACAGCTACGACTGTTCCATTAATGCCTGCTCTTATTGACATATTCGTGCATTGACTATTTGTTACTCGCATAATTGCTCTCATATAATATTTTTTACCAGTTACAAATTTGTGATTAGGATTCTGCTGTACTGCAAAAGGAGAATTCCCTGAACCATCTCCCGTAATGCTCAAAATATTACCTGTTACAGATGAAGTAGCATATGTTCGTAACCAATCAGTAGTGCCATTGGCAAAATTACCATTTCTAACAATATTAGTCGCAGTCAACCCACGTAGAGTTACACTAATTTGCCCGTTCGCAGCATTTTTAGGCAAGGATAATATCCCATAACCGGATACACTTTGCTTTGCCTCCTGGTCAGGGTTCAGATTAGTCAAAGCTTTGCTTATATCTGATATGTTTTTTTCTACATTTATAACTTTTACCCGGGTTTCATCTATTCTCTGATTTATTTCTACCGCGACTTGATTTGTATAATTATTAGCATTATTTAATGCACTATTAGCAGAACTGATAGCAACGTTTTCGGCGTACAATTTTGCTTCAGCTAGTGCAGCGTTAGCTTTTTCTTGTGCTCCCGCCGGTGTTTCATGACCGCTATGCGGAGCAGCTTTTTGCTCATGTTCGTCAACTTTTGCTTGAGCACCTGCAGGAGTTTCAGCTCCAATTAGTTCAGTTGTAATATTATGAGGATTTGATGTCTGTAGATGGTTGACTTGCCAATCTTCAATTTCTTTAATTTTTCCGTCTATTGTATCAGCGTTATAGTTCAAATCCTGTATATCAACAGGATCCAATTCTTCAGGTTTTTTCAAATTATAGTTTTCTGTATACCTCATCATTTCACCACCCTTATAAGAACTTTGGCTTTCAATGTTTCATCTTTTATATGGATTGTGAAAACTACATTAAACAATCCAATTTCATCCGCAATAAATAACATAGTTATTTTTTTATCTTCGATTCTACAAATACCAGTTTTAATTATTTCTTGTACTGAATTAAATACAGCATATTCTGCAAAATCTATTTCAAAATCACTTCCAAAAATGCTATATAATTCTATACCTATCCTTCGAGTTTCACCTAACGTTAATAGTTTCATTAACTAACCAGCTCCTTGTAATAATACTGGTCATCCAAAATTCTGTATCTAATGCTCTTGTATATCAACCATTCTTTTAAATTATTGAATTTAAGTTCATTCCAACTCCATTTTTTAAAAATTCTCCAAACCTCTGACTTCAAATCCCCCCATTTGTTTGTATTCATGTTATCACCCCTCCTTTAAGCTCTCCCCAAGTTTTATTCGAAAAATCTTCCCAAGTCCTTTCAATTTCTGTGCCGAGATATGCTTTTATGCGGCGGTTAGGTTTTAGCAGGTTTTTTAATGGTGATTGTTCGTTATCAACGTCAAATTTCTTACTCTCGTTGCTAAGAAAAATCGTGATCTCATTTGCACTGATGTTTCCAACCGGCAGGCTGCCTTGTGATGCTTCCCGTTCTTCTAGTAGCCTTATGCTCACCAGGTCATCAGTCTCATAGACTTCTCTAATGCTAGTGAAAAACTCAACTATTTTTGCACAGCGTCCGGCATGCGACCATCTTGTTATTTCAAGTACCTGTTTTACAACATCAAGCACTTGTGGTTCAAGGTCCTTTTGCCAAATTATTTGTGTATTTCCAGTAATGCTTTCAGTTTTCAGAAGAGTTCCGTCCTGAGCATACAGTCTTATTGTAAAATCTACTGGGTACTCTCCTCTTGCTGAATCGCCGACGACTTTGAATTGCCGTATTGGTCTGGGCAGATGTCTGACAGTCAACGTCGGGTAAGGCTGGGTAAAATATCCGTTCTGGTTGCTGAATTGCGCTCCCCACCAACCCATTTGATATCGGCTTAACATGTCCGGAGATGGTGCAAGGTGATACTCGCCGGTAGTCAGGTCCCAGGTACCGTCTAAACAGGCATATTTATGAGTGGTCTGGTCTACGCTGTCAGCGGTCTGTTGCGGGTAGCTGACGTTTGCCTGTTCGTTTGCTTCGATCTGTATGGATTGGTCTATGAACGGATCTGTATAGTCAATCTCAACTCTTGCCACTACCCGCCGCCTGTCGGCTTTCATTTTATTGAGAAAGTCCTGTGAAACGGGATACATCAGCATCAACTCCTATGGTATCAACAATGCTGCCACGGTAACGTCCTCTGTGGCGCTGTAATCAACGTATATTTGCCCTGCTCCACCGTCTGTCTGGTTGTATATATCTGTCGCAAACGGGCCGATGAAAACCGACGTACCGGCTGCTACATTTACAATTCTATCTGCTAACTTTAATCCGGCACGGACATAGCCGGAGAGAATAGTTACGGTTATATCCTGTTCGCTGTCATTACAGACATGCAAGATTATTTTACCGTTATTCTCTATGCTGTGGCCCTCCGCAGCTGCCGGAGAATATGCTGCCACAAGGCCGGTGTCGGACAATTGTTGACGTGCGAGGCTCACTCTTGGCATTACGGACACCTCCTTTATTGCTCAATAAAAGCAATGCTAACCTCTTTCCAATATCGCACACCGCCTCTGGTGTGCCATAGGCTCGTATTTATATCCCCTGCATAGCAGGTCATTGTCTTTGTCCCGCCGGCGTCAGGATATTCCAAAGAAAAAAACGGCTTGTTAGCCGTTATAGTGTTTAAAATTAACTGCAAATCATTATCGTGCAGCCACTTCCAGACAACGTCTACTCGCCTTTTTGTAGCCACTATATCCATTACCATCTTTCCAGAGGCATTCCTTCCAGATTTAGATATATCAAACCGACCAATTTTAATTTCTGTTGGTGCTGCAACTGTAACTCCAGCAATTCTAAGCATAAACTACACCCCTTGTGGTCTAATAATTAGGTCAAACCCTTGTCGTTGAGCTTCCCTAGTAAGTGCCGGCAATTGCATTCTAGCTAGGACGGTGTTGTCAAGCTTTAACACTAACTCCCTGTCTTCGCTATGCTGTGTAGAAGTAGCTTGAGAAATCCTTATTGCGTCCATCATTGCACGATAAACTGCCTGAGCAACGGAGTCGGATAACCCAGCACTATCTGCTATTGTCGTTGTATTGTACTCCATAATAGGCTGATGCAGTATTGGCTGAGATATAATTCCAGTTAATTGTTTTGCCACCTCATCTACTGCAGCCTTAACTTTAGGAATGTTTTGTGTTAATCCTTCTGCAAGCATCTGCATTAAGTTAGGCATCCATTTATCAGCATCTTTACCAGGACCCTTTTTAGTAGGTGAGCTAAATCCAAGGAAGTCCTTAACACCACTCACTACACCACTAACTGCATCTTTAACTTTACCAACCATGGATTTAATCCCATCAACAAAATTGCTAATTAAGTTTCTACCCCAATTTCTAGCATCTCTTATAATTCCATCTATCCAATTCTTTGCAATGTTAAAAGGCTCCTTAATTGCATTAACAAGGTTATCCTTCATACTAGATATTCCTGTTTTTATTTCATTCCATTTATCTAGTATATATTTCTTAATCTTATTCCATATAGATTTTAAGTCACTCCATGCTTGGTTGATTGGCTCTAGTATGTTTTTCTTTATATCTTCCCATATAGTCTTTGCCATGCTTTTAATTGGAGTCCAGATTGTGTCAATTAAAAAAGACTTGATACTATTCCAAGTCTCTGATGTTTTTTCTCTTATGGTATCCCATGTATTGCTAATAAACTCACTGATTGAAGTCCATATTTCTGTAACACTTTCTTTTAGGCTGTTCCAGATTTCTGTAGCTGTTTCCTTTATGCTTTCCCATGTTTCAGTAAAAAGATTCTTTAGAACATCTAGCTTTTCAATGAAGAAATCTACTATCTTATTCCATGTATTACTAATACCTACAAATAAGCCCTCGATTAGTTGTTCCCCCATCTCTATAAATACTGTGGATGGAGATTGTATTCCAAACAAATTCTTTACACCATCTACAATAGGCCTTACAAGATTATCCCATAACCAACTACCTATTCCTGCTAATGCACTTATTATACCTTTAAATAGACCTTCTACAAGATATACTCCTACATTTACAAGTGCATCTAAAAAGCTATCAGAACTTGCAATAACATCCTGTATGCCATCTATATAATCGGCTATCTCACTAAAAGCATATGCTATTCCATTTAATATATCAACTATAGCTCCACCTGTCCATTCTGCTAATGGTTTAAGAAAATTTTCCCATAGCCAACTACCTAAAGGCTTTAACACTTCAATTATCTTGTTTAATCCATCTATAGCTTCTCCTAATATATCTAAAAATATCGGAACGACCTCATTCATAGTCCAAGTACCTAGTGGTACCAGTACATTCTCCCAGAACCACAATAGACCTTCCCCTACATTGATAGCAAAAGGTGTCAATGCTTCCCATAATTTGTTTAAACCATCATTGATAGGTTGCCAATTTATAGCCATTAAACCATTTGCTAAAGCATCTATAAAGCGTGGAAGTCCTTCTCCAAATGTCCATTGTCCTACTGGTACAAGGAAATTATTATAAAAGTCTTTTAACCCCTTTACTGTAAAGTCTTTTAGTGGCTCTAATGCTAGTTTTAGATTTTTTAATGAATCTATTGTGGGCTGCAACTTTTCTTTAAATCGTTCAAGACCAGATAAATCAATAGTAGAGGTATCTGGCATAACCATTTCAAAGCTTTCTGCTCCGCCGCCTCCACCGTCTATATCATCTTCTATGTCTAATTGATGAACTTCATCAAAGCTCATTATAGCTCCTCGTGCATCTTTTCCAGCTTTCTTCGCTGCTGCTCCATATCCTTCCATAGCTTTTCTAGCATTATCCAAATTTTTGGCTGCTCCAAAGGATTGTTTGTATGTTTTCCCAAATAGAGCCGATATTGCACTTGCTACATATGTCGTTACCGTTGCTATTGCTTTCATAAGAGCGTTTATTGCAGGTAGAATATAATCGTAAATAGGCTGAAAGGCTACTCTTAAATTGGTTTTAATTATGTTTAAAGAATGTAAGAATTGCTCATTTGTTTTCAATGCACTCCATGTATAGCTAATCATTCCTCTGATACCTTTAATAATTAATCCGTATACAATTAAATTTCTTACTATTATTTTCGATACTCGATTAAGAGTTCTTCCAAAGTTTGATGTGGTTTGCGTAGCTCTCTTAACTTCTCTGTTGAATATTCTTTTAAATAGCGTTAAACCTAATATGCTCTTTGTTGCCTTCTTGGCTGAATTTCCCATATTGCTCATTTGATTGCTTATGTTTTTAGATTCGTTTCCTACTTTACTCATTTCTTCAGCTAATTGTCTATTTTTTTCTACTAATGGACCTAATTTGGTTTCTAGTTTATCAATCTGGGCTGATAATTCATTAAATTTAGGATCTGATTTTAAATAGTATTCCAATGATTCATCTTTAGTCATTCCAGTAAGAGGCGGCATACCTTGATAATTTCTTATTATTGCATCCTGCTCTGCGAATAGTTTTGCTAATTCATTCCTTATTTCATTAATTTTTTGCTGTGTTTTTTCATATTCAGCATTCATTTTGCTTATACTTTTACTTGCTTTGTTGCTAGATTCTTCACTTGCTTGCCCTACTTTTCTAAACCCACTAAACATTCCACTTATTGATTTCCTTATAAAATTACTTGTTTGCCTTGCAAATCCTTCAAACATATTCTTGAAACTACCATTAATAGCACTAGCAAGCTTATTCATTTCTGTGTTTAGTGAATTCTGGTTAATTTCTACATCCAATTGTATAGAACCTACACTTGTGTTTTCTGCCATAAACTCACCACCTTTTGGCAAAATAAAAGCACTTACTTCATAAGTAAGTGCTTTTATTTTATCTATTCATTATTTATAATCCATTTTATTTTTACATCATCCCATACATCAGGTTCGAAATGTATTTCTAATGTCTTCCAATCCTTAGGTACCTCATAACCCAAAGAGCCTACTAATTTTTTCCCAGGCGCTATAGTACCATCCATTGTTTGCCCAGCTTCCATCATTGCCCCAAAATTCTCGTTAAGCACAACATCATCTACATAAGCATCAAAACTTAATAATGAACTTACATTAATCTCTTCATCAGATATATTCTCTATTGTCATATTTACAATAATAAACTCATGGCCATCTGCTGGCTTATTAAAATCACTACCTTCTGATCTTTCTGCCCCAGTAATAATTGCTTTTACCTTGCTAGTTTCAACTACATCTCCCATGTAAAAAAACTCTTGCTTAGATCCTTCTATTTCTGTTGTTTCTTCTTCGGTATTTAATGTAGTTTGTGTAGATTCTACATCAACCTTCTTTGGAGTATCTTTTTCTTCTCCACCTGATCCAATTATGCCTATAATAACAATTATTACTAAAGCAATAAACCACCATCTCTTATAAAATGGTTTTTTTAGCTTTAAAGGCTTCTCCTCTTGTTGGTTTGATAAATCAGGAGACCCATATACTCCCATAATATCACCCCTTATTAGCAATATTTTGTACTTATATGGTACCAAATATTTCAACAGCTAACAAGGGCTAACTCCCAAAAGCTTTTCTCATTATTTCCTGGAATACTTTTATTTGCCTTTCTGCTTCTTTCTTATCAAATGTACCTATGTTTCTAAATTTCCTGCTTCTCCATTCATTTCTGATTCTATGCTGTTCTGGGGTGTAATGCTTTAAGATTTCTTTATCATTCTCACTTCTAATTGTAATAATTTGCCCTAGAGGAGTTTTAGAGTTTAGACCGCTTAATAATGTTGTAAATTCTCCCCATGACATATCAGGTTCATTTCTCAATCTAATACCATATTGAGTAGCAAAGGAGGCTTCTATAAGCCCCCAATCTTCAAATAAATCAAACCATATTTCTTTTCCTTGCCCATTATAGGCCTGCCGACTGACGAAACAATTTTTCTGCATCTTCAAAGGTTATCTCTTGTATTGCTGCCATAATTGCAATCACAATTGTTTGATAATCTTTTATTGATAGATTCATTTCATCTATTTCTTTAGCTGCTTTTTCCCCTAATAGCATCTTTATTGTTTCATCAAGAAATTCAATACTATCTATATTAGCGTCTTGCATTTTCTGATACATCTTTAGAATAGTATTTTTTCTATCATCTATTTCATATACTTTATCTTCTGCTAGTTTTAATTTAGGTCGCTCATTTGTTAGTTTAGCAGATATATCTATTGCTTTACTCATAGTCTACCCCTCCTATACTGCAGAAACATAATTAGGTTTACCGTCAGATTGCAGTTCAAACTCCAATGTTGATACATTTGTACTGTCTCCTCCAAAAGGAGTAGTTACGTTCACAATACAATCAAACTCTAACTTGTCCCCATCTGGAAACTCTATTGCTGCCTTTGTAGAGCAATCTAATCCACTCTTCCAGGCCATTTCTGCTATATAATCATTACCAGGATCGCCTACATGCCTTTTCCCGCTTAAAGATATAGTAAATCCTTTACCTGTCATTAAACGTCTTACCCAGCCCTCTGTATCCATTGGTGTCCATTCCTCTACATTACCATCAATAGATGGGGAGAAGGTTTCCATATCTTTTATAATTACCATATCTTCTTCTGTGCTTTCCCTACCATTAATGCCAATTTTAAACTTGATATTAAATACAGGATATACACCTAAGTTAGTTCCAGCCATAATCCATTACCTACCTTTCATGTATAATCTCTAAATCAATAACATACTCATATATCCCAGAATCATCTACACCTAAGTAGACTGGCTCTGGATCCCTCATATTAAATTGAATTACTCTCTTACCTGCAATAATTACATTAGTCACTCCATGTAGAGTATTATATACTTCCTGAGCCTTTATTTCGGTCTCTCTGACGTTTTTATTCCAGTGAATGAGCATTCGTATACCCTTACCCTTATAAGAGCTATTTTGAGGCCCTCCAATGGCCATAGGATTAATAAAAGCTTGGCCATTGTATATTACTATAGCTTTTTCATCTGTGGTCCTTAATCCTCCAACAAACCAGTTTGGGCAATCAATTTTTGTTTTGATCCAGTCTTTAAAATCGCTTATTGTAATCATTTAATTACACCACCAGATAACTGTTTCAGAAACTCTCCATATGTTTTAGTTAGCCATTCTTTCTTTGGACCATGAATAAAACTATCCATCCATCTCCCTTGTGCATTTGGGTTTTTATCTTTTCTAAAGTTGTATTCTGGATGGTAGTATAGCCTGCGAGCATAAGGAGTATTGTAACTGATATAGCCTTTACCATTTTCTACTCCTGTCTTTGCTGATTCTTCAAGGTTGCCAGTTTCTTTTGGTACCACTTGCATATTGTTTATTTCTGTTTTCATTGCTTCCATTGTGTAAGGTAAAGCCTTAATCATACCTTCTTCTATTTTCTTGATAGCAGCTTGATTTAACTTTAGACTAACCTTAATCTTCATATCACATCAGATCCAATTCTGTAGAATATATTGACCCATCAGGATTTCTTAACTTTCTAGATCTATAAATAGTTCTTTTTTCATTATTTATTTCTACATAGCCTTTAATAGGTTTTTCTGAGTATATATCTCCTTTAATAAGAACTTTTCCTGTCAATTCAACTACTTGTCTTTGCTCATTTAATGTGGTCTTGGTCTTTTCACTGTAATTGCACCTACCATCAAATATTAGCTTTTCTTCAACTCCATCCTCTGTTTCTTCTTCTACAAAAACTTTAATAGGTGTAACCAAACACCAATCGGGGAAAGGAAGTTTCATATTATAACCTCCTAACAGTAAGACCAGTTTGCGCAAGATAATCTAATGCTCTTTTATCTGCTATAATTCCACCTGCCCCTTGATTCTCATCACTAAATGATAAGCTTACATCTCCAATACTAAATCCACTTAATGGGGAGCTTATATACTCTCCATAATCAGCTAAAAATTTAGCTTGATAGCATACTGCTTTCTTAATCATTTCTTGTTGAAATTCTGTTAGGTTTTCAAATCTTTTACGCCTTATCCTTCCATATGTTAACCTATCAATTTGGTCAGATGCTTCTTCTAACAATCTCATAATTTGCTCATTTATATCTTCATTTATACCAAACATATTTACATAATCTTTATAATCTGCATACATAATTCTCACTTCCTTATAAAGGAACAGGAGAGAATTATTTACCCTCTCCTTTATTGCTCTTCTTTAACTTTTCTAGTTCTTTTTTTAGTTCTCTATTTTCTTTTTCAAGTTCTGCTATTCTCTTATCTTGTCCATTTTCTGTTTTTTCATATATTAATTTGCCATCTTTGAGAGTAGCAATCTTATATCCCATATTGATATACTTCTGCTTTTCATCTTCTTCTATCTTGTACTGTCTATTTGCTTTTATTGCGTATAACATAATAAATCACCTCTACTCTTCAACGTTCATTTTTACGCCACCAATTTTAGCCTTAATAATGAATAAGTCAGTATACATTCTATTTTGATAGAGGTATCCAAAAGCACTATCAGGAGTTTCTCCTTTGTTCCAGAGATATACATCAGCAACTTTTACAGGTGCAAGTACAGCTGATGGATGAACTAATATCATTCTAATTTGTTTTGCTCCCTCTCCAGGTACAAATCCTTCTGAAAAGTCATATAAAGTTTTCATTCTATCCGATGGCACAGTAACTATAGATACTTCATCTAAACTTCTTACGTTTCTGTTTACATTAGCAGCTCCACCTGTTACATCTAATATTCTCTGAATCTTTTCTGCATTTTTAATCATTGTATATATCTTTGGAGTAACGTATAATACCCTACCACTTTGAGGAACAGATGCCTCATCCATATCTTCCATCATCTTATCAAATACAGATAATATATTCTGTTCAGTTAATTCAGTAGTGTCTGGTGTTCCTCCTAAACTTACATATTCAGAATACAACTTGCTGTATCTGTATGCATCTAATTCTGGTATAGCATGTTCTTGATTGAATACTGCAGTAATATTTGCTGCTGATAATACTTGATTAGTTTCATCTACATCCATTTCATCTACAAAGAATTCTATATCTCTATCATGAGTAAGAGTCATAGCTTGATAAGTATTGCTAACAGTTCCTCTATTTTTGGATCCATCTCTTGCATGGTCTTTATAACCAGTCAAAGTTATAGTTGGAACTTTAATAGTTTTAGCATCTATGAAAGAATACTGTCTATTAGTATCTAATGCAGAGGAAGTTAATTCCCTTGCAAATTGCTGTTGTATTTGTCTTTCAAACCTTTCAGCATAATTAATAGCCATACATCATCTCTCCTTTACAATTATTTTTGTTGTAAGTTTCCAAATGCAGCTGCAATTGCGTCATCTATTGCTTGTTGATTATTAGATGGTTCATTGCCAACTTTTTGAAATCCTATTGGTTGATTATCTTGCTTTTCTGGCAAGAATAAGAAAGCTTTAGATTCCTTTAAAGAATTTATCTGTTCATCAAGTCCTATAACTTTTCCATCTTCGTTTAACACTAATTTATCCTTATTGATTAATTGAGTTACTATATCCTCATCATAGACTTTGCCATTTAGAGCTAGCTTAATGGCATTAGTAAGTTGAAGATTTTTTAACTCTGCCTCATATTTTTCTTTAGCAACTTTATTTTCTTGTTGAAGTCTTTCAATTTCAGCTTTGAGGCCATCCGCATCAATTTTCTTCAATTCTTCTAATTGCTTGTCTCTTTCTGCTATGTCTTTTTCAAGTTTTTTCTTTGCTTCTGCTACTGCATTGTACTGGTCCTTTGGCACTGCATACTTTGGAAACTCTTGATTAATTTCTTTAAAAAGTTCTTCTTGATTAAGAACACCATCTTTTGTATGCTTTTCAATTAACTTTTTTAACCATTCCATTACTATTCCTCCTTATTACTCAATACTTTTTTATACTGGTTAGTTCCAGTTAGAGTTCTTCACATTTATACTCTGTGAATACTAATCCAGAGTAAATAAAAAAGCCTTACAACAAGGCTTTCATTTCAAATTTCTTTATTTTTTCAGGGTTTTTAATGTTTACTGGTTTATATACATTTAGCAAATGATTAATTACCTTCTCCTTGCAAATATCAATACCTTTTGCTACATCGAATTTTTCTGGATCCATGCAGATACAATGTTCAACTACTACATAACCATTTTTAAGCTTAACACTCATAATAATAACATTATCATAATCTACATGGACTGTTTTCTGTGCCTGGTTATATTCGTTTATTACAAATTCTTTTAACCATGGATCATTAATGTCAATCACCTCTCTTCTTATTAATCAATGACAATATAATCACTGTTAAACATATGATTAAAGTTACCTGTGTAGCCGTAGCCATATTGTCCCCTCCTGTTTTTTTGGCATAATAAAAGCACTCATTGTTTTTGAACAACATGAGTGCTTTGAGGATCAAGATAACTATAACTCTCCTAAAATATCTATAATACTTTCACATAACAAACCAGTATCATTAACACTGTCGTTCTCATCTAATCCGTAATATGCAAAGTAATCAGATACCTTTTCATCTATTTCCATAATCTCATCATCAGATAAATCACCAGTAACATCAAAGTCAAATCCAATCTTATTTAGAAGTTCTATTTGTTTTTCATTAAAATTTAATTTCATATTATTTCTCACCTTTTAACTTTTTTCTATATTTAGTACCTGTTTTCCATACTGTAATAATATTTCCTGTGTCAGGATTAATTATCACCCTAGCATTTTCTCCTATATACTCTTTACTACTACCATTATCTCTTACTTTTATTCTACCAATCTTTATTGGATTCTGCAATGCATCTTCAATATCTCTAAAAGAAACTTCTCTTTCAACAGCCCTTAGTTTCATATGATGACTAACACTAGTTATTTTTATATTGTCCTTAGTAAATACCCCTATTAACTCATCATAATTCTGCCCATAATTAAATGGAATTCCTCTAGTTTTTTCTCTCCAATAAGCTCTTCTTAACTGTGAATTTTCTTTTAAGAAGTCTCTCATAGTCTTTTGCCATTCTTTAACTTTAGCTTGATACTTCTTTTGGTTTTCTTCATCAACGGATCCTTCAGCTAATCTTTTATACTTCCTTATTTGTCTTTCAATATATCTTTGCTGTTGCTCTGCTTTATAGTATTCTAAAGCTTTTTCCCCATCTGGTATTTCAGGCAATGTTGTTATCCCTGGGAAATAAGTACTTAAATTATGGCGACAGTTGGGATGAAGTAAGCCAGCTTCCATAGCTTCACTTAGCAATGGGTAATTACCTACTTCTTTAGTTCCTCCACCATATACATCATCAATTAAAATTTTACCTTGCCATGGTACACATAATTCACAAGCTGTGGCATGAGCTGATACCACTACCAGATATAAACCCATCTCTTGTCTTTTCTTGCCTTCTGCCATTAAATATGCCCTGTGGTTTGCAGTCCTCAGGGCCATTTCTGCATAACTAGCAATATTGACTTTTTTACCATCTGCATAGGTTATTGCATCTATTCCTTTCTCTAGAAAGTCTTTAGTGGCCATATCTATAGCTTGGTCCAATGAAACTGCGCCAGTATTGTAGTGTACCTGTGCCCTGAATATGGTTTGTCTGTATACATCATCCATTCTTCTCAATACTGCTGCATTAGCATTTCTAAAGTCATTCTCTACTGTCTCCATTAATGCATTAAATTTATCATCATTCATTCTAAAAAATACTTCATCTCTTGGTGTAGGTACTTCTTGCCATATCCTTACGTTTTCTAATACCTGTTCAACCATATCTTTCATTTCATCTGATTCTACAGGAGGTGTTATTGGTTCTAAATCTCCTGGAAGTCTAATAAATATATCTTCTACATATTTATTTTTAATCTCTTTAATAAATTCATTGATATTGTCTTGGGACTTTGTAAACGGCAAGTACTTTTCCTTAAATTTCGGAAAATAATTTTCCCGAACAATTTCCAGTTTTTCCAGTTTCTAATCCTCTAAAAAGGATTTTCTATGTGTAAGCCTATAGCTTTTGCC
>Ga0134099_1001864_pt1 | contig 18691 bp, 16 predicted proteins | sample 10_taG_2_FD_105482 | JGI IMG/M metagenome (GOLD analysis project Ga0134099, IMG submission 105482) | Switchgrass degrading microbial communities from high solid loading bioreactors in New Hampshire, USA - 10_41_5_180_A2 metaG | ecosystem: Engineered > Bioreactor > Semi-continuous > Anaerobic >...
CTTTGGTAGTCTTGCTGACAACCTCGTTCCGCGGGTTGCATATTCTTCCCATCAAAGGGCCGCCCGCGATGACTTCATAACCTTCTGCAACACTGCAGCCCGCTTCTTTTAAGACTTCTCCAAAAGGCATTCCTATAGGTGCGCACACGGTAACCGGATGGGCTACTTCCCCTGCTATGGTAATATATTTATGGGTTACCGGAAGTCCTTCCAGGGCACGACTTATATTAAGCAGAGTCTCCGCATTTATGACCATTACCCCCACGGCAAGGGGAATACCTGCTTCCGGCACAATTCTTCCGGTCACCTCATAGGTCAGCACTACTTCATCCCCTGCAGGATAAATGTCCCTCAGTTCCTTCACAGCCAACTTTGGATATTTTTCGGCCATCTCATATATATTGTCAACATATTTTATGTTTTTTGACTTTATTGCTATATATCCTTGCCTGGCACCAACAGCTTCAACAACGATGTCGAGGGTATGCCAGAGCTCTTCCATATGGGCTTCCATCAGATGGCGGTCCACCTTGAGAAGCGGCTCACACTCCGCTGCGTTCACTATAACCGTATCCACATTGGGGCTAAGTTTCCTGTGAGTCGGGAAACCCGCACCTCCGGCGCCGACAACTCCTGCTTTGTATATAATCTTTTCAAGTTCGTCTATTTTCATTGAATTCACCAAGCTTCATAGTGTCATACCCAAAATCAATACTTTTTATTTTTAATCGACAATTCCCACAATGGTTGCGTCTACAGGAGCTTCCCTGTTATCCAGCGCAAGCCTTGCAGCACTTCCCAAAGCTATCAGCACTGTTTCACCAATTCCTGCTCCCACACTGTCCACTGCCACAATATATTTTTCAACAAGATTGCCGTTTTCCAAATGCTGCACCAGCATGAATTTCGAGCCGATCAGCATCTCATTTTTTCTTGTAGACACTACGGTTCCAATAACTTTACCTATTATCATGGACGCACTTCCTTAAAACTGGTTTTATCGCTCAAGCCTATGATTTTCACCCTGTCACCGGACTTTATTCCGGCTGCATTTCCTTCATCGGTATCAATATGCATTTCCGTACTGAATTTTTCACTCACTCTGACCTGCACGCCATAAAAGCGCAGGGGTTTTGAACTCTCCACTTCAACATCCACATAATCATTGTCCCCAAGGCCATACCTGGCCGCATCCTCAGGAGTCATATGTATATGGCGGTTTGCTATGATGCAGCCTTCCGGAATATGTACCACTCCCTTCGGACCGACTATCACGATCCTTTCCGAGCCTTTTATATCTCCCGAAGGCCTCACCGGAGGATTCAATCCCAATCGTACTGCATCGGTTTTTGCCAGCTCCACCTGCGTTGCCTTTCTTACCGGACCGAGAACCCTTACTTTTTCTATACTCCTGAGGCTTGGACCTACCAGAGTGACTAGTTCATTGGCAGCAAACTCATCTCCCATCAAATCCCTGAACCTGGTCAGTTTATAGCCTTTTCCAAAAAGGGTTTCCAGGTCTTCAGCAGAAAGGTGTACATGGCGTGCAGACACACCAACCCTTATGCCTTCATTCCTCTTCAGTTCCTTTATTACTTCGGATGTTATCAACTCTATAAGGGCATCATAATCCATTTTTTATTCACCCGACCTTTAGATAGGTAAATATGACTCCGGTGTAAAAACTTGTTTTACACCGGAATCTTTCTTGCATCCGGACGGTTATCCCATCCCGAAACTGATGCTTTCAACCTTGCGACCAAAACTTCCTGCATCGTTTTCTTCCAACTGCCTGCCCCACAAGCTACGCTTTGGGTACCGTCTGTCCTGTAACCTCTTAACCTGTGACCTTAGTTGCAGACTAAGGCATAAGTTTCTCATAAGCTTATTTAATAGTAGGCAGTATTTTTTCGATGTCATTGTGAGGCCTTGGAATAACATGTACTGCAATTACTTCCCCAAGCCTTCTTGCTGCAGCAGCACCGGCTTCAGTAGCCGCCTTCACGGCTCCGACATCGCCTCTTACCATGACGGTTACCAGGCCTGACCCTATCTTCTCAGTACCTATCAGCACTACATTTGCCGCTTTAACCATGGCATCCGCAGCTTCTATTGATGCCACCAGACCTCTTGTTTCAATCATTCCTAATGCTTCATTGTTCATAAATCTAACCCCCTCAAATTTATTGCCGGACTCACTTTTTGATGCGTTTTCATAACTTCCGGCGGTTTTATCTTTGCTTTTTTGATCTTTCCTTTGGCTAGCTAACTCCGCTGCCTTTAGCATCATTTCCCTGAGCCTCTGATTTTCCATTGAACTGCTTTCAACTTTATCATTCCTGTCTTCATCAGCAGTCTTCTTCTGACGTGCCATTCAACACACCACCTTTGGACTGTATAACATATTAGGAAACCTATACAGTCCTTTACTGTACGTTAAAGAACTTGAGTATTTCCGGATGGGGTCTTGCAATCACTTCCGAGGCAACAACCTTTCCAACCCTGTTTGCTGCCGCAATTCCCGCTTCCAATGCTGCCGTAACGGCTGAAATGCTTCCTCTGATGACGACGGTAACCAACCTTCCTCCCAGACGCCTTTCGGTGGAAATAAACTCCACATCTGCCGCCTTGAGCATCGCATCCAATCCCTCTATCGCTGCCACCAAGCTTTTAACTTCCATTAATGCAATCGATTCTCCCATGCTTCAAACTCCTATTTTATTACTGGAAGAATTTTTTCAATATCTGCATGCGGTCTTGGAATCACATGTACCGCCACTACTTCGCCCAACCTTCCGGCTGCAGCAGCACCGGCTTCAGTAGCCGCCTTCACGGCTCCGACATCGCCTCTTACCATGACGGTTACCAGGCCTGAGCCTATCTTCTCAGTACCTATCAGCACCACGTTTGCCGCTTTAACCATGGCATCCGCAGCTTCTATTGATGCAGTCAAACCTCTCGTTTCAATCATTCCTAATGCTTCCATACATCAGATCCCCTTTCATACAATGAAATTATGGATTTTTATTATAAACTTGTTTTTTCACTTGTTTAACCTGTCTTTGCCAGCCTTGGATATTTTCATCAGCTTTTTCGTTTCATCATCCGGATTTGCAATGATATGATGGGCAATTACTCCTGATGCCGATTGGGCTGCACGGACACCGGCTTCTACCGCTGCTTCCACTGCCGAGACTTCTCCTTCCAACTTCACCAGCATGACCAGTGGCACTTCCGCGGCATCTCCGGCAGCAGGCTTTGTGGCATCCAAAGCCACAATCTTTACATCTGCCGCTTTGGCTGCCGCATCCGCTGCCTTGATAGCCGTTACAAATCCATATACTTCAATAAAACCAGCCGCCAGGTTTCCCATACATTAATTCTCCTTGTTTATATAAGCTATTTTAATGCCCTTTAATGACACATTGGTTTCCATCGCCTCATTTAGCTCATCCAGACCAAACCTGTGGGTTATCAGTTCTTCCAGCGGCAGGCCTATCTCTTTTGCCCTTTTCATAAAAGCTATCGTCAGCGGATATTCCAGCGGATAGTATGTCCATGACCCGACTACGGTAATTTCCTTGCTGCATATGTCAAAATGGGGATTAACCGTTGCCTCTCCGTTATTGACAAAGAATCCCATTTCGCAAAGTCCCCCGCCCTTTCTTACATATTTCCATACCTCGGAAGATGCTGCGGGAACTCCGGTACACTGAAAGGCGAAGTCCACACCCAGGCCGTAAGTCAGGCTCCTTACAAATTTAAGTCTTTCATCCAGGGAATTTATCTCCCTGAAGTTTATAGTATCTATGGCACCAAGCCTTTTAGCCATTTCAAGTCTCTGCCCGTTGCCGTCCAGAGCTATAATATGCCTTACTCCCAGGGTCTTGAGAACAGCTGTCACCATGAGTCCCACCGGACCGCAGCCCTGGATGAGCACCTTGCTGTCAAAGCTCAACAGCCCCGTCCCCTTTGCCCTTTCCACCGCATGCACCGCCACTGCAGCCAGCTCAATAAGCATTCTCTGGTCCAGGCTCATATCGGAAACTTTAAAGAAAGTTGAACCTTTTCTTAAAATAATGTGGGTAGCAAACCACCCATTCAGATGGTATTCACTGCTGTCCGGCAACAGCCCGTATATGCCGGAATTTTCACACAGGTTCGGCCTTTCCGGGTGATGTATGCACATGCTGCATTGTCCACATACCATAGTTGAGGATACAACCTTGTCACCGACTTTTACAGGATTTCCGATGGTATCCTTGCTTACGTTTTTACCCATGGCGATTATCTCACCGGTACCTTCATGGCCCAAAACCACAGGAATCAATCCGAAAGGATCCCCTTTCCACTCATGCACATCGGTTCCACATATTCCGCACCCCTCAACCTTAACCAGTATCTCATCATCTTTCAGCGGAGGGATGGGATATTCCCTGATCTCGATTTTTTTCGGCCCTGTCAGCATGGCTACCTTCGCCGTTTCAGGCTTACCTGCCTTTTCTGTTGTACCTGAAGCCTTGATACTCTCGCTGCTTAATTCCTGGAGCACTGCTTTCACTAATGATTCTATATCTTTTTCACTTATTGCCATTTAGACCCCCCCTGATCTAACACATAACGTTTATATGATGTGAAGAGAATCCACCATTACACATCTTCTTGCCCTTGTAAATGACTTTGCGGATGTAAGCCCTTCACCGGTAGGTCCTGCTATCGTGAAAGATGCATATCCTTCTCCACCGGCTCCAATACCGGCGTAAGAAGGAGCATTTTTGACAAATATGGTGGTCTCTATCGCCTTTGCAAATTTGGTCAGATTGTCAATATTCTTGGAATGCATGTGAGCTGAATGGCGATTGCCATGCTCGCATTTGACAGCCATATCGATGGCCTCATCTATATCTTTTGCTCTCACGATGGGAAGGATGGGCATCATCAGTTCCTCCATCACAAAGGGATGATCCAGTTCTGTTTCACATATAATGCACCTTATATCATCCCCAACATTTATCCCTATTTCTTTGAGGATTTTTCGGGCATCCTTTCCCACCCATTTTTTATTGATCATCAGCTTGCGTTTTGGTGCGTCGGTGCAGCCTTTCCCCTGCTGCTCTTCCTTTTCGGTTAGCACCACCTTGACCAGCTGCTCGGTTTCCTCACTGTTTATAAGGTACGCTCCGTTTTTCTGCATATAGTAAACCAGTTCATCGGCAATACTTTTCAGGGCAATTACTTCTTTTTCCGCTATGCATGGAAGGTTGTTGTCAAAGGTCGCCCCGTCCAGGATGTCCTTTGCCGCCTTTTTTATATCCGCCGTATCATCAACTATGACCGGAGGGTTTCCTGCTCCTGCGCCTATCGCTTTCTTTCCGGAGGAGAGAAGTGCTTTCACCACTCCCGGGCCGCCTGTTGCCACCAGCATTTTTACAGCCTTATGCTTCATCAGTATTTCAGAAGTCTCCATGGTAGGCTTGCTGACCGAGCAAACCAGATTCTCCGGTCCCCCTGCCCTCAGTACAGCTCTGTTTACCATATCCACCGCATAATTGGAGACATTGACCGCATGGGGATGGACATTGAACACAACCGCATTCCCTGCCGCGATCATGCCTATGCTGTTGCAAATCACAGTCTCGCTGGGGTTGGTGCTTGGTGTTATTGCGCCTATCACACCGTAAGGGGACATTTCAATAAGAGTCAAACCCTTGTCACCGGACCATGCAGTAGTTGTCAGGTCTTCCGTACCCGGTGTTTTGTCCGCTACAAGCATATGTTTTATAATTTTATGATCCACACGGCCCATACCGGTTTCTTCTACTCCCATTTGGGCAAGAATCTCAGCATTTTCCCGGGTGGCCTTTCTGATTTCCGCAATGATGTTTTCCCTTTGTTCTATACTATAACTCTTTAACTTTTTATAAGCTGCCTCAGCTGCATCTATTGCATCATACATCGAGTCAAACACGCCCATCAGCCTTTTTTCCTGCTGCTTTACCGCAGCTTCTTCCTTGAGACGTTTTATGACCCTCTCCGCTATCTGGCTGATCTGCTTTTCATCTATCACTTGGTTCAAACCCCCTTTTCAAAGATTTCAAGGCCGTATTCTGCCAATTCAGCATCCTGTTCTGCCGTCCCGCCGCTTACACCCAATCCGCCTATAACCTTTCCATCCTGTAGTAGCGGAACCCCTCCTCCAAATATCACTATCCGATTGCCATTCGTAGAGTGAAGGCCGTATAATGGGCTCCCGGGCCTGGACAGTTCCCCTACCTTCCGGGTTGACATTTTCAGTGCAACGGAGGTATAGGCTTTATTGATGGCTATATCTATGCTCGCTATGAGGGCATCATCCATACGATGCAGGAGTACCAGATTCCCTCCGTCGTCGGCAACTGCTATTACAACTTTAACGCCGGTTTCCATCGCTTTCTTTTCAACTTTTTCCACCAGCTTTTTAGCCACATCCAGGGTTATCTTCCCATCAGTCGGAGAGGCTTCATTTAAACCCAACTCATCCATCACTTTCATGACAATTTCCTTTACCGCTTCCTTTTTTTCCGTATACCGGGCCATCGCGTATATCAGATCCGACATTCTGTTCAAATATACAAACAGAACGTCGCCGATTTTTCTCTCTTCCTTCAACCCCGCCGCTGTTCTCTCCGCCCTCCGCACCACTGAACGGGCAAGATCCAGCGCAGCTGATACTCCGGTCTCTCCAGGCAGGACAAACCCTTTAACCTCTCCGGTAAGCTCCATGTACTTGTCAATCATGTTTTCCAGACAGGCTATGTTCTCATGGGTAATCCGGATGTCACCGCCTGCCACCTGGGAATTGAAATTAATGATTTCTTTCTGAATGTGCAAAATATCCTTGACCAAATCCTCATCTTTTGTGTATGTACGTGCCAGCCCAAGAGCGGATGTGAATTCATCCATCTCTCCAAGAAGATGTATCAACGGATGGTTTTTCGATATTGTCATGTTGTTCAGGAGTCCGGTGCTTCCCCCGTCCCCCTTTCCTGTGTAAAGTCTCATAATCCCACCATCTCTGTTTGCTTAGTATAACATCATAAAAAAAGATGATAATCCTAACGCTTTTCGTGTTCCCGCCATTCTCAATCACTCAGCACCAAACCTGTGGCTACTGCATTCCTGGGTCCCTGAGTCCCTCTTATATTGCCCCGGCCCGCGACGATCCTATACTTTGCCAGTTCCTCGGTGATCATCCCTGGTATCTCAAAATCCAGGGCTGAGCCACCGACCAAAACTACAAAGCCTATATTTCTGATATTTCCGGCAGGAGCCACCGCTGTCAAAGCTCTCAGGGCATTGGTCACAAATACCTTTTTCTTGGCTTCCCGCCTCACCATCCGGATCTTTTCCATCGTATATTGCTTCGGAGACTTTATCGGTATCAGATATTCATCGGTAACAATCACAACCCTGGCAAAGAAGTCGGGATCCAGGGGCTTGTCGCAGAATTTTACGGTGCCGTCTTCAAACCTGAGATGCAGGAGGCTTTCCACCTTTGCCAGGGGATACTTCTTCACGGTCTCCGCAAGAGCCTTGTCGCCCAGTGCCAGTTCCGAATTTATCAGCATTGTCACCATATCTCCCGCTCCTGCCATATGTACGCTGTTAACTCTCCCGTCAGCTGTTACCAGCGCCGCATCGGTGGAACCGGCACCCATGTCCAGGATTGCCATTGGCTTTTCCGTACCTGGCGTGGTAAGAGCTCCCAAAAGAGCCATGTTTGCCTCCGCACCGCCTATTTTCACAAATATTCCGGTCTTTCTTCCCAGTTCTTTTGCCATGTCCTCCATCATCAACCTGCCGGTCTTTACCATGGCTGCCAGCAAAACTGCATTTTCCAGTGCATACTCCCCGGCCAGTCCTCCGGATACCTTTACCGGTACAAAAGTGTCCACTGCGAGGATATCTTTGATTTTCATCTCCTGCACCGGCTGCCTGGTGAGGCTTGCCATGGTTTTTTTCAACCCTGATATCATTCCGCCGACATTGGTTCCCGGCTCCCCTTCTGCATCCTGCAGAGTTCCTGCTCCCTGTGCCGCTTCCATTATCTTTTCAGCCCCATCCATTATATCCACTGTCTGAAAACTTCTGTCACCATGGAGGAACAGTTTTCCGGCAGGGATTTTTCTGCTTATCACATCCCCTCCCGGTGTCCTTATGACTACTGCCGAACGGTTGCCTATAAGGCTCCGGGAAATGGGTATCACATTTTTTGTTTCCGCCGGTGACAAGTTAAAAATTGAAGCCAATCCATACGGGTCCGATAATATTTTGATGGTTTCGCCATTTCCGGCCACTTCTACTGCAGCAAGCCTGCCTGTCGGTATCCTTTCAATATGCTCAACCTCGTCCACGACAGGAATCTTCCTGTTAAGGCGGTTTACAATAAGAACGGCATCATCCTTTTGCGCTATGGCTCCTGCAACTTTTATTCCGTTCTCCCATGCTTTGTTTATGACCGCCGCTGCCTGTTCAAAATCCCAATCTCCGGGCACGATTGCGATAATCTCCTCACCGCTCTTATCATGGAGTAGTTCATCTATGAGTATTGTTTTTCCAACCCCAATACCTTTTCCCCCAGGGGTGTCCGGATTATGCCCGATCATGGATGATTCGATAATCACTGTTTCCGATATGGTTTCCATGGCAATTTCACTGATAACCGGAGCTGCTTCATTGATGCGTATTACGCTTAAATCTTCCGTCCTTATGGATGCTTTTGCAGCTGCATCCCCAAGGGCGGCAAGAATTCCGTCAATATTGTCCATAGTGCCTTTTATGCCGGTGGTAGCTGCCAATGCCTCTGAAAAGAATCGGAACTTACCGTTTTCGTCCTTTCCCGCTATGCAAACTTCCGTTGTTGAATTGCCTATGTCAACACCCGCTATCAAACGCAATCCTTTCGACATCTTACCGATACCTACCCTATTCTCTCAAGAGTATACCCCTTTTTTCATATGCAAAGGCCGCATCTCTTACCAGTTTTGCCGTCACATAAGCGTCATACTTGTTCTCCAGCATGGCTGCCATATCAAGAAGCATCTTTTTGGTTGCTCTTCCAGGTCTCAGAAGATTGTACATTTCCAACACTTCATCATCCGGTATCCTGGTCATCTCAGCCGCTCTCCTCAAATTTGACGCAAACTGCTTTTTCCCAACGGATTCAGCTATCTGAGCCTGGTACTCCAGCACCTCCGCACTGATTCTTATATCATCGGAGATTATTTCTCCCCCGACAACCCTGTCAAGGGTTATATCTTCCATACGCTTTCCGGTATAGCTTTTTATGAGTTCAGGATGCCTTTCAGCCAAAGGATAGTCACCGCTGTCCAGTTTTGTCCCTCCTGCCGCTGTTGCTCTTTTACCTTCATCCGCTTTTGCACGCGCTATATTGTCCGGTGCAGGTCTTTCCAACCTTTCGGGCTTCATTTCGCCTGTAGGTTCCGGTGCTGCTCTTTGACCAGGGGACTGTTCCTCAATCATCTGCAGTGCTATCTTTTTCACCAGTTGTTCAATTTTCCTATTCTCCAACATCTTACACCTTCTTTCCAAAGGTGACTTCCAGTTGCACAGGCTTTCGGCCTTCAACAACCTCTTGGGTCTCCTTTATGTGGAGCAACGCTGCTTTTGCCTGAAATTTCGGCCTTACCATGCAATCGTTCTGTACTTGAATGGGTGCAGGGGACTGGCCTTTGGCATAACGGGCCGCATTCTTTCCTATCCTGCGGTATATTTCCCTGGTAATCAAAGGAGCCTGAGAAAACAGTTCCAGGTTGGTAAGGGGGAACAGGTCTTTTTGGTGTATAACCGCGGTCCCCTTGGACTGAAGCCCGATTCCTATCCCTGAACCGCTCAGTTTAGCGGCGGTTAATGCGATAAAAGCCACATCGGAGGTGGAAAACACCCTGACAAACCTGCACCTCAGGCCCTCTTCCTCTATGCCTGCAGCAATTTCCCTCAGGACGTCATAGTGGCTTATGCCGTTGATTGTTTCTGTCTGGGAACCCCCAAAGGAAGGAGCGATGCCAACCACCACTTCATCGTTGTATAGTCCGGCCACAGCTTCTCCGGTTTCCCTTATCTGAAGCTCTTTTACCTGAAGTTCTTTTTTATCACTTTCCATCTGAAGTTCCTGCTTATTGTCGTTTGAACGAAATCCTTGTTTATTGCTGCAGGAGGTTATATTTTCACCATCCGCCGGTTGCCTGTCCCTTAGATATTTTAAGACTTCTTGTGTCACTATTTTTACAAGCTGTTCATCAAATTCCACTGCTTTTACCCCCTTGTCGGGCCATAATCTAAATCTTTTCCGGGTCCAGCGCCATATCTATATTTTTTATTTCCTCCCAACGCTTCCCGCCGACACGGTATCCGGTTCCCGGTCCCATGTAATCATTAGGCATGTTCACAGCGCTTATGACATTGAAATTCTCGTCCAGGATAGCCGATGTCTGCAAATAATCTCCGCATATCCTCTGCTTGAGCATATTCAGCACTGATTCAGCCAGGTCTTCAAACCCGCTTTGATACAAGGCTTTGACTATATCCAACCCCGTAATACCTCTATCCATCAAATTCTGTGCCGCTTTCAAATCTTCTGTCACATCCCTGTCCGGCATGTCCTTGCTTCCATGAGCGTATGTGGCAGCCTCTACCTCCTCATCCGTCACCGGAGGCAGTCCCAGTTGCCTGAAAACAGCCTGCACTGCTCTTGCAGCCTTGTTTCTGGCTGCCAGCACCTCTTCTTCAGATACGGGTTTCAAGCCTCCATCCACTTTCAGGTCCCTTTGCAGCACATTGTAATCGTCAAAATCTTCCGCATCAAAGTTTGAGCCTGCAAACATATTGTCATAATTGGGAGTTGCACTGTAGCCGGAGAATATGAAATCAGTTCCCGGAAGCATCTGCATAAGCATTCTGGCAGTCCTTCTTATATCTGAATGGGAGAAAGTCTGATCATTGCCTGATGCGACTTCCAGTCCCAACATAGCCGCCATCAGGTTTTCCGCCAGCACTGCACGGATTCCTGAAGGCACGGCACCGGTAATACCTATACAGCTGATGGCTCCGTTTTGTGTTCCCTGCACACCTGCTCCCTTGATCACAAGAAGGCATCGGGCTTCCAGATACAGCATTGATTTTCCCTCCGCATTACCCATCAGCACTTCTGAACCCGTACCGGAAGTGCAGCGCATTTTCATCCCCCTGGAGGCATAAGCAGAAGCCAGAAAAGCTTTGGAGTACGGAGTGTCATCCCCATCTATAAACACTTTCTCAGTACCGTAAACTGAAATGGTTTCGGCATACGATGTAAAGCCTTTCATCCCCAATTTTAGCTCTACAGCTTCTTCCACCGCGCACTGGGTGAGGATGCCGCGTCTTCCTGCCTGGGATCCTATGAGAAGGCCAAGGGCATTAAAGGGTGCATATCTGGCTACCCCGACAGTCGTCTCTTCTTCATCAAAGCCCCTTATTGCAGCTTCAGCAGCATCAGCAGCGATCTGCACGGGATTATCCTTCAGGTTGGTAACATGGCACTGATTGGAAGGAATCTTTCTTTCCCTCATCTTCTGCATGGCCATCATCATTTCGACAACATTCATATGTCCCATTATTTCTGCCAATTTTGCCGGAGTAAAGCCGTTGACAAGCTTTCGTATATCTTTTTTGGGAACATTTATATCCACCAGCATCCTGGCAATTTCAACAGAATCAACCTTCATGGCTTCCTCTGCCACAGAGACATCCACAGCATAATCTGCTATGAACATGTCTATAAAATCGAACTCATCCCATGTTTTACCGTCCATCTCAATGATGACACCGTCTTTTATCCTGATGGAAGGTTTTGGGTCTGAATCACTTTCCATGGCTATAAAACCAACTTCCGGCCACTCCTTGACAAACCCGTCCTTATGCACCGGCCTATTCCGCAGAACTTCGAACCTTTTTGATCTGTGCATTTTTTTCACCTTTCCGTTGGTTTGCCTTTATTTTCCTTTATATTGGGCCAGCACTCTCTTGGTAACATCGGTAACTATTCTTACCAGATCAGCTTCGTTAACCTTATCTGCCACAGTCTCCTGGTCATCCCCCTTGAACCTGCAGGTGCATTCTTCCTGGGAGCATCCCCTGCATCCCGGATGTCTGCCTTTTATGTTCATTTTCTTTCTTATCTCCATTAGCTTCTCCACCTGTTCGCAGTTAAGCTCCTTTGCACCACCCAGCAGCCTTGCCACCAGGCTTAACTTGGCATAGAATTCAAGAGTCTCCATTTTGAAATATGCATTCAAAAGATCGGTACCTACAGTTAACGCTCCATGGTTTTCAAGAAGCACTGCATCATAATCCTGCAGATACTTGCTGACAGCATCAGGAATCTCGTCAGTGGAAGGAGTTCCGTATTCCGCTATCGGTACGGTGCCCAGAGAAATGATAGCTTCAGGCATTATATATTGGTCCAGAGGAATTCTTGCGATGGCAAATCCGGTTGCTGTCGGCGGATGGGCATGAACGACAGCCCCTACATCAGGTCTTTCCTTATATACCCTGAGGTGCATTTTGAGTTCTGATGAAGGCTTCCATGTGCCTTCCAAAACCTTGCCTTCTCTATTCACCTTTATTAACATATCCGGAGTCATATATCCCTTGCTGACACCGGTCGGCGTTGCCCAGAACTCATTGTCATTCACCTTTACGGTTATGTTGCCGTCGTTTGCTGCAACAAATCCCTTGTTGTAAATCCTTTTGCCTATCTCGCATATCTCCTTCTTTATTTCATAATCTGACATCATTAGATATCCCTCCATGCTTAACGTGAATTTATTGTTTATGTGTACTTAGTGTTTATTCATAATTGCTGTTTATGCGCGTATTGAAATGAAATCTACTTTTATGTGGTTTTTGTTTGTTTTGTCTTTGTTTTTATTATATAGAATTTATGTTCACAAGTAAAGATTTTTGTTCATTTTTGTTTAGGTGAATTTTAAACAATGACTTAAATAAAATTGTACTTTTTTTGTATGCATTCATGTGGTTTTGATGTATGATATGCTTGCCGGATATGCTTAATGTGTGTTTGGGACACCTTTTAATGCATATAGCATGAGTAATGTTGGTCAATAATCTTCAATACGGGATTTTGAAGAATACTTTCAAATTCAGCAATTATGAGAAACAATTGGTTCTCTGAACCTTTTGAATGTCAATCACTTGTCTGAATTATCTGAATCAGGTTTTACCGGAATCCTCATATTCTTTCCCTACGCCGTAATTGGAAAATACTTTTATGGCTACATTGACAGGTTCATTTTCCAGATATGATTTAATATTGTTGGATATTCAGTCACCTCAAGTTGATCTTTGCGAAAGCCTGTTTGTTTATTGCCTGCTCTGCGCTTACGGATCTCCAGGCAGTAAAATGAAAAGAGCTGTATTAGTATAACTAATACAGCTACTTTTCTCGGAGGTTTGAGTATTTTGAATTCCAAATATTAGAACGCCGTTAGGCATTTTTAGCATATATTGTCATTGTCGTCCCATGAAAGTTTAATCTTATGTGATTATTGTAACTCTGTGGCTATGTTATCGCTTCTGCAAAATGTTGTGATTCATACAATTACATATTTGATGTTGCACCAGGCGGCTGTGATTAGAAACAGCCGGTAATATCAACCACACTTGGAATATCCGCAATTCCTGCATATGACACAACCGCTTTCATGCTCTACAGGCATTCCGCATTCAGGGCAGTTATTTGAATTCTCCGCATTTAACCTGTCGGGGTTGTTGCAGGTGTCTACCATGGTGCATGTACTGCATAAGGAAACATCACATTTTGCAGTAGGCCGTGGTATATTCATAATATCAGTGCTGGCTGTTTCCTTTGTTATATCATCATCCTCGCCGTTTTGTATCTTTGCAACTTTCTCTATCAAGCGTCCTATGGCATCAGGGCACGACAGTACCTGCAAACCTTTTTGTCTGATTGTCGAAGGGCATCTTATGCCCTTTAACTGTTCAACTATTGTCTTAGCGTTGATCCCGGATCGCAGGGCAATGGATACAAGGCGTGCCGTTGCCTCTGACTGGGAAGGACATCCTCCGGCCCGTCCGGTATTTGTGAATACTTCACATATACCTTTATCATCGTAATTTACAGTTATATACAAATTTCCACACCCTATCTTTACCTTTTCGGTAAAACCGGTAGTAATGTTTGGCCTTGGCCTTGGCTCAATTTTCATTTCCTGGTTTTGTACCTGCACGGATTCAGCAGTCTTATTGTCTTTGCTGTTTTTCGTTCCAATATTCAGCACCTGGGACTCTCTGCTGCCGTCCCTGTAAATTGTGACACCTTTGCAATTGAGCCTGTAAGCCAGCAGGAATACCTCCCGGACGTCCTGCTTGGTAGCTTCATGGCGAAGATTCACCGTCTTGGATACGGCATTGTCAGTATATCGTTGAAATGCTGCCTGCATCATTACATGTGCTTCAGGAGAAATATCATGGGAAGTTACAAAAACTTTTCTTATTTTTTCGGGTATCTCATTAAAACTGCTGATGGAACCTTTTTTTGCAATACGCTTCATCAACTCATCAGAATAAAAACCTTCCCTTTCCGCCACCTGCCTGAATATGGGGTTAACTTCCACCAATTCTACGTTATCCATCACATTTCTGATGTATGAAATGGCAAACAACGGCTCAATACCGCTGGAAACGCCTGCAATGATGCTCAATGTGCCGGTTGGCGCAATGGTTGTAGTTGTTGCATTTCTGACTTTAATTCCCATGTCCCTATAAATGCTCTTATCGTAATATGGGAACACGCCTTTCCTTTCAGCCAGTTCCATGGAAGCTTTCCTTGATTCATCCTGAATAAATTGCATTATCTTCTTTGCAAGGTCTATAGCCTTATCGGAGTTATATGGTATTTCCAATTTACAAAGCATGTCCGCCCATCCCATAACTCCCAGACCGATTTTCCTTGTACCCCTGGTCATTTCATCAATTTCCGGGAGGGGATATTTGTTTACATCAATTACATTGTCCAAAAAATGCACAGCTTTTCTTACTGTATCCCTCAGCTTGTCAAAATCCACTTCTGCCCTGCCGTCAGTATATTTAAGCATCAGGCTTAAATTTATAGAACCCAGGTTACATGCCTCATATGGCAGAAGAGGCTGTTCACCGCAGGGATTGGTGCTCTCTATCTCTCCTAATTCAGGAGTCACGTTGCCACGATTTAACCTGTCAAGGAATATTATTCCGGGCTCACCGTTGTTCCATGCCATATCCACTATAAGGTCAAAGACCTTACGGGCATTCAGGCGCCCTGTAGATCTTTTCAAGTGGGGATCATACAGGTCATATTCCCTGTCCTCCTCCACTGCTTTCATAAACTCCTCGGTTATACCTACACTTATATTGAAATTGGTAATTTCCGCATTATCCCTTTTACATGTTATAAAATCCAGAATATCAGGATGGTCAACCCTCAATATGCCCATATTGGCCCCTCTTCTGGTACCACCCTGCTTAACTGCTTCTGTGGCGGAATTAAATACTTTCATAAAACTAATGGGGCCGCTGGCTACCCCTCCGGTTGAATTTACCGTTGCGCCCCTGGGTCTCAGCCTTGAAAAGCTGAATCCCGTTCCGCCACCGCTTTTATGTATCAAAGCTGCATTTTTTATGGTTTCGAAAATTCCTTCCATCGAGTCTTCAATGGGAAGAACAAAACAAGCGCTCAACTGACCTAAAGGTCTGCCTGCATTCATCAATGTAGGGGAATTGGGCAAAAATTCAAGGTTTGCCATCATATCAAAGAATTCCTGCTCTATAGTTTCCAATTCCGATGCAGAAACATAATCAGCATCGGCTGAAGCCACTGTTTTTGCGACTCTCCTGAACATACCCTCAGGATCTTCTAGGAGATTTCCGTCTTCATCCTTGGCAAGATACCTCTTTTCCAGGACTTTAATAGCATTTTCCGTTAATTTCATAAAGCAGCCTCCTTAGTCTATCTTACGGATAGCATCATTTGCATTTTCACATACTACCCCGATTATCTTATGTTTTCAGTCATATATGATAATCTGCATGGATACCAATATGAGGAATACTTCAATCAGCCACCGATGAAACGTTTTTGGCCAGTATTTTTTTGCCATGTTAGAAATCACAATATTTAGTATGATTTTCTTTTGCTTAGCACTGTATATTGTATCATTTTTGAAGTACAAGTCAATATAAATGATAAAAATTTTTTTAGTGATTTAGACCTATTGATTATTGAAGCAATTTATGCATGTTGTTTTATAAAAAAGCATTGCTGCCAGATGTAAAAAAAGCAACAGTAATATGTTGCTTTTTTGACCGGCTGTAACTGTTTTGATGTATTGATTTGATTCTGTTAAAATAACTGGGCCGGGATTTTGCAAAACTGCAAAATGTACCTGGCTATTCCTTCTTCAAAGCACTCTCGGAATAAGTATTCTTCGGGTCCCAAAGGATCCACTCCTCGAATCCGGCATCATATACTGCCTGTATCTGCTGTCTTACCTGTTCAGGGCCATATTCCTGATAATAACCGGCATCAAGCCATGTTGCAGTAAAATCCTGCAAATAGGGTCTCACTTTTGCCTTATACCCTTCGACCGCTTCAATTCTCCTTTTTCCCTTTACCAATGAATTGTATACAACACCGTACGGATCAAGGTCCGGCTTGGCAAACCTGACATCGTTCACTATCTGGCCGACTGCATAATGAGACGGATATACCATTGGTGAAATATAATCCACATTGTCTTTTCCTATGACTTCAAGATATTGACCTATATCTTCCGTATCTTCCGGACTCTCCAGTATAATTCCGAATACATCCGCAGATATGGGTATTTCAGCCGGTATCTCCTTCCTTGCATACTCCAGGAATTTGTTGATTGCCTCATACTTCTCCATTTCAGTATTTCCAAAATCCATCGTGCTTCTCTTTCCGTCAGGGAACCTTACATAATCAAACTGGATCTCATCAAAACCAAGTTTCACTGCCTCTTTGGCCATATCGACAATATATTTCCATGTATCTTCATTGTATGGATTAAGCCAGGTATGACCACTGTTTTTATCTTTCCATAAACCGCCATTCACATGTTTAATTGCCAATTCCGGTCTTTGGCTTGATAAATACGGATCCTTGAAGCATACCAGCCTTCCTATTACCGGTATGCCATTGTCATGAAAAGCCTTAATTACCCTTTCTACATCATACTTTCTTTTCCAGCCGTCTATTTCCCTTATGGCAGGAACATTGGATTCATAAGACACAAAGCCGTCATCATCTTTTATATCAACTACATAAGCATTTATCTCGGTAGTCTTTGCCAACTCTATGAAATGCTGAAGTTTTTCATCAATTCCTACAGTCCAACCGGTAAGATATAAAGCCTTGACCTTTATATCCCTCGTGGATGGCACATCAGGCTTGTCAGGTACGATGCTTTCTTCATTCCCGTTTTCATCATCTTCTTTGCCGGTATCACCATCATGATTGGTGTCATTTCCCTGGTTTTCATCGTTCTCTGTTGTTGATTCACTGTCACCGGTTTGTTCCTGATTTGTGTTCTCTGCTTGATTTGGTTGACCGGTTGTTTCCGTCTGTTGGGACTTTTCATCCCTGTTTTTACCATCAGTTCCGCATCCGCTTGATGATCCCACTAGCAGCAGCAGTACTGCAATCAGTGAAAAAATTCTTATTACGGCGTTTTTCTTCATAATAACCCCCATAGTTTTGTATTTTAATATTTATCGCACCTATTCAAGGTTCAATTGAACCCGCCCGGAGTTCCTGCCCGTAGCTTTACACCTGCAATAGGCGCATATAAAACATTTGTCTTTAGCTGCAATCATAGCCTCATTGCTAAACAACAAAATTATCTTCAATAGCATTGGTGTTAATATTATTTCATATTAAATTGCTTATTAAAATATCTTTCGCTTAATAAATATTTAGTATTTTTGCCCACTTTATCAAGTATGCCAAAAAAGCATACCAGCACATGGCGAAAATGATTTAATTATGTAATTTTATATTTTACTGTTCAAGAAATTATTTTATCATAACAACATCACTTCATCCACTATAATATTTAATTGAATAGAGTTGGATGGTTAAACAAATGACATACCTATGCTGACACATGTTAGACTGGTATGTTGATAATTGGCGTGAAAACAGTTTAGAGTCTATATCAGAATGCACTCTCTATGATATGGCTTTTATGATGTTTGACACTACACAATTTATGATGTTTGAGTCTGCACATTTTTCTTTTTTCATTGACCAACTCAAAGGGTTGTTTCATAGCCCAATTCAAGGAACATTCCCCTGATGCGCCATACTTTTTTTGAGACAAACAAAAAACCCTTGATTATATCAAGGGTTTTCTATGGCTCCTCAAGTAGGACTCGAACCTACGACCCTGCGGTTAACAGCCGCATGCTCTACCGACTGAGCTATTGAGGAATATAAATCCGGCAGCGACCTACTTTCCCAGGACGTCTCCATCCAAGTATCATCGGCACTGAGAAGCTTAACTTCCGTGTTCGGAATGGGAACGGGTGTGTCCTTCTCGTCATTGCCACCAGA
>Ga0134099_1001873_pt1 | contig 18644 bp, 15 predicted proteins | sample 10_taG_2_FD_105482 | JGI IMG/M metagenome (GOLD analysis project Ga0134099, IMG submission 105482) | Switchgrass degrading microbial communities from high solid loading bioreactors in New Hampshire, USA - 10_41_5_180_A2 metaG | ecosystem: Engineered > Bioreactor > Semi-continuous > Anaerobic >...
CTTCATATTAGATGCCTCCTGTATTTTTGATTTGTGGTTACTTGCTGGCAACTCACATCTCAAATTCTACAGTGTGGCATCTTCTTTTTCAAAGTTCATTTTGTTTCAATATAGGAATGCTCCAAAGTTAGATAATAACATTACATTTTACTGATTTGTTTATGTATTAGCTCAAAACATGAATAAAAACGGGGTTAGATACCATATCGTTCTAACCCCGTTATTTTTTTATTATAGATAATTGTTACAATTTGCATGAGGTTAAGCCAATAATTTGGTACAATGAGAATAAATCAGTTATTAAGTTGCATCCTGATGAAATATTTTTCTTCATTGTAATCGTTGTCATTTGGCTTACCCCTTTCGTTAAATCAGCAAACTTCATAAGTAAAATTATAGTTACACAAAAAATCAATGTCAACTGAACACATTAATTTGTCATAAATTTGTAATCATTTAAATTTCAGATAACATCTAATCTAATCCCAAATAATGAACTATTATATTTTCAATATCATCCTGACTTGAATTCTTTGCCAGTATAAGTTCACTTATAAGTATCTGTTTTGCACTATTCAGCATTTTTCTTTCACCTGTGGAAAGTCCCTTTTCCCTGTCGCGAAGCATGAGGCTTCTTACTACATCAGCTACTTCATAAATATCTCCGCTTTTTATTTTCACCATATTATCACGGTATCGTTTGCTCCAATTCGTTACTGAAGGGCATTTTTGCTTAGTAAACATTTTTAGCACTTTATCTGCTTCATTTACATTTATTACTTCACGTATTCCTATTTCATCGCTGTTTTCTATAGGTATCATGACTTTCATATCAGTTATCGGCATTTTTACTACATAGTAATTGTGCTTTTTACCAAGTATCTCTTTCTCTTCAATAGCTTCGATAACACCTGCTCCATGCATTGGATATACTATTTTATCTCCGATATTATACATTAACATTCCTCCACTAAACCGTACGCACCTATTTCTTATGGCTACCAACCTTAATTATTCGATGCAGTTAATTACCGAATGGATCTATCTATAATTATTTCTACTTGTAGCAAGCATAATGTTATCAGCCTCAATTAATAATATCAGCATACATAACTGTAAATAACTTTGTATATGCACTGACAGAGAATCATCAAATAAAACTATTAATCCATATAATATTCATATCACATTAGCCGAAAATCTCAGAAATAATAACATTTTGATATTATAAAATATATAGTCGGAAATCATAATGCTTAATAATATCAGAACACCTTAAGTATACTACAATCCAACTCCAATGTCAAAATGATTATTGTAACATCAGCCTTGCACAATGTCAATAATAAAATTTTGCAACACGAATTTTTTCGTTCTTTTTATGGCAGATTGCTAAAATCTCAAATTAACTTGTAATACTGCTTATTATACTGCAGAAACCATTTTTCCATCTATTTGCTTTCTTTAAATATTGTTCCCAATTTGCTAAACCTATATAAAAATTCATATGTAAAGAAATCAGTTACAAATAAACCATTTATTAATCCTGATATTTCCATACTTATTTTTAATTGACAACCGGCAAAGGTTCGAATTATAATAAAATAAAGTACATCACTGGTATATTTTTATATCTTTTGTTTATGAGAAGGGATTTTATAAATCCAGTTTATTTATTACTTAAACATCCAAGGAGTTGAACTTTGATGAGCGATATGATACTTGATGAATTTCAGTATACCGTACAAGAACTTCTTATAAGGAACAAAAGTATCCTTGATTTGCTTACAAAATTACAGGATTCAACCGCAAGAATAAACCGCAGTATCGTTAAATCGGTAACGCAATGCGGATGTTTACAGATTAATGCCAAGAAACAAACCTTTCCTGAAGATGCAACTTTCGAACAAATCAGAGACTCTCTGGATACTCATATTGACGGTATGCTTTGTGATAATTGCAGAGATTTTATAGAAAAGGAGATTGGCAGAGAACTGTTTTATTTAGCTTCTATATGCAATACTCTTGATATGAACCTTTATGATATCGTATTAAAAGAAAATGAAAGAGTAAGAATGTTAGGCAAATTTAACCTTAGATAAATAAACATACGTATTTTAGAATAGAGTACGGTTAGCCGTACTCTATTCTTTTATTTATATAAGCCGCAATTTAGTTTTTTCTTTTATATTGCTATTTCACATTAATATTTCCAACGCTTCCTGTACATTTGACACCGGATATATTTCTATATCGTTAGCATTTTTTATGTTTTTAACAGTTTTCATATTGGCTGATGGTATTATACATTTTTTAAATCCAATATTAGCAGCTTCTTTAATTCTTTTTTCTATATGACTGACAGCCCGCACCTCTCCGGTAAGTCCCACTTCACCTATTAATACACAATCAGGGTCTACAGGCGCATTTTTAAAGCTTGATGCAATAGCAGCAATTATACCCAAATCACAAGCCGGTTCATCTATCTTTATTCCACCCACAACGTTTACATAAGCATCAAAATTATACATATGCATGCCAACCCGTTTTTCAAGCACAGCCATCAGCATGGTTATCCGGTTATAATCCACACCGGTAGCCATCCTTCTCGGCACACCAAAAGCCGAACTGCACACGAGGGCTTGAATTTCGACCAGCATGGGGCGCGTACCCTCTAAACTTGATACCACCACAGATCCGGGAACATTCTCTGTTCTTCCGGAAAGCATGGTAGATGAAGCATTTTCAACCTCAACAAGTCCTATATCCCTCATTTCAAAAATACCTATTTCATTTGTTGAGCCGAATCTGTTTTTTACTGAACGCAGAATTCTATAGCTTAAATGCCTCTCTCCTTCAAAATATAAAACAGTATCCACCATGTGTTCAAGAACCCTCGGACCCGCAATCGTTCCTTCCTTTGTAACATGGCCTACTATAAATATTGCAGTTTCCATCCTCTTTGCCAGTTTCATAAGCCCGGCAGTAACTTCCCTTACCTGTGCAACGCTTCCCGGGGCTGATGCCAGCTCGCTAATAAACATGGTTTGTATAGAGTCTATTATTACAAAAGCAGGTTTTTCTTTCTCAATAAGCGATGACACAGAGCTAAAGTCTGTCTCTGATACCATGCGTATCCTTCTGTTTTTTATTCCAAGGCGTTCTGCTCGAAGTTTTATTTGTTTTACGGATTCCTCTCCGGAAACATATAGTATATCTGAGTTTATTTTGATTTTGTCACACACCTGAAGCAGGAGCGTCGATTTTCCTATACCGGGATCTCCACCTACAAGTACAAGTGAACCCTTAACTATTCCGCCCCCAAGAACTCTATCCATTTCCCTCATACCTGTAGAATACCGTTCTTCTTTATCTAAAGCAATATCATTTATGTATACTGACTCAATCTCAGTTCCTTTATTTAATTTAGCAGCTCCCACCGGTTGCCTTATTTCTTCAACAAACGTGTTCCATTGGTTGCAGGCAGGGCATTTTCCAAGCCATCCCATGCTTTCATATCCGCATTCCTGACAAATATACAGAGATTTACTTTTTGCCATTTTACCTCCATAAAATATATAGTATTTTAAAAGCTCCTCCCATTATACATGAGAAGAGCTGTCATCTTATTGCATATATCATTATTTTGCTTTTTCTACATCCGCAATATCCAAAGATCTTGTATGTAGTGTATGTACCCACTCTTTTTTGTCCTTATCAATCATACCCAATAACGCGATTGGTATCCAGGTAATACTGTATATCGGCAATGTTAGGAAATATTTCGCTATCTTGCTTGTAAGCTTACCTTCAATAAATACAAATATGATGCTTATATAAGTAAATATCAAAGTAAGAATAATTGCCAAAATTCCTTTTACAGAGAATATCTTGTCTAAATTGCTGAACAATAATATATTTAATGCTGAAACCGCCATAAAGATTCCGTTTGCCACGATTATAAAGGGCTGCAGAAGATACAGCGCACTGTCAATAGCCGCCATGTCTTTATCTTTAATACCTTTAATAAGCAGTTTTTTGAAGAACCTGGTGGCGCAATCGCTATGCCCTTGCATCCATCTTTTCCTTTGCCTTAATGATTGCAGAAGCTTAAGGGGCTTTTCATCATAAACCTTAGCATCATGTGCCCATGCTACTCGCTTGCCGTTTAATACGAGCTTCATGGAAAACTCCAAATCTTCTGTAAGGCAGGTAGCATCCCAACCCAATTCGTTTAAGACATCCATAGTCATTACAAAACCTGTTCCTCCGAGAGCACAACTAAGCCCCAGGTAATATCTTGGAAGCTGGAAAAGCCTGTTGCTTATCCAGTAAGATATTGAATAATTCCCCGAAACCCATGTATCGTAAGGATTCTTGCTGTCCAAATAACCTTGTATTACGCTGTGTCCCATCTGCAGTTGCTTGTTCATCTCAAGGAAAAAGTTGGAGGACACCAGATTGTCTGCATCCAGGATACACACAGCATCGTATTTTTCATCCATTTCTGCCAACTTTTCAAACATCCATTTTAAAGCAAAACCTTTTCCTTTTCTCTTATCATCAAATCTTTCATATACTATCGCGCCGTGCTTCCTTGCCACCTCCGCAGTTGCATCGTCGCAATTGTCGGCGATTACATATATATCATACATATGCGAAGGATAGTTGACAGATTTCAGACACTCTATTGATTTTCCTATTACTAATTCCTCATTGTGAGCAGATATTAATACTGCAAATTTATTTTTTATCGGAAAGCTAAATGCCGATGGTTCTTTTCTTCTAACAAGCCCAAATAATGATATAAATCCATAATATACCAAAATCAGAAGCAATAATACCTGAAACACCACATTCACAGCGCCTATAATGAATTTCAGAGTACTTAGACTATTTATCGTATTCATCAAATAATCTCTCCATTAATTTACTTAGTTAAATCTTGAAGTACAAATCTGTACAATCTTAGCTAATACATCTAATATACAATATATCAAACTGGCGAAAAATTCAAGTATATTTTTCTTAATAAAATATTAATTTATGTTATTTTTCTGCTTTATATATAAATCGATACCATAAAATCAAAATATTTCATAAGAAATCTTAACTTGGCATATGTTCTATTAATAACAATCCATTATTTATATTTACCATATCAAATCTTTATTATGTTATTTTGTATTTTTATACTACAAAATAATACCCGTTAATATATCCTATCGTGTAAATTGCATTCAGGGTAAAAAACAGTATTGTAAAAGCAAAATCCAAAGCTGTTCTTTTCTTTGAAAGAACTGACATGTAAATAAACAACGGGAAACTTACCATATAATACCTTACCATACTGGTAAACGAAGTTGAAGCCGAAGAAAGCGGAATAAGTATAAGCAGCAGGGAATATATACACAGCCACGGTTCAGATTTATCTTTAACCTTTTTAATATATGCAAATAAAATGATGAAGACAAAAGCTGTCATAATAAATCCTGCAATGCTGAGATCCCAACCTCCCGGTGCAATAAAACCTAAAACAAACGGGTAAGCGAAGAAGGCCAAAAACGGCATTGCAGCAGTTCTTCCCCAGTTAAGAGGGAGCTCATGAAAAGGAGCCAGAAAATCTCCTGTTAGGAAATACATATATGTAAGGAATATAAGCATTGGAATTAATGAAAGCACCATCTGGATATAATGTTTTAAACGTATCTTTAAGGGATTATAACCGGCATCTTTTAACAAAACCCATGCTATAGCAAGCAGATTGACAAACCCCGGTACTCTCGCTACGGTAGAAAGACTTGCTGCAAATATGCTCCATCCGATTTTCCTTTTCAGCAGCAAATATATGGACAAAGTAGATAAGAATAAAAACAGGCTTTCGGTATATACGACAGATAGATACAATGAAGCAGGGTAAATTAAAAGATAAATAACCGTTTTTTTCGATACCTGCTCATCTTTTGTTAATTCTTGTGCAATTTTATATAAAAAATATGTACCCATCAATCCGAAAACGTTGGATAAAATATATCCTACTACCGCAACATCTATAAGCTCTCCAAGGCTAAAAATATACATTAGCAGCGGATAAAGGGGAAAGAACGGCCAATCGGCAACAGGATGTGATTCAGACATTCTATACTTATCATATCCTGCTTTTGCTATTTTTATATAAAAATCACTGTCAAATTTTATAAAGTCCTTAATACCTGGGAAATGCGTTCCTGATATACCTGCCGGCAGATTCATAATATAATTTTTACTATCTTCGCCAATTTCCGAATATGATGGAAAAGAAGTATATTTTGAAAACAGATTATATCCTAAATACGACATGCCATATAATCCCACTCGGCTGATTATAAATACTGATAATACAAATATGAAAGCCCTCACTGATTTATTATCCAAAATACGCTTCATTTGTAACTCTCCTCTGCTTACTTATCATTTAACCATGTACTATGGAAATTATTATGTAAATTGTAATCCTATAAATTATAGCATACAGAATATAACATGCAATAAAAAAAAGAAAACTTCCATTATTTGATTAATGGAAATTTTCTTTTACGGGGTTATTCCATATTATAGATTGTTTGATTTGCGATAACCTATGCAACTTTTTTTGCATTTGCGCACAATAATTTTCTGTTAGCTCTTTGTTACAACTATTTCCTCGCCGTTCATACTTAAAGTTGCCCTGTCACCGGGTTTAATTTTACCCTCGAGCATTTCTTCAGCCAGACGGTCTTCAATCAACGACTGTATCGAACGCCTGAGTGGTCTTGCTCCAAATACAGGATCATAGCCTTTTTTAGCTATGAAAGCTTTAACATCGTCTTCTACAAATATTTCTATGTTATTCTGCTTCATCCTTTCAATAAGTCCTTTAAGCATCAATCCTACAATTTCTATAATTTCATCTTCATTAAGAGGACGGAATACTATTATCTCATCAACTCTGTTCAGGAATTCCGGCCTGAACTCTTTCTTTAGCTCTGACATAACGCTGTTTTTCATTTGCTCATAGTTTTTAGTAATATTTTCTTCATGTGCTCCAAAACCAAGCCTCTTAGGCTCAGTTATCATTCTTCCTCCCACATTGGATGTCATAATTATTACCGTATTTCTGAAATCAACAGTTCTGCCCTGAGAATCGGTAAGCCTTCCGTCGTCAAGTATCTGTAAAAGCATGTTAAATACATCGGGATGTGCTTTTTCAATTTCATCAAAAAGTATTACAGAATAAGGTTTGCGTCTAACTTTCTCTGTAAGCTGTCCCCCTTCCTCATAGCCCACATATCCGGGAGGAGAGCCCACAAGTTTTGATACACTGTGCTTTTCCATGTATTCGGACATATCAATTCTTATCATTGCATTTTCATCACCGAACAGCGCTTCCGCAAGAGCTTTGCTGAGCTCTGTCTTTCCTACGCCTGTAGGCCCGAGGAAGATAAAAGAACCTACCGGGCGTTTCGGATCTTTCAGTCCCACACGGCCTCTTCTGATAGCATTTGAAACTGCCTTAACAGCTTCGTCCTGTCCTATTACCCTTTCATGAAGGACCTTTTCCATATTCATCAGCCGTTCTGATTCTTCTTCCGCCAGCTTCTTTACAGGAATACCCGTCCAGCTTGATACGATTTCAGCAATTTCATCCTCTGTAACTGAATCTGTAGTCTTTTGGTTTTTCTGCTCCCAGGATTCTTTAGCTTTGCTTAATTCTTCACGCAGTTGCTTTTCCTCATCTCTTATGCGCGCAGCCTTTTCAAATTCCTGACACTTTATCGCTTCCTCTTTTTCCTGCGCGAGTTTTTCAATTCTTTCTTCAAGCTTTTTCACATCAGGAGGTGCAGTAAATGCTTTAAGTCTCACTCTTGATGCCGCTTCATCTATAAGGTCGATAGCCTTGTCTGGAAGAAACCTGTCAGCTATATACCTGCTTGAAAGCTTAACTGCCGCTTCAAGAGCTTCATCTGTTATCTTTATTCTGTGATGAGCTTCATACTTGTCCCTTATGCCTTTTAATATCTGCAAAGCTTCTTCCGGAGTGGGTTCTCCCACAATAATAGGCTGGAATCTTCTTTCCAGAGCAGCATCTTTTTCAACATGTTTTCTATATTCGTTCAAGGTTGTGGCTCCGATAACCTGAATCTCTCCCCTTGCCAATGAGGGTTTAAGTATGTTGGCAGCATCAATCGCTCCTTCTGCCGCTCCTGCTCCGATTAACGTATGCATTTCATCTATAAACAAAATAACATTTCCTGCTTTACGTATCTCATCGAGAGCTCTTTTGAGCCTTTCTTCAAATTCTCCTCTATATTTTGCCCCTGCTACCATAGAAGACATGTCCAATGTCACTACACGCTTGCCTTTTAATATTTCCGGAACATTTCCTTCTACTATTTTTTGTGCAAGTCCTTCTGCAATTGCCGTTTTCCCGACTCCGGGCTCACCAATCAGACAAGGATTATTTTTTGTTCTTCTGCTAAGTATCTGTATAACTCTTTCTATTTCCTTGTCACGCCCTATAACAGGGTCTATTTTTCCCTCACGGGCCATCTCGGTTAAATCTCTGCCAAACTGATTTAAAGTCGGTGTATTTGAATTAGTGCTTGCTGTTTTCGGAGAGCCTGTAACTCCAGGAGCTTCTTCATTCAAAATTTTAACCATTTCAGAAAAAAGCCTTTGCGGATCTACACCCAAAGCAGCCAGAATTCTTACTGCCACACATTCGCCTTCTCTCATTATGCCAAGAAGCAAATGCTCTGTTCCGACATAATTGGAGCCCATACTCTTTGCTTCCCTTGCGCTTAATTCAAAAACACTTTTAATCCGGGGAGTATATCCGACAGGTTGTTGGCCCGTTTTATCTCCTCTTCCGGTCATATCCTCAATGCATTTTAGTACTTTATCTTCTGTAACTCCCTGGTTTTGAAGTACTCTTGCTGCTATTCCTGTTCCTTCTTTCACAAGTCCGTATAACAGGTGCTCAGTAGCAACATAATCATGTCCGAGCATCATTGCGCACTCCTGTGAATACTCTATAGCTTTCTCAGCTTTTTCAGTGAAACTGAAATACTGCATAAAATCACTTCCTTTCAGTTCATGGTAACGTATTACTTACTTTTTCTTGCATGTATTAATTTCAATAATCAATTTCTTTTGTAAATTGGTAATTTATTTGTTAATAAAATTATTATTAGAATATAATTAGATTGAAATTATCGGGAAATATACTTATTAATTTGCATTAAAAGACTTTAAAATTTTATCTCTGACAGTCATCGCCCTTACGGCATCTCTTTCCTCAGGTTCCAAAGGTCTGCCAACTGACTTTTGGAGTGTTGCAGGTTGTATAGCAAGCATTATTTCATTCAAAGTCTCAATATTTATATTATCGATAATTCCCATATTAACACCCATTCGTACATTTGAAAGCAGTTTCAGACATTCATCAGTGGTAATAACTCTTGCGCTTGATAAAATTCCAAGGGCTCTGAACACACTGTCTTCAAATTTCAAACCGTTTCGCTTGCGCATGTCCTGTCTAATGTTGCGCTCCTGTTCTATAATTTGCCTTATTATATTAGTTAAATTTGATGTAATTTCTTCCTCATTTTGTCCCAGTGTTACCTGATTTGATATCTGGAACATATTGCCCATTGCTTCACTGTTTTCTCCGTATAAGCCTCTTACTGCTATTCCGATCTTGCTGCATGCCTCCAGAATGCTTTTTATGTAACCTGACATGGCAAGGCCGGGAAGATGAAGCATCACAGATGCTCTCATACCGGTTCCTATATTTGTAGGGCAGCAGGTAAGATACCCGTATGCTTTATCAAATGCGAAGTCAATTTTTTCTCCAAGAAAATCATCTATACTGCTGCATAGCTTCCATGCTTCCTGAAGCTGCATCCCGGCAAACATGCACTGTATTCTTAAATGATCTTCTTCATTCAGCATTATACTTATCCTTTCGTCTTTACTGACGAGAGCTCCGCATTCCTGTTCAGACTGAGCCAGTTCCGGGCTTATAAGATGCCTTTCCACCATAGCCTGTCTGTCTATGGGGGTAATGCTTTGCATATCTACATACATTAATTTATTTATAATATCATTATCCGAATTTTTAATATTATCGGTTATTGTTTTAATTATTTGATGACGCTGGTTTCTATCCATTCTGAATGGAAAAGGATATTCCGTAAAATTCCTTGCCAGCCTGACCCTGCTGCTTATAACAACATCTGATTCAGGACCTTTTTCAATGTACCATCTCACAATTATCACCTCAATTCTAATTATTGCTCATAGCTTATGGCTCGTGGTTCATAACTTGGTTTCAACTCTTAATTACTTTCTATTATTTACTTTTTGCTTCGTACTTAGCAATCAACTATTAATTATCCTCTACTCCAGCTTTTTTATCCTGTCCCTTATTTCTGCGGCTTTTTCATATTCCTCATTTTTTATTGCCTCATTAAGTAGTTTCTTCAGTTCATTAATTTCCTTTTCATGACTTTTCTTTCTCTCTATGCGGGAAGGAACTTTACCGGTATGCTGCATATTCCCGTGAAGCCTTTTAAGAATTGGTTTCATTTGTTCACCAAACATCTCATAACATCTTGAGCATCCCATTTTCCCTATCTTCTGAAATTCACTGAAGCTCATACCACATTTATCGCATACAGTATTTTTGCGCTGTGTAGCTAAATGTTGAGGTGATGATGAACCAAGCCCGATCAACCGTGTAAAGAAATCGCTGAAACTAAAATTATCATCAAAACCAAATTGATCCTTTTCTGCCGCACATTGCTCACAAAGATACATCTCTACTTTTGTGTTATTTACTATTTTCGTAAAATGAACATTTGCCGGTCTTTGCTGACAATTCTGACAAAGCATTCCCTTCACTCCTCTCTACGTTATATCCTAATATCGCCTGAAAAAAAATATTCATATTTATACCAGCAAACTTATTAACATCTGTTTAAGTAAATTTGCCCTGAATTCATCCCGTTTATCTAAAGGTATCATTGACAAAGCTTTATCACTTGTTGCAGCTTTTATAATTTCACCTTCCCTTTCGGAAATTGCATTATAATCCACAAAGTTATTTACATATACCTCTACAGATTGCTGTGAAAGCCTGTCTCTCATTGAAGCAATAATATGCATAAGATAGTCGTCCGATTGTCCTACATTAATTCTCCTTATTCTGATATGCCCGCCTCCACCGCGTCTGCTTTCAACATAATAACCTCTGTCAGTTGTAAAGCGTGTGTCAATAACGTAGTTAATCTGTGAAGGGACGCAGTTAAAATGGTTGGCAAGTTCATTTCTCTGAATTTCTATGCATCCGTCCATTTCATCAATCATTTGCTTTATAAATGATTCAATAATATCACTTAATCTCGCCATATATATCACTCCAATTGATTTTGACTTTCCTTGACCTTCATTTATATTATAAAAACAAAAAATACTCTCTTCAAGATAAAAATTAAGTATAAAAATGCTAAATAAGCATCTGAAAATAAAATACCCCATATAAAGTTAAATTTTTCTAAGCATTTCTCCTGTTTACTTTATATTTTATTAAATATTTAATTATTATGATCAAATTTACATAATGTTATACATTTGTATTTATATTAAAAAAACACTGTAAATATATTATGTTGCAAAAATATTTACAGTGTTTTATATTAGTTCATAATTTTATTTTCAAACCTGTTTAATTGTCATTGCCTTCATCATCCATATGTTTCTTTGCTTCATCAATTACCTTCTGACTAACCATTGGAGGTGCTTCTTCATATCTTTCAAACCAAAGCTTGAAATATCCTCTGCCTTGAGTCATGGACCTTAAGTCAGTTGCATATTTGAACATCTCTGCCTGAGGAACTTCTGCAACTACCTGCTGTATACCCTTATCCTGCGGATTCATTCCCAAAATTCGTCCACGTCTCTTATTCAAATCTCCTATTATATCGCCCATATATTTTTCAGGCACATAAACTTCAACGTGAAGAATAGGTTCAAGCAAAACAGGGTCCGCTTTGGGAAGTCCGTTTTTATAAGCTAAACTTGCTGCTACCTTGAATGCCATTTCCGATGAATCTACCGGATGGAATGAACCATCAACAAGAGTAGCCTTCAAGTTAACAACCGGATAGTTTGCAAGTACACCTTTGCGTATGCTTTCACGCAAACCTTTTTCTACCGCAGGGAAATACTGCTTTGGTACAGCTCCTCCAAATATCTTTTCTTCGAAAATAAGATCTTCAGTATCTCCGGGTTCAAATTCTATCCAAACATGCCCGTATTGACCGTGTCCTCCTGACTGCTTCTTGTGCTTACCTTCTGATTTAACTTTCTTCCTTATGGTTTCTCTGTATGGAACTTTTGGAACGGTAATATTTACAGATACATTATATTTAGATTTCAGTTTGCTCACCATAACATCAAGATGCTGTTCTCCCATACCTGAAATTATAGTCTGACGGGTTTCGCTGTTTACAGATACTGTGAAAGTAGGGTCTTCATCCTGAAGCTTATGGAGCCCGGCACTAATCTTTTCTTCATCCCCCTTGGACAAAGGTTCTACTGCCATGGATATTACGGGTTCCGGGAATGTTATCTGAGGAATTATAACAGGCCTGCTCTGATCACATAATGTATCATTTGTAGCAGCACTTTGTAACTTAGCAATAGCTCCTATATCACCTGATTGCAATTTATCTACAGGCAATTGCTTCTTACCTCTCAAAGTGAAAATTTGTGAAATCTTTTCAACTTTGTCCGCTCTTGGATTGTATATGCTCATATCAGCTTTCAGTGTTCCCGAATATACCTTAAACAGGTTTATCTTTCCTACAAACGGGTCTGCGATTGTTTTGAACACCAACGCTGAGAACTTTTCATCATTCGACATTTTTATGTCTACTGCACCGCCTGACGGATCACTTGCTTTAGTTACAGGGCATTCTAAAGGAGAAGGCATGAATCGTACTATCGCATCCATAATGCTGGTCACATTAATATTGTTTATAGATGATCCGCAAAAGACAGGAGCAATGGAAGCATCTTTAATTCCGATCTTTAATCCCTTTTCTATTTCTTCCGGAGTAAATTCCTTTCCGTCAAAGTATTTCTCCATTAATTCATCATCAGTTTCAGCAACAGCTTCAATCAAGGTATCCCTATATTCACTGACAATATCATTCATAAAATCCGGAATTGCGCAATTTACCGGTTTCCCGTTTTCAAATTTGTAAGCAGACATGCTTACTATATCTATATAACCAACAAATTTCTCGTTTTCCATTATTGGTACCTGCAAAGCAATTATGCTTTTGCCGAAAAGTTCTTTCATTTTATTTAAAGCTTCTGTGAAATTTGCATTCTCTTCGTCCATTTTATTTATATAAAAGAACCTTGCATTTTTCTGTTCTTCCGCATACTCCCAAGCTTTCTCAGTTCCTACACCGGGGCCGCTCTTTGCTGAAACAATAATTATACATCCTTCAGATACTTTAATTCCCTGCTTTACTTCTCCTACAAAATCGAAATATCCGGGAGTATCAATAATATTAATTTTAACATCCTTCCATTCGCAAGCAGCTAAAGCTGTGTTAATAGAAATCTTCCTTTTTATTTCTTCCCCGTCATAATCCATTACTGTATTCCCGTCTACAACCTTTCCTAATCTGTCAAGAACACCCGTGTTGTAGAGCATGGCTTCAGCAAAACTTGTTTTTCCTGATCCTCCATGTCCCATCAAGCATATGTTGCGAATTTTTTCAGTAGAATAATCCCTCATAAAAAATTCCCCCTTGATTAATGTTATAATTGCTAAAATCCTACTCTATTTCTTATTTAATGAATAGCAAGGATTTATATTAATGGCAAATAACTAACAACACTGAATATTAGCGGACTGAATATCAAAGAACAAAAATTGCTTTTGTGCTTTTAACGTAACTGATTTCATACTTGTGCTATTACGTTAAAATGCACTTCATTAGCTGTGTACTTCATTACCTGAAACGAATTCTGCTGTATAACATTACGTTTATGAATTGCTGGATGAAAATTACATTAGAAAAAGCATTTAAACTCAATATTAATTAATATTCTATTTTTTTTTCTGATTTCCTTTTAATTTTTAATATTTTATATAATTCTTAATCAAACCTATAAAAAATGGTTTATATAAATGACTTCCAGATTTAGTTACTCTTTTGCAATTGATTATTTTACATTTTATGCAAATATAAGAGTCTGTCTTAAACTTGACATTTGTTGAATGCAGCAGTAAATTTATAATACGCATATTAATATATGCAAGGTAAAACGGTAGGATGGGAAAGATTTTTGTAGCAAAACTTTGTAGAAAGGAAGGATAGGTATGATTATTGTAATGAAGAAGGACTCCACCGAAAAAGAAATACAGGAAGTCTCCAATGTCTTAATTTCACTCGGTCTTGGTGTTCATGTTTCAGAAGGTAAGGAAAGAACCATAATAGGAGTAATAGGTGACAAACGTGTGTTAAACGACGTTCCTCTCGAACTTATGTCGGGTGTGGAAAAGCTTGTCCCTATTATGGAATCTTATAAGCTTGCCAGTAAGACTTTCAAACCCGAACCCAGCATAATAGACGTAAACGGAGTAAGAATCGGCGGAAAAGAGCTGGTCATTATGGCCGGGCCATGTGCGGTGGAAAACAGGGAACAGATATTGGAAGCAGCGACAAAAATCAAAAAAACAGGCGCTCAGTTTCTGCGCGGAGGTGCCTTTAAACCCCGTACATCGCCATATGCTTTCCAGGGTCTTGAAGAAGAGGGTCTGAAATTGCTAAAAGAGGCAAAAGAAGCAACAGGTCTTCAGATTATTAGTGAAGTTACTAGCGAAAGAGCTGTTGAAATCGCAGACAAATATGTGGACGTATTTCAGATTGGCGCTAGGAATGTGCAAAATTTCCAGCTCCTCAAAGAAGTAGGGCGTTCAAAAAAACCTGTACTCTTTAAAAGAGGGCCATCAACAACTATTGATGAATGGCTGAATGCAGCTGAATACATTATCAGCGAAGGTAATTACAATGTAATACTTTGCGAAAGAGGTATACGTACGTTTGAAACCGCAACAAGAAACACCCTTGATATAAGCGCGGTTCCTGTAGTAAAAAATACAAGCCACTTGCCGATTTTCGTTGATCCAAGCCACGCTGCCGGCAAAGCAAAATATGTCCCTTCACTTTCGATGGCAGCCATTGCTGCCGGTGCTGACGGTCTTATTATCGAAGTACATCCAAATCCGAAATGTGCGCTTTCCGACGCAGCTCAGCAGCTCACACCTGAAAGCTTTGACAGCTTATGTAAAGACATATCGAAGATAGCACCTATTATTGGAAGAGAGTTTCATTATGCAGGATAAAAAAGTATTAATTATAGGCTTGGGTCTTATTGGAGGTTCGTTAGCCAAAGCCCTCCGTGAACGAATAGGAATAAAAAACATCGCTGCATTTGACAATGATATCAACGCATTGTCAAATGCACTTGATGACGGAATCATATCTAAGGTGTGCAAAAGTGTAACGGATTATGTTAGTGAAGCTGATATTATATTTTTATGCACTCCGGTAAAAACCTCCATTGAATACCTGAAAATTATCGCAAAATCGGTAAATAAAAATTGCGTCATAACTGATGTTTGCAGTACTAAGTCTGAAATTACAAACTGTATCAAATCAATGGCTGATCCTCCGAATTTTATCGGCGGACATCCCATGTCAGGAAGTGAGAAAGCCGGTTACGCAGCTAGTTCATCACACCTTTTTGAAAATGCATATTATGTACTGACACCAATAAGTTCATCCGGTGATGAATGCTTAAGCATCATGACTGAAATAGTAAAAAGAATCGGTGCAATTCCAATTATTATAGATGCGGAAGAACATGATAAAATAACTGCTGCAATAAGCCATGTCCCACATATTATAGCTTCAGCTCTCGTAAATATGATTGAAGATATTGACTCGTCGGATGGAAGAATGCGTCTTCTCGCAGCGGGAGGCTTTAAGGATATTACCAGGATAGCGTCGTCAAGCCCTCAAATGTGGGAAAGTATAATACTAAGCAATAAGCAGAAAATTAGCGATATGCTTGATACTTTTATTAAGTATCTGTATGAATTTAAGAAATCAGTTGAATTATCCGATTCATCTTCTATATTTTCATTCTTTGATAAGGCCAGGCTTTACAGGGCTAAGATACCGGATGCCAAAAAAGGTCTTATAGAACCTTCATATGAAATTGTGGTCGATGTGGTAGATAAGCCTGGTATAATAGGTAAGATAACAACTATTTTAGGCAATAACGGAATAAACATTAAGAATATAAATGTATCAAACAGCAGGGAATACGAACAGGGCTGCCTGCGCATAACCCTTACGGATTCATCAAGCGTGAAAGCAGCATATGATGTTCTTACATCCCACGGATATAAGGTTTATAAAAAATGATAATATACGAATAGGAGTAGGAGATTGCTGAAACAATCTCCTACTCCTATCTGATTTCACAGATGTAAGCTACAGTCTATTTTTCTTCACTTATACCCTTAAAATATACAGGTACTGGATCATTTTTATGTTTATTAATTTTTTCGTACAAATCTGTTATTTTTAAAGATTTATCACTTCTCTTTGCTATTTCATCTTTTATTGTATATTTTCCTTGATACTTACCACTCACGATATAATGATCATTTGCTTTTGTTCTATTATAGTTTGAACTATCAGGTGATAAAAAGAGTAGTACTTCCTCACCTTGAATGAATTTAGGAGATGAATTATCGATCACTTTCTTAATTGTTGGGCTCTGAGAAATTTCTCCTTCAAAAACACGTACTTTTACACTTTTTTTATCGCCATTCAAAGTACCTTTTAAAATTTTGTTTACATCAACTAATACATCATGATATATTATATCATCACCAGTTATATTTGCTGGTTCTTTTCCATCTATAGTATTCCATTTAGAAGGCAATATAGATGATACCTTACCCTCTACAATCAGGGAAGATCCGGCAGACAAATCTTCCTCAGAAAAATCTGCTAATCTACCTGACATCACAATCGTATCAACTTTAGACCCATTACCTTTAGATTTGATAAATTTGTAACCATTATATCCTATCGTTAAGCCAAAAATAGTTACAAGTATAAAACAACTAGCCTTTATATATTTATTAAATCTCATATAAATCACCTCCAAAATTTTATTTACCAGTCAATGGCGTAATAGCCATTAATGTCATCTACTTTCAGTGTATAATCAGACACCCCCGGTTTTTGGGTGGGTGACATTACGGATTGACTCATTGAATCATAATTTGATTCATCTAGTCCTATCCAATGCCCCATTTCATGAACCATTAGACTTTTTACACAGTAAGATGTACTTATAGGTGGTACACTATTAGAAAGGGGATAATATGTATTCAAAGCTGTATCTGCCTCTATTGTTATACCATTAGTTGCCCAACATCTAGTTAAAGCAAGATCTCCTGTTCCTCCTAAGTTCTGATGAAATATTTCATTTGTTCCATTTTTAGTACGAGTGGTCTGATCATTTCTAGTTGAACTCTTAGCAAGATATACTTTTCTGCCACTTATACCATTCCATTGATTATCTGCAACTACTATCGAATAGCAGCCAGCATCTGATATACTGTTACCTATTGAGTACCAGAATGTAGAATTCTTTGCAAGATGGCTAGGTGCTAAAACATAAGCCCCTGCAGTAAATCCTAAACTTAATGATAACATAAAAATAATCAAGAATGCTATTAAGGTTCTTTTACTCATTACTCAATCCTCCTAAGATATATATTTGTATAAAAGGATCATGTCCTAACAGTGAGAACTTACTGTATGCCAATAACTAAATTTAATTTATTTTCGCATTATTTATCTACCTACTTTCTTTTTATATTTAACCATACTTAAATTTTAGTTTTATATAATAAGGGGTGCTACTTCACAAGTATCAATATCATTTAAGATGTTAAATATTTGTAAAGTACGTATTAAATATATATCACTTTTACAGATAATACTAGTTTTACAATCAACCATTTAATTGTATATTTACCATTTATATGCCATTTTTTTGAATTGTCTTGCAAATTCTTAAAATTTCGTTTATACATTGAAAGGATATAACTTGAAGTTGTTTTATTATCTGATTCAATGCAACAATAAGTGCCTCGTCCTTTGAGTTTTATGCGAAAAAATGATGAATATTTATTCTAGAGAAGATATGCGCGTAATATGAATATGAGAATAAAGCAAGCAAAAAAAGGCTGCGTACTGACGATTGTCAAACCGTCAGTGCTCAGCTTCTCTTTTAAACTTTTATTTATTCATCATTTCATTTATCTTATATCCTAGCACCATTAAACTGTCACTTAAATGCACATTTTCTATTACAATATTTTTGTTAACATTGCTGTGGCTTAATTTCAATTCCATTGGTGAAAAATTCCATAACCCCTTTATACCACATGCCGCTGCCTTTTCGGCAACAATAGGAGTCTCATCATGGGGTACACAAAGCATTGCAATATC
>Ga0134099_1001904_pt1 | contig 18370 bp, 14 predicted proteins | sample 10_taG_2_FD_105482 | JGI IMG/M metagenome (GOLD analysis project Ga0134099, IMG submission 105482) | Switchgrass degrading microbial communities from high solid loading bioreactors in New Hampshire, USA - 10_41_5_180_A2 metaG | ecosystem: Engineered > Bioreactor > Semi-continuous > Anaerobic >...
ATAGGCCTCCGCGTTTCAGATTGACTTGCCGGTCGCTCTGAACTTCGCCGAGTCCTACCGGATGCCTCCTTATTTCCAGCGCTGGCGGTAGTGCTCCACCACAATTACGGTAGCATCTTTTTTGTGCCTGCACACGGCGGTACGAAACTGCCCTTGCGTCCTTGTTCGCCGGTTGTCGAGGGGTCTTCGCCAATTGGTTTATCCCACGAGTCATACAAGGTGACCGTGACGTAGCAGTCCTTCAATGGACCTGGCTCTGAATGACGGGTTCTGCTCCGAGGTGGAGATTCCCGCCCCGACCGGGCTGATCCAGGGCCTCGCCGACCTGTTCTGGCCGCATGACCAGACCGGCCAGCAGGAGATGGCCGCCATCCTCGTGCGGGCTTGCGGCAGCACGGCGTTGCCGCCAACCTCAAGGCCGACGCTGCCGAGGCGCTGTTCTACGGCTTGGCCGACTAGGTTGAGACCGCCTCGTGAGCGCAGGCGAACGTATCGCTGATCTACCATTATGAGGTCCCATCCGCCGGTCAGCAGCAAGGCGGCGCACATGCTCGAGCGACGGCGCAGCGGCCCTTCGCAACTACTCGCTGAGGAGACCTGTCTGACCGATGACGGGGTTTCGCAGCCTGAGTCCCATGCGTGGTGAATACTCCCAACTGTCAGCACCTTGGCAGCTGTTTCCTCACCTGCTGCCACCACTTCACCGTCCTTTCCAGGCCTTCGGAGAGGGGTACAGTTGGCCGCCAACCCAGTACCCGCATTGCAGCCTGGGAGTCCATTACCGAGTGCTTGATATCGGCAGTGCGCGCGGGTCCGAACTGTGGATCGCGGTGCCAGCCAACGAGGCGCGCAAGGGTTTTCCACACGTCTAGAATCGTTACGGCATTTCCCGTGCCAACGTTGAGTGTGCAACCATCGCCCCGCTCGAGCGCAGCAACAATCGCTTGTGCCATGTCCTCGACATAAACGAAATCACGCGTCTGCTGGCCGTCTCCATGAATGACCGGGTCGATTCCACTTGTGAAACGTTCAAGAAACGAGGAAATCACCGCACCCTCGCCCCCAGAGGTCTGCCGGGGCCCGTAGACATTCGCCGGGCGAAGGATCGTGTAGAACATGCCGTACTGTGGGCAGAGAAGCCGAGTGTAAAGCTCCCCTGCCATCTTGGAGAGCCCGTACGGTGAGAGCGGCGACAGCGGCGTATCCTCCCGCAGTGGCAAACTGGCAGGCTGTCCATAGACTGCCGCTGACGAGACCAGGATGACCTTGCGTACCCCGAAGCGGGCAGCCGTCTGCAAGAGGTTGACATATCCGGTCACGTTGACGGAGGAATCCTCCGTGGGGTCGGATACGGACTGGGGGACGCTCACCTGCGCTGCCAGGTGGATGACGACTTCCGGACGGCTTTCGGCGAAGACCGAGTCAAGAGAGGCGCGGATGTCACGGACGAAGAGGTGTGCCGGCGGGGCTACATTCTGTGCCGAGCCCGTTGTGCAGTTGTCCACGACGGTTACCGCATGGTGGGCGGCAAGGAGTATTTCGACCAGGTGTGAACCGATAAACCCGGCGCCACCCGTAACGAGGATTCTCACTGAGCATAACTCCTTAGCGTTCCATCTTGAACATGACCTGGTCTTGTTGTTCGACTCGGGCTGACCCGGTTCCTGGGCGACGGTGCCCCCAGTCCTTCACGCTGTCCTGCAGGTGGTGGGGGTGTGGCCTTGCTGGGGGTGAGGTCTTGCGAGCGCGTGCGGCTTCGGGGCAGGACTTCTTGATGCATAGCCTGAAACAATAACGATGTCATTCACCTGACCGTCATGGAGCTATCAGGAGGGACCTTCCTTGACTGTTCGCAAGGCTGTCATTCCCGCCGCGGGGTTCGGCACCCGCTTTCTGCCTGCGACAAAAGCGCAGCCCAAAGAGATGCTGCCGCTCGTGGACACCCCGATTATCCAATACGTTGTCGAGGAAGCCATCGCCTCCGGCATAGAGGACATTCTGATTATCACAGGTCGTGGAAAGCGGGCCATCGAGGACCATTTTGACCGGTCCATCGAACTGGAGACGTTCCTGGAACGAAGCCACAGGGGCGGCTTGCTTACCACCGTGCGGGACCTAGGCAATTTGGCGAATGTTTTCTTCGTACGACAGAAAGAGCAACTCGGGTTGGGTCACGCCGTTCTTCAGGCACGTTACCACATCGGTGACGAACCGTTCGCCGTGTTGCTTGGGGACGAGGTCTTTCTTGGCGAGAGGCCAGCTCTCTCCCAGTTGATAGAAGTGTATGAACGGGTCGGCAGCTCCGTGGTGGGCATCATGGAGGTATCCCCGGACCAATTGCAACGGTACGGCGTCATCAAGCCCGAAGCGGTGGACGGGCGGCTCTACCGTGCCGCCGACTTTGTGGAGAAGCCGGCGCCGGACGAGGCACCGTCCAGGAAAGCCATCTGCGGACGGTATGTGCTTGACCCGGCCATCTTCGATATTCTCGCGACTCTTCCGCCAGGCAAGAACGGCGAGATTCAGTTGACCGATGCCATCCGCATTCTCGGCAAGGGGCAGCCGATATACGCTTGCGAGATCGATGCCCGCCGCTACGACGTGGGCGACAAGTTGGGATACCTTCAGGCCACGGTAGAGATTGCCTTGGAGCGCGAAGACTTGGGTGAAGCGTTTCGAGACTACCTCACGAACCTGGTGTTAGCTCGTTCTGAGCTTCATCGATAGACTATTTGATCTATTGGAGGGAGACGACTGGTTTGAGACTGAAGGGGCTCATTCTCTCAGGGGGTAAAGGGACACGCCTTCGGCCTCTCACTTTTACACGCGCCAAACAGCTGATTCCCATCGCCAACAAGCCAAACCTCTTGTACGTGGTGGAAGATCTTGTGGAGGCCGGCATCACCGAAATCGGCGTCATCATCAGCCCGGAGACTGGCGACGAGGTAAGGGGAGCCCTCGGCGACGGAAGTGCTTTTGGCGCCAGGTTCACGTACATTCTGCAGTCTCAGCCCAACGGGTTGGCGCATGCTGTCAAGACGGCTCGTGACTTCCTGGGCAACGATCCGTTTGTCATGTACCTGGGGGACAACCTGCTGTGGGGTGGCATTGAACACTTAGTGTCGAGCTACCAGCCGGGTGAAGATTACGCGCTGGTGCTTCTAACCGAGGTTGATAACCCCAGCCAGTTCGGTGTCGCGGAGTTGGATTCCGCCGGAAGGGTCGTCAGGCTGGTTGAGAAACCCAAGGTGCCGCCGTCCAACCTGGCGTTGGTAGGCGTGTACTTGTTTGACCCTTATATTCACGAAGTGATCGAAACGCTGCAGCCCAGTTGGCGGGGAGAATATGAGATCACGGATGCAATCCAAGGTTTGATTGACCGCGGTCTCAATGTGAAGGCTCACAAGGTGCGTGGCTGGTGGAAGGACACCGGAAAGCCTGAGGATCTGCTCGACGCGAATCGGCTTGTGTTGTCCAGAATCAGCCGGCATATTGAAGGCTCGGTGATCGAATCTGAGATTACAGGCGAGGTGGTAATTGAGGAGGGAACCACCGTGTTGCGGTCGGTCATACGCGGGCCTGCGCATATCGCCCGGGGAGTCCTGATCCAGGATAGCTACATCGGCCCCTATACCTCCGTTGGGCAGGGTTCCAAAGTGATCGGCGCAGAGGTGGAGTACTCGATTCTGCTGCCTGAAGCCGTCCTCACATTCTTGCCCAGCCGGTTAGACTCCAGCGTCATCGGCCAGGGTGTGGCCGTCAACGGCCGCAGGAACGGGCCGGTCAAGAACACGATGCAGCTGGTGCTGGGCGACCGCAGCCAGGTGAACCTATGATTTCCCCCGAGCAGATTCTGCTGACCGGTGGATCCGGTCGGCTCGGAACTGAACTGCGTGCCCTGCTCCCGGGGATCGTTGCACCCCCGCGGGCAGAGCTGGACGTCACCAGGCCGGATACGATTGAGGCGGCTCTTGAGCGGTACCGGCCGGCGCTGGTCGTGCACGCCGCGGCCTATACCAACGTCGCCGAGGCTGAGGTGGACCGGCGATCTTGTTGGCAGGTCAACGTGGAGGGAACCCGAAACCTGGTGCGTGCCCTTGTTTCCAGGGGTATCAAGTTGGTGCATATCTCAACCGACTACGTGTTTGACGGAACCCGCGGCGGCTATCGGGAAGATGACCCGGTGGGGCCGGTTCGCAACTTTTATGCGCTCTCCAAGTTGGTGGCGGAAGAGGTCGTACGGGTGTTGGACCGACACCTCATCGTCCGTACCAGCTTTCGCCCCCGGGAATGGCCCTACCCCGTGGCGTTTGCCGACGTGTACACGAGTCAGGACTACGTTGATGTGGTCGCACCGAAAATTGCCCTGCTGTTGCAGCGGTGCGACGAGGTTCAGTACCACACATTACACGTGGCCACCGAACGCAAGTCGGTGTACGAACTAGCTCGTCGGCGGAAGCCCGATGTGGTGGCCGGCAGTAAGAGAGACGCCAAGGTGCAGCTGCCAGACGACATTTCGTTGGACATCTCCCGATGGACCGAGCTCGAAACTCGGTGGCAGAGTTGAGCTCTGTCACGTGTGAGGAGGCCGATCAGGCTTGTCCAAGTTTCCCATCCGCCTCACACCTGATGTGGAGGAGTCGGTCACCTTTCAAGACTATGGACCCCAACCAAACATAGAGGGTGTATTTTACCAGCCACTGAAGAAACACCGGGCGGTGGAAGGCTGGTTCATGGAATACTTGCGTCTGACGGGTGGAAACGCCCAGGCACTACCCGGTACATTCGACGTACGCCAAATCTCCTTCTCCAAGGCGGCGCCAGGCCGCATCAACGCCTTTCACCTGCATCCCAAAGAGAGGCAGGATGAGATCTGGCTGGTGGTGGAAGGCACTCTCATGGTGTGGCTGGTCGACTGCCGTGCAGAGTCCCCCACCCGAAAGGTAAAGCGCCGTTACGTGTTGAGCGGTGAGGAACCGGCACTGCTTCACATTCCCAGCGGCGTGGCCCACGGGTACAAGGCGGGGCCAGAAGGTGCGTTGCTCGTCTACGCGATGAACAACCAGTTCGACGCGGCAGATCCCAACGAAGGACGACTTCCCTGGGACTACTTTGGCGCGGAGTTATGGGAGGATGACCGTGGTTAAGTTTTCGCGTGTAGTTGTTACGGGCGGTGCGGGGTTCATTGGTAGTAACTACGTTCGTTACGCCCTCAAGCACCACCCGGAGTGGGAGATTGTGGTGCTAGACAAGCTAACGTATGCCGGCAATCTCGAAAACCTCGCAAACGTGTTGGAGCGCATCACGTTTGTGCACGGTGATATCGCCAACCCTGACGATGTGGCGCGAGCGCTGGATGGCGCGGATGCTGTGGTTAACTTTGCAGCAGAATCCCACGTGGATCGGTCGCTGATGGATCCGCGCCCGTTCATCAGGACCAACGTCGAAGGAACCTTGGTTCTGCTGGAAGGGGCTCGGCGGTTTGGCGTGAAGCGCTTCCTGCACGTCTCGACCGACGAAGTTTATGGTGACACTTCGGGCAGTGACAGGCTGTCCAAAGAAACGGACCGTTTTGCCCCGCGCAGTCCTTATTCCGCATCTAAGGCCGCTGCCGAGCACCTGGTGACCTCGTATTGGGTTTCCTACGGGCTGGACGTGGTCGTGACCAGGGGATCTAACACGTACGGCCCGTATCAGTATCCGGAGAAGATCATCCCGCTGTTCATCACAAACGTGATGGAAGGCAAGCCGGTACCCGTGTATGGCCGAGGGACCGCTGTTCGTGACTACATGTACGTAGAAGATCACTGCAGCGGGATAGACATGGTGCTGCATCATGGCAAGGGCGGGGAAGCCTACAATTTGGGTGCCCGGATGGAGGTACCCGGTATTGAAGTGGCACAGCGGATTCTGAGACTGATGGGCCAGTCAGAGGACCTGATCCAGTTCGTGCCGGACAGGCCAGGCCACGACTACCGCTATGCTGTGGATCCCTCCAAGGCCGAGGCGCTCGGCTGGAAGCGAACCTGGACGTGGGAGGAGGGCCTTGCGAAGACGGTCGAGTGGTACAAGGAGAACGAAGGCTGGTGGCGTCGGGTTAAGGAGAAGATGCATTTTCGTCAGTACGAGGCGGCTTGGTATGCTAGCCGTTAGACGAGAGTTGCGTCTACTAGTGCAGTATCTGGAAGAAGTACGTCGGCGAAAAGACCTCCTCCTGTACCTGGTTTCTTCGGACCTTAGAGCACAGCACAGAAACACGTTTCTGGGCTACTTGTGGTGGTTGCTCGATCCCATCCTCAACTTGATAATCTATTATTTTGTGGTTGGGATCGTATTTCGTCGGGGAGGGCCGGACTACATTCTTCACCTGATCGTAGCCCTGTCGGTTTGGCGTTGGTTTCAGGCAACGTTGACGACCGCGACGCGTTCCATTGTTTCTAGGGCTAGCATAATCTCTCAGGTTTACTTACCTAAGGTTATCTTTCCGTTAAGTACTGCCCTTACCCAGGCCGTCAACTTCGGATTCAGTCTTATTGTAGTATTCATATTCATTCTGCTGGCGGGGCGAGTTCCTGGACTGGAACTCGTCTGGTTGCCACTGGTGATTGGCGCACAGTTGATCTTTACGATTGCACTGGCACTGCCGCTTGCCTACATCTCTGTTTTTGTCCGGGACATGGACAACTTGACACAACATCTAATGCGCTTGTGGTTTTATGCATCTCCAGTCGTTTGGACTGTAGACTTCATTCCACAAGCTTGGTTATGGGTTGTGAACATAAACCCTATGGCCTATTTTCTTTCTGCTTATCGAAACATCTTGCTATACCAGCGCGCTCCCAACGTAGTTGCTTTGCTGAGTATTGCCTCGCTGTCTCTGGCTTGTGTCGTTTGTACAGGCTATTTCTACAGCCGGAACGAACACCGCATGATTAAGGTCCTGTAAGAGGAGGGGTGAGTGTGGGCATTCTTGCCAAAGCCATGCTGGTTCCCACTTCCTCCTGCTCTGAGGGCACGGTGTTGATAGAAGCAAGAGGTGCAAGTGTAATCTACCCTCTTGGAGTTAGATCCGATGACATCCAGTCTCTTGTCTACCGGGCCATTACAAGACGAGAAGTAAGAACGCAGACAGTTCGCGCCTTGGACGGCCTTGACTTTGTTGGAACAGCGGGCGAAATTATCGGCATACTTGGATCTAATGGAGCGGGGAAATCAACGTTTTGCAAACTTGTTTCAGGGATTTTGAAACCCGACGAAGGGTCGATTGAGGTGCGAGGGACAGTGTTCTCTTTGTTGTCTCTAGGCACCGGATTTCGGTCTGATCTGTCAGGTCGCGAAAACGCCCTCCTCTATGCCTTGACGCTCGGTTGGTCGAAACAAGAAGCCGTCACGTCTCTTCCGGACATCATTGAGTTTGCCGAACTCGGGCCTTGGATTGACCAGCCGCTGAGGACATACTCAAGTGGTATGAAGGCCAGGTTGGCCTTCAGTGTAGCGGTGATGGCGCGCCCGGACATTCTCGTTATAGACGAGGCGCTCGGGGTGGGAGATGCTGGCTTTACCACTAAGGCAGCCGAAAAGATGCAGGAGCTTGTAAGCCAAGCCCGGCTAGTGCTGGTGGTTACACATCAAATGGACTTCGTTCGGCGGCATTGCACCCGAGCTATATGGATTGACCAAGGGCGAGTCAGAACGTCTGGTGCACCGGATGAAGTGGTTGAAGAGTACAAGCGGTTCACGCTCCCGCCAAAAACTCCGATCTTGAAGAGCGTCCGGGTCTCTAAGACTAAGGCCATACAATCGGGGGCTCCAGTACTGTCGGTTAAAGGGATCGGGGTTTCTTTCCCTGTTCAAACCACTGGCACATGGACTGCTCGCCGTTCGGAGGAGCGCTTTTGGGCACTTAGGAATGTGACATTTGAAGTTAAGCAGGGAGACATCGTAGGCATAGTCGGGCGTAATGGTGCAGGCAAGACAACGCTCTGCCGCGTTCTTGGCGGTATCCTCAAGCCAGACGAGGGCAGCCTGCAGGTGTCGGGCGCAACGTCAGCACTTCTTTCGTTAGGAGCCGGTTTTAACTATCAGTTGACCGGTAGAGACAATATTCTGCTCAATGGAATGATGTTAGGTATTCCTAAGGCAAAGCTGATGGAGCTTTATGGACAGATCGTTGATTTCTCCGGACTCGCGGGCGCGCTGGACCGCCCGTTGAAGCAGTATTCGCGTGGAATGATCGCACGCCTGGCCTTCAGCATTGCGAGTCACCTGGAGCCGGACATTCTTATCGTTGATGAGGCGCTCGCTGTGGGTGACTCTGCGTTCTATGAGAGGGCGAGCGCGAAGATGCAAGAACTCATCGATAAGGCAAAGGCTGTTATCGTGGTCACTCATGATCTGTCGTTTGTACAGACGGTTTGTACGCGGGCTCTCTGGCTTGAGGGGGGGACTCTGCGTCTGGACGGCAATCCGAGTGACGTGGTGGCTGCCTATAAGGAAACGGTCCTTAAGCGAACATAGGCTTTCGCACCAAGAACTACGATTCCAAACTTGAGGAGTGGCGTTCGTTGGAGTGTCGCAAGAGGTCTGTGATTACGCGCGCAATCCGGTACGTCAAGGAGCATGGCCTGGGAAATGCCGCCCGCAGGGTACTTCTGGGTATGGCCTACACCTTGGCTAGGAACACACCGTCCCCATACATCATCGACCTGAACCCTGCCCTTAATGGCACAGTGAGTTCGAGAGAGGATGACATCTCGCGGCGGAGGAAGGAGTCGGGACCGTCGACGGGTACTACCGCAAGCTACCAGAATTTTGAAGAGTTCTTAAAGAGTGCGGTGTTGGTTCCCAGTATGCGGGCTCCTTTCACGGAGAACGACTACCGCATACTCGGCTTAATGGATTGGATTAAGCAGACTTTGATCAAGGAGTATAGTGAGCTTCCCCAAGTCTCCCGGGTGTCGATTATCATGCCTACGTACAATCGTGCGCATATCATCGGCAGAGCGATCGATTCGGTTCTAAGTCAGAGCTATCAGAACTGGGAGCTCATCGTTGTCGACGATGGTGGGTGCGACAACACCGAGGAGATCGTGTCCAGCTACAGCGATGAAAGGATCCGCTACGTTCGCTTGACGGAGAACCAGGGGGTTTCAGCGGCACGAAACCAGGGTATACAGTATGCTTCAGGTGATTTATTTGCTTATCTCGATAGCGACAACACTTGGGAACAGGATTTTCTTTTGCTCATGGTCAATACTTTAGCACGACACCCTGGGGCCCACATGGTGTACTGTGCTCAGAATGTGTACCGAGTCGTCCGCAAAGACGGAGCCGAGGAGGCGTCACTCGAACAGGTTCGGTTCGGACCGTTTAACCGAGCCCTCCTAGAGAACAGGAATTTTATTGATTTAAACACTATATTACACGACCGATGGTGTTTGGAAGAGTATGGCCCCTTTAGGCCTAACCTCCGCCGTCTTACAGACTGGGATCTCATCCTGCGTTACACTCAATCTGTGGCGCCCATCGCTCTAGCCTGCGTCTTATCCAATTATTACCATGACCAAGGAAACAACCAGATTACAAATAGCGGCCATTATGCTGAGGCTCTGGTAGCTATAGACGAAGTGCTCAGACAGAACGACTTAAGCCCGAAGCTCGGACCTTTCAAGGTGGGAAACTACCCGCTGTTTGGCCTCATGGAGGGTGCTCGAAATACCGATTACAGGCGGAAGGTAACGATCGTAATTCCCAGTTTCGAGGTACCTGAATATCTGGCAATGTGTATCGAATCCGTTAAGCTTTGGACAGACCGGGACCGATATGACCTGATCATTGTTGACAACAACTCAGGCCCTGATGTTCAGCGCCTCTTGGAACTTGTGAGTCGTCTTGACCCCTCGACAAGAGTGATCCAAAACGAGAAGAATCTTGGGTTTACATACGCAGCAAACCAAGGCATTGTCGCGTCGGATCCAGAGAGCGACATCATTCTTCTCAACAACGACGCACTTGTGACCCCTGGCTGGTTGGAAGGGCTCCAGGAGGTAGTGGAGAAGGTTCCAGACGTCGGATTAGTAGTTCCCCGTCAAACACTTCCACCCGGAACGAAGACTATGCAGGTTCACAGTCCGTTCTGTACAACTAGTCGGGAAATTGATGTGTCGCTTTCGGTGCACCATGCCAATGTCCTGAACCCTCTCTTCGATCCAATCAACGGCTTTATGGAACTTAGCTTTGCACCGTTCTTCTGCGTCTATATCCCGCGCGAAACCTTGCGTCTTGCAGGCCTGCTTGATTACAAGAACGGCCCCCATTATCGCTCTGATCGGCTCTATTGTGATGTCGTTCGATTTTGGTTAGGAAAGAGAATCATCTATACCCCTCATTCTAAGGTGTACCATTTTCTTCAGCAATCAACCACTCGGTTGAAGCTGCAAGATTCAAAGATGTTTGCCGCTATGTTCGTGAAGAACAATTGGCCTGAGATCAACCAGAATGGACAGTCTCCGGCCTCCAGTGGTTGACGGTAAGGCTCTGGCCAAGGCCTAACATCCAGGGTTCTTGCCAGGGTACATTGGAATCCCCATCCTCAGGCAACGATGGCAGTCACTGTGGGCGTAGCGGTTTCCCCATCCGAAGCGGCGGCTTTGGTGGTGCAAGTAACACTGAAAGGGCTGGTTTTTCTCTTTGAACACGTGGCAACGGCCTGACAGCTGGTAAGTGACCGGTGACTTCCAAGGTCGTGTTCGTCCCAGCAGAAGCTGAGCACGGTGCACTGGTCAGGTGCTGCACAGTCCTACTCCGCCCATGGAGTTGATACTCTTGACCCCAAAGGTGCAAGTGCTTTTGTCAACGTACAACGGTGCGGTCTATATGAGAGAACAGATGGAAAGCCTGCTGGGGCAGGATTATCTGAACCTGCACGTGCTGGTACGCGACGATGGCTCCACTGATGAGACCCCCGCTCTGCTGCAGGAGTATGGCAATCACCGGGTGAGAGTTGTGCTGGGCCAGAACCTGGGCGTGATTGGAAGCTTTTATGAACTCCTCAGCCGCGTCGATCCCGACACGGAGTTCGTCGCCTTCTGCGACCAGGACGATGTGTGGCTTCCCGGTAAGATCAGCCGCGCCGTGTCCCGGCTTCAACAAGAGGTTCCGCCCGATACCCCGGGGCTCTACTGCAGTGCCTACACAGTGGTCGACCGCAATCTGCAGGTCCTCGGCTCCAGCCCGAAGGTGGGACGACCCCCGTCGTTTGCTAACGCCCTGGTCCAAAACATCGCACCAGGTTGCAGCATGGTGTTGAATAGGGCGGCCTGGCGGTTGTTGGTGAGGTATCCGCCCGGGCCGGCCGTGCCGGTACACGACTGGTGGGCATACTTGGTCATTTCCGCGTTTGGCCGCGTGATATACGATAGCGAGTCACCCTTGCTTTATAGACAGCACGGTGGCAACACCATCGGAGAGGCAACAGGGCTTTACAACAAGTGGAAGCGCCGCCTTCACAGGTTCTTGACCCAGTCAGATCGTAAGATCATAACCAATCAAGCCCGAGAGTTTCAGCGACTGTATGGCCATCTGCTCAGTGCCGAGTGCGCAGCCTTGCTGAACGAGTTCTTGCACCGTGGCCCCCATATCTGGGATCGGGTGCGTTATGCTTTGAGAAGTCCTGTCTACCGCCAGTCCTGCGTAGATGATCTGATCTTGCGTTGTCTAATCATCATCGACCGCATCTAGCGGCATCGCATCAAGGGGGTTTTCCTGTTGAATGTGGCAGTGATCGGAACTGGCTATGTCGGACTCGTTACAGGTACTTGCCTGGCCGATCACGGACATCACGTGGTCTGCGTAGATGCTGTGCAGGAGAAAATCGATGCGTTGAACAAAGGACAGATTCCCATATGGGAGCCGGGCCTGGATCAGTTGGTACAGCGGAACGCGGCCCAGGGGCGCCTGCGCTTCACGACGAATACGGCTGCAGCCGTGCAGGCGAGCGAGATCGTGATGATCGCCGTGGGCACGCCGCCTGGTGAGGACGGCTCAGCTGACCTCACCTATGTACTTGACGCGGCGCGCACTGTAGCGCACGCCGCAAACGGTTACAAGGTAGTGGTCATCAAGAGCACTGTGCCAGTGGGGACCGGCGACAGGGTCGAAGTGCTGATGGCCGGGCTGACCAACCATCCGGTGGACGTGGTTTCCAATCCCGAGTTCCTGCGTGAGGGCTCGGCGGTCCATGACGCACTGCATCCCGACCGCATTGTTATTGGTACCGACTCGGAGAGGGCGGCCGCCATAATGCGCGAGCTCTATGCGTCGATCGACGCCCCGATCCTGGTCACCCATCGGCGCAGCTCAGAGATGATCAAGTACGCAGCCAACGCCTTTCTCTCGGTCAAGATCTCCTTCATCAACGAGATCGCCGGCCTGTGCGAGCGGCTGGACGCGGATATCGAAGAGGTGGCTTGGGGAATTGGCCTGGACAAGCGTATTGGCGGTGCCTTTCTCAAGGCAGGCCTGGGCTTCGGAGGCTCCTGCTTCCCCAAGGACACCAGCGCGCTGATTCGAATGGCGGAAGAGGTGGGGTACACCGTGCCCGTCGTCCAGGCGGCGGTAGCGGTGAACCACCGGCAGCGGGAGGTCATGGTGGCGAAGGTGCGCGCTGCCCTGGGCACCCTGCGCGGGAAGCGCATTGGCATGCTCGGTATCGCCTTTAAGCCCAACACCGACGATGTGCGTGAGGCGGCATCCCTTCACTTGATGAAGCTGCTGACCGCTGAAGGGGCAACGGTTGCTGCGTATGATCCGGTGGCGTTGGAAACGGGCCGGTGGGCCTGGCGGGCACAAGCGTCACCCGAAACGGCAGAAGCCGTGGTTTTCTGCGAATCGGCGGAGGCGACGGCCGACCAGGCTGACGCGCTGATTCTGGTAACCGAGTGGCCAGCCTTTGCAGAGTTAGATTGGGCCGCCATATACAGGCGGATGAAGCAACCGTACCTGTTCGATGGTCGAAATCTCCTCGACCCAGCGGAAATGCGCAGAACTGGGTTCAAGTACGTCGGCGTAGGCCGCGGAGCGGGCGCCCCGTAACGGTTTCGAGGAAGTGGATAGCATGAGGCGTGGCCTGCGGATCTGGCTGTTGGCCATCGGCGACGTGGTGCTGACCCTGGCCGCTTACTTGCTGGCGTTCTTGATCCGCCTGGGGGGATTCCCGGAGTATAACTGGAGGGGCTTCATGCAGATTGCCCCCCTGATCGTTGTCACCACGCTGCTCCTACTGGTCGCCTACAATCAGTACCGTGAGCTGCACCGGCCTTTTCTTGAAGTGGCGGCCGGCAGCGTGATGACGGCAATTGGCGTTACGCTGGTCGCAGGTGTCGGTGCCTACCTGGATGTGGATGCCCGGACCTTTCCGCGCTCCATCCTGCTCCTGGGTGGTCTATTTCAGTCGATCTTCCTGCCATCCTGGCGCATCTGGTTCGTGAGGCAGACCAAGCGGGAGTATTTTCGGCGTCCGGCCGTGGTTGTGACGAAGTGTCCTGAGAGGTGGGCGCCGTTTCCCAAGTATATCCGGGTACGGCAGCGGATTACACCTGAGCTATTCTGGCTGCAGGAATCCCAGTTCCGGGGCCATCTGGTAGTGGCAGACAGCGATTTGGACGGGACAGATCGGGAGCGTCTGGTGGAGTGGGCCGCAGCGACTCAGAACGATCTATACTTGATCCCGACACTGCACGACGTGATGACACACAGCGGCCGGTTCTCCAAACTAGGCGATCGTCCGGTGATCGCCCTGCGACCGTTAGCGGTGCCCACTGAGTACCGATGGCTGAAGCGCATGTTCGATCTCGTCGTCGCGCTCTTCTTGCTGGTGCTGTTCAGTCCGGCGTTCCTGCTGGTGCCGCTGGCCATCGTGTTGGAGACAGGCAGGCCTGTTTTCTACAGCCAGACTCGTGTTGGTGAACGCGGGCGGCTCTTCAAGCTGTACAAGTTCCGCTCGATGGTAGTGGACGCCGAGCAGGAGACTGGGCCCGTGCTGGCCGCCCTACGGGACGCACGTGTAACGCGGGTCGGACGCATCTTGCGCTCGACCCGGTTGGACGAGCTTCCGCAGTTGTTTAACGTGCTGAAGGGCGACATGAGCCTGGTCGGGCCGCGTCCCGAACGGCCGGAGTTGGTGGAACAGATCGTTCGTGAGCAGCCGAATTTCAGGCTGCGCGAAGTGGTGCGGCCTGGTCTGACCGGTTTGGCACAGGTGATGGGACGGTATCTGACCAGTCCCGATGACAAACTCCGTTATGACCTTGCCTACATTTCCAGTTACTCACCATGGATGGATCTACGGATCTTATTGTGGACCGTGCAGGTAATGCTGTTTCCCCAGGAGTGGATGGACAGTCCGCCTGAATGGGTGCAGCATTTGGATTGGCAGGCGACAACTCAGTGAGGGCAGCAGGCAGAAGCGGAATCGTTCAGGCCGTAACGTTGGCCGAGACTGGCGGGGCGCAGAAGGTCGTGTTCTCCTTGTTAAAGGCGGCGGTCGGTTCCGGCGAGCCCTTGCACTTGGTTTGTGGGCCTGGCGGCGATCTGGTCTCGTGGGTTCGGGATGACCTGCCCTCCGTTGTGGTGCATGAGCTCTCGGCCATGCGGACCCGCCCATCCCCGCGCTGGGATTTCCTTGCTCTGGTGCAGTTGCTGCGAGTGTTCCGTTCGATACGGCCCCGTGTCGTGCATGTGCACAGTTCGAAAATGGCCTTGCTGGGGAGGATTGCGGCCCGGTTGACTGGCGTTCCTCTGGTCGTGTATACGGTGCATGGTTGGGCTATACGGGAGTATCACAGTCTGCCTGCTCAGTGGCTTTACGCCTGGTTGGAACGACTAGGGTCACGCTTGTCCGATTCCGTCGTATGCGTGGCCAAGTACGAACGCGATAAGGCGTTGCGGCTTCGGCTGGCCCCACCGGAGAAGTTGTGTGTCATCTATAACGGTGTCGCGCCGCCCCCGGCAGAGCGCGGACGTCTGCGCGCGGAGCTCTCCTTACCAGAGGAGATACCTCTGGTGGTGGGGGCGGGTCGGCTGGCCAGGCCGAAAGATCCCCTGGGTTTCATCCGCATGGCTGAGGCCGTATCGAAGCGATTTCCCCGTGCCCGTTTTGTGTGGTTGGGAGATGGGCCCCTGATGGAAGCCTGCCGGCGAGAAACGTATCACCGTGGGCTGGAAGACAGGTTGTGGTTTCTCGGCAACCGACCGGATATCAGGGTGCTCTTGAACGATGCCGATCTGTTCGTGTTGCCCTCATACGCTGAGGCGCTGCCCCTGGTCATCCTGGAAGCCATGTGGGCTGGCAAGCCGGTAGTGGCGACGCCCGTGGGCGGTGTGCCAGAGTTGGTGGACCCGGGCGTGAACGGCCTGCTGGTGCCACCCGGCGACCCAGGTGCCCTGGCGGCGGCCGTGGAAGAGGTCCTGGGCGATCCGGAACGGTGGCGGCTGGCCGGCGAGGCCGGGCGCCGGAAAGCGGCGACCCTCTTCCGAGAGGATGTCATGCAGCGGCAGTACCTGAATCTGTATGGGACATAAAGACAGACGCCTCTTGCAAGCCGGTGTGTCCGGCCACAAGGGGCGTCTGTGTTCTCGCCTTGGCGCCTCGTTGCGTGAGCTACTGGCGTCAGCGGATCGAGAGCAACGCTGCGTACAGTCGGGAGTTCAGTTCCTGAGTCGAAGGCTTTGGTTCCAAGTCTGCCAACCGCCCCCGATCCCCTTCCCGGGTGTACAGGGCATAAAGCCATAGGGCCGCATCGGCGGCGGTTTCCTTGCTTGCCAGGGCAGCCTGCAGCCGCGCTTCCGCATCTGCGGTTTCCCCTGCGACCAGGCATGCCTGACCAACAGCCAGGTTGAGGTGCGGGGTCCATGTGAGGGCCGGGTACGCCGGGAACACCAGTTTCTGTTTCTCCAGCGACGCCTCACCACGCGTCTCTACGTCGTGCCCCAGCGCGATGATCTCCTTCGCGGTGGCGGCAGCCTCTGTCGTGCGACCTTCCTCCAGGGCAGTCGTCATCGTGCGGACAAGCAAGTCGGCCACGCGTTCGTAATGAGAGACCGACATGGGGCGAAGCTGAAGGGCCCTCTGAGCGGCGGCGAGCGCTCCCGCTGTGTCGCCCTGCTCTTCCAGAAGATCGGCGACAAACCGCCACAGTTCCTCATTCTGGGGGTCCAGCGCCAGAGCGCGGTTAATGTTGTGTGACGTCGGAATCATGGTTCGATACTGGCTGTTCAGCGGGTCCAGTCGGATAGCCCGGTTGCCGGCTTCAAGCGCGCTGTTGTTGTCGCCCACGAGCACGGCTGCCTCGGCAGTAGCATACGAACGAGCGGCGGCCAGGAAGGTAGCGCAGACGAGCACAACGGCCGCCGCCGAGGTGAGTGCAGCCGGGAATGTGAACGGGTGCTCCTTTTTCAGCGGGAGAGGTCTGAGTTCCGGTTGCGCCGCTCCAAGCAGGGTCCACAATAGCAGCCACATTGCGTAGTAGGAGAGGTCTATGTCCAGCGCCGCGTGTCCAGCCAGAGTGATGGCGGCTACCGCCATGCCCCAGCGGAGAGGATCGCTTCTGCGAATCCGGAAGGCCTGGAAGGCAGCCAGGCCGATGGTCCCGAGCAGCAGGGCGAGCCCGGGAACACCGGTCTCTACCAGTGTCAGGGTGTACTGACTGTGGGGGTCTCGGGCAACGTAGTTGTACTGCTGCACCTGGGTATAGGTGCGTAGCCACCCCCCGCCCCCGTATCCCCACGGTCGCCGAGCGGCCAGCCTGCCTGCATCGCGCAGGAACTCAAAGCGACCATCACGGGTGATGTCCCCCAGACTCAGTTGCGAAACGCGAGAGAAAACGGCCGGCAACTGGGTTAGGGCACGAGGCGCGACAACCGCTCCGCCAACTAGCAGAATCGACAGGAGGGCGACCCCGGTGATGACCTGCATTCGCCCGGGCAGCCGCAGCAGTACTTGCAGGAGACCTGTGGCTACAGCGCCTGCCAGGGCGGCGATCAGGGCCCAAAGAAGGACCGTCGGCCAGGCGGCGGCCAGTGCCGCCTGCGTGATGGGCCGTACCGCCAGCGCGACAGGTATGCCTGCGGCTGTTACCCAGTAAAGCAGCGACGGAAAGATTTGTCGCATGGACATTCCCATCCACAGCAACAGTACACCTATCGGAGCGACGAGGATCGAACCACGGGAGAGGGTCAAGGCAAAAGCGGTTGCGATGATGGCCGAAGCCGCGGCCAGCAGGGTCTTCTCAATCTGTGCCTCCGCAGCAAATAGCCTCGAATGCTGTAGGAGTAGCACGACTAGAAAAAAGATGGCGGCCGAATTAGGGTACTGGAAGACGGTGTAGAGGCGGTCTCGTTGCGGCTCGACCTGCAACAGGTTTCCGAGGGTGACGTGCTCCACGAAGAAGCCACTGTACTCCAGCAGGCCCAGGACGGCCACGATCACCGCGCTCAGACTCAAAGCCCAGACCATACCCTGGCGAACGCTGTCTGAGTTTTCCGCACGCATCAGAGCAAAAGCGGCGAAGGCCGTAGCGACCTGAAGGATCAGCGTCAGATGGCCGCGCACATACACCGCCCACGCGGTAACCAGCAGGCACCAGGCCACAAAGGCCAGGAACAGGATCCCAACCCGGTCACCGGGCAGGTTCAGGGCAAGCCGTTGCATGCGCCGACCCACCGCCCATAGGGCAAAGGTGCCGGCCGTGACGGCCATGGCCACCAGTGCGGGGGTTGGGAAGAAGTACCCCTGGAAGAAAGGTCCGACACAGATGGCGAGAAGCAATATCGGAAGCCCAAGGCGAAAAAACGTCACAGACGTCGACGAAGAACTGCGCATAGTACCCTCCGGGAATCTTCAAGTGTATGTATTCGGATTCTGGCCTTCACGGGCGTTCCCCTGCCGCAGGTGATTTTGCTGGTTCCCGGGTGATGGAAGAAGTGCTGTCTTCAGGCCTTGCAGGCTCTGTCAGGGCACATGCTGCCGCACCCCCCGGGGCGTGCCTGGCCCGGCAACAGTCTCGACGCCTCTGAGCAAGCGAGGTGCCATATCGTACCACCCGGTCTCGTAGGCTGGGCCCGGGTCAACGGGCGCAACGCCATCATATGGAATGAGAAGTCTATGCTCGATGTCAGGTATGTGACTGGTCACTCTGGCTCAACATCAAGATCATCATAGCCGTACTGACACGTTTGTTAGCGGCGGTGTTAAAATGGGTCTTCGTCAGCTTTCGTGCAACCGACGATGCCGCATTATCGGAAGAAGATGCCCGATGGTCCTAAATGGAGGCGATTTAGTAACTCACTGACGTCTGGGGATGGGGGAATCTCC
>Ga0134099_1001911_pt1 | contig 18338 bp, 11 predicted proteins | sample 10_taG_2_FD_105482 | JGI IMG/M metagenome (GOLD analysis project Ga0134099, IMG submission 105482) | Switchgrass degrading microbial communities from high solid loading bioreactors in New Hampshire, USA - 10_41_5_180_A2 metaG | ecosystem: Engineered > Bioreactor > Semi-continuous > Anaerobic >...
AGAACTCACCAGAAAAGTATGGCATGACGGCGTTTATTACACCGGTGACATGGCATGGCGCGATGAAGATGGCTATTTCTGGTTTGTAGGCAGGGCCGATGACGTGATCAAGAGCTCCGGATACCGCATAGGGCCCTTTGAAGTAGAAAGCGCTCTTCTCGAGCATCCAGCAGTTCTTGAATGCGCCATAACGGCCGTTCCGGATCCTGTCCGGGGACAGATCGTAAAAGCCACGGTCGTATTGACAAAAAACTATAAACCCAGTGACGAGTTGGTTAAAGAACTTCAGGAGCATGTCAAAAAAGTCACCGCTCCCTACAAGTATCCGAGAATAATTGAATTTGTTGATGAACTGCCAAAGACTATAAGCGGAAAAATCCGCAGGGTTGAAATTCGTGAAAAGGATAAGAAGTAACAAAATAACCATATAACCAAGGGGTTTGGCCTGATTAAAGCCAAACCCCGTTTTGAATCTAACTTCATCAATTCAGACGGATTTGCTGTTTTTGTTCCTTATTGACATCCAAACGTTTGCAATGGCTTCTCTGCCCCTTGCTTCCCTCATGCGCTATGCGCTGATATCCGCAAGCTTTGTCAATATGGTGCTGCTTCTTTCGATGAACCTAGCCATTGCCTCCGGCTCCAGCTGCCTGTGGCTCATCATGGAGAGATCATACACCTGCTCGCATATAAGCTTTACATCATCCTTTTTGTCTTCCCTGTCCATCAATTTCACAATGGCATTGATCAGGGCGTTGTTCTTGTTGAGCACAAGGGTTTCATCACTGGGGAACATATAGTCTGAACCGGACCCACCGTACATTCTGCTTATATCCTGCAGCCTGCGGGCATATTCAGGTGTAAGAATCATACCCGGTATTGACGGTGATTTTAATGCCTCCACCTTCACTTTGAGCTTGTCATTGCCCAGATTTTCCTTGAACAGCTTTTCCAGTTTTTCCTGCATTTCCTTTTCTACTACCACGCCGTCTTCTTTCATGTTTTCGGAGAGGTCCGAATCCACCCGTGTAAACTTGACCCCATCGTTTCTGGCTTCTATAAACTGCATAAAATGTATATCTATCATGGATGACATAACAACCACATCAATGTTTTGCTCTTTAAAAAGCCTTATATACTGGGCCTGCTGGTTTTCATCATTGGTGTAGAAAATCTTGTTTTCATGTTTCCCCTTGTTGCGCTCCAGATAATCCTTTAGGGTGATATACTCACCGTTGGTGGTCTTATAGACGACAATATCCTTTACTTTTTCGTAGAACTTCTCTTCCCTTATGCATCCATATTTTACAAAGGGGTTAATGTCATCCCAGTATTTATTGTAATTATCTCGCTCATTCTCAAAAAGTGAAGTCAGCTTATCCGCCACTTTTTTGGTTATATGAGCAGACAACTTCTTGACGGATCCGTCATTTTGCAGAAAGCTTCTTGATACATTCAACGGCAGATCCGGGCAATCGATGGTTCCTTTCAACAGCAGGAGAAATTCCGGTATTATTTCCTTAATGTTGTCAGCAACAAAAACCTGATTGTAGTAAAGCTTGATCTGACCCTCCATTGTTTCAAACTCGTGCTTCAGCTTCGGAAAATACAAAATTCCCTTAAGATTAAACGGATAATCCATGTTCAAATGGATCCAGAACAGGGGGTCTTCATAATCAAGGAACACATCCTTGTAGAATTCCTTATACTCTTCATCGGTGCAGTCCTTGGGCTTCTTCAGCCACAAAGGTGATGTATTGTTTATGGGCTTTGGCTCATCCTTCTTTTCAGCGTTGGCATTCTCAAGGTACAGCTCATAGGGCAGGAATGAAAAATACTTTTTCAGTATTTCCCGCATCTTCCACTCATCCAGAAACTCCAGGCTGTCTTCTGCAACATAAAGGGTAACCGTAGTGCCCCGTTCCGTACGATCTGAAACATCCAGATCATACTCTGTTCCTCCCGAGCTTATCCATCTTACAGCGGAGGCACCCTTTTGATAGGACAGGGTATCTATCTGAACCTTGTCAGCCACCATGAATGCAGAATAAAAGCCCAGACCAAAATGCCCAATGATTTGCGCATCATCAGTCTTGTCCTTGTATTTCTCTATAAAATCCTTGGCGCCGGAAAAAGCGATCTGGTTTATATATTTCTTCACTTCCTCCGCAGTCATTCCTATTCCATTATCAATGACTTTTATGGTCTTATTTTCCTTGTCTACTACAACCTTTATCCAGTACTTGGTGTCTTCCTCCACCTCGGCTTCGCCAATGGAAACCAGCTTTTTCAACTTGCTTATGGCATCACTTCCGTTAGATACCAGTTCACGAACAAAAATATCCTTTTCGGAATAAAGCCATTTCTTTATTATAGGGAAAATATTTTCAGTATTTATGGAAATACTTCCGGTCTCACGATTCATACCAAAAACCTCCTACGCAAATTAATATGCCAAGCTGTAATTTTGTCCATAATATATATCTTACAGCCTCAGAATGGAAATTTCAAGAGAAAGTTAGCACTCTTCTGAAAAGAGTGCTAACAATTATATTTCCTAAATATTTCCGTTATAATTGGTACCCCGTAAGACACCTGTCTTTAATGCCACGAATCAGGGACCCCTGAATGTCCATGGGGATTTGCCTTTCTTCTGGCTCACTCCGGTTACATAAGAGCAAACATGAGCGGTATGGTAAAGGCTGACATCAGGGTTGAAAACACCACCACCCTGGAGGCCAGTTCGGTGTCTCCTCCAAACATTTCAGCAAATATGGAAACGGTGGTAGCCACCGGCATGGCAACCAGCATAACGCATACTCCCAGCAAAACGTCCGAAAAACCCAGCAATTTCAGTACCGGTATTGTCAAAAGCGGTATCAGTACAAGCCTTACCCCTGATATTACATACAGGGGTTTGCCGCTGAAAAGCTTCCTGAAATCCACGTCTGCCAAAGTCGCTCCTATAATCAGCATTGACAGTGGCACGGTCATACCGCCTAACAGGTCCATTGCCTGGGATACCGGATATGGAAGCTTTATGGGAAGTATAAAAACAATCAAACCTATAAACATGGATATGACCCCGGGGTTTAACAGCACTTTCCTGATGGATTTTACCCCGCCTTTTCCGTTGAACACCACAATCCCATGGGTCCAAAGGAAAACATTGAATACGGTAGCATATATGGAGCCGTATAGAATCCCTATCTTGCCGTAAAGGCTTTCCAGCACAGGAAAGCCCATAAACGCGCAGTTGGCATAAGTCGCAGAAAGCTCACCTATTTGCCTTATGCTTCCTTTACTCTTGAAAAACAGCAGTTTTCCAATCAATATTTGAAAAAAATGTGCAAGAACGGAAAAAACCAGCATTATAATCACATTATGCAGCACATCCCTGGAAAACTCAAATTGGAAAGATGAAATTATCAGCAGAGGGTTGGTTATGTTAAGCAGTATTTCAGATAACTTCTTTTTTGAATCTTCATTTATCCAGGCTCTCTTTTTTGCATAATAGCCTACCGAAATCATCAAGAACAGGATAATTATCTGATTAATTACTGTGTTTGCCGTCATTATAGTCTCCTCACAAAATATTTAAATAACATTATATAGCTTCTGATTGCCTGGTGCAATGCCAAAATACAAATGCAGCATAATCCACGGGATTGGGCTGCAGCCTGATTAATGCATGCCTAGCTGCACTGCTGCTTTTCTGCCCCTATTTTTCACCGCAACCTGCCGCATTTTTCACCATTAACACCTTGATTACATTTTTATAAATCAGAATGATCACTAGGATAAGTACATTCACCAATACTATGGTGCCACCCGGGGCAGTTTCTGCATAGTAGGAAATATAGAGCCCGGAGAAAGTTGAAACCAGACCCAGTATCATAGAATATACATATGTCTGCCTGTAGCTCTTTGCGATCTGCAAAGCCGACGCCACGGGCAGAACCATCATTGATGACACAACAAGAGTTCCTACTGTCCTTGATGATACCGATATGGAAACTGCAATCATTATAGTAAATATGAAATTTATGGTATTAACCGGTATTCCTGAAAGACGGGCTGATTCCTCATCAAAGGTTATATAAAACAGTTCCTTGTACAAAAGGATCATGAACAGTATCACTATAATGCTCAGGATTATCACAAAAATCAGTTCAAAATTGCTTATAGCAACTATGCTTCCAAATAGAAAGCTGTTAAAGTCCACACTGCTTTTTACATACCCTGACAGAACTCCTGCCAGGCCTATTCCGGTGGACATTATGACCGCTATTGCAATTTCAGAATACTGGGGAAAGGACTTCCTCACCCTTTCTATTCCCAAAGCTGCCAACACTGAAAAGGTCACCGCACCTGCAACGGGATTTATCCCTGCTATCAATCCTGCGGCCACCCCGGCAAGCGAACTGTGGGACAGGGAATCTCCTATCATGGAAAGGCCTCTTAATACAACTATAACACCTATGGCAGGTGTTATCAATGCGATAAACAATCCTGTTATAAACGCCCTTTGCATAAAACCATACTGAAAAATTTCTAGCATCATTCCCCACCACCTTTCTGCACATTCTCACAGTTGTGCTCATGAATATGAAGGTTTACCTCGTATCCATAAAGCTCCGATATGTATTTTTTTGCATCTTCTTCCCTAGGATTGTGTATGGTTAGGCTTTTGTCACCCATGCAGGCCAGTTTGTTTGCATGAACCGTCACCGCGCTTATATCATGGGTGACCATGACGATAGTTATACCCAGGTCACGGTTCAATCTTGCCAGCAGACAATACAGCTCCTCTTCAGATTTAACATCTATGCCCACGGCAGGTTCATCCAGAAATATTATTTCCGGTTCGCTGACCAATACTCTCGCAATAAAAACCCTTTGCTGCTGTCCTCCGGAAAGATTGCCTATCATGCTTTTCCCATAGTCTTGCATTCCTACCAGCTCCAACGCGTTGTATATCATCTCTCTGTGTTTCTTTCCGATGCGTTTGAACAGGCCTATCCTGGAAAACAGATTTGCACCCACAATCTCTTCCACTGTTGCGGGAAAGGCAGTTTTATAGGCGTTTGCTTTCTGCGACACATACCCTATTTTATCCCATTTCCTGAATTGGTTTATATTCTCCCCAAGGATTCTGATTTCTCCTGCCTGAGGGTGCAATATGCCAAGCATAAGCTTTATCAAGGTGCTTTTTCCGGAACCGTTGGGGCCTATTATCCCCAGATAATCCCCTTTTTCCACCGAAAAACTGACATCCTTTATTGTCAGTTTTTCGCTATAGCCAAACCTCAGATTTTTTACTTCGATAACATTAGCCATTATGAAATCCAATCCTCCGTAACAGGCTGTTTCAGATCATCTTAAGGCTTTTTCCAATGCCTTTAGATTGTCCGTCATTACAGAGAAATAATCCTTTCCTGATTTAATGTCTTCATCACTGAGCCTTTCCAGGGTGCTTAAAGTCATTGTTTCCCCACCCACTTCATCAGCTATTGTTTTTGCCAGTTTATTACCCGTTGTTTCTTCGAAAAAGATTATCTTTATGTCATTTTCCCTGGCAAAATTGGTTATTTCAGCCATTCTGGCAGAGCTTGGCTCTGATTCCGAACCAATGCTGCCTATGGCAATCTGGTTCAGGTCATAAGCATCACACAGATATCCAAAGGCCGGATGGGTGACGATTATATCCCTGTTCCTGCATTTTTCCAGGGTATCCCTGTATTCCTCATCAAGCTTCTCAAGCTCCATGGAATACTTCATGTAGTTGTCTTCATAATAGTCGGCGTTGTCAGCATCCGCTTTTGACAATGCTTCCATTATATTTTCCATCTGCTTTTTTGCCCTCATCGGGTCAAGCCACACATGGGGATCGTTTTTATGTTCATGCCCGCCGTCATCTTCGTGTTCATCGCTTTCATATGGGTTTTCCATGAGCTTAATTCCGTCTGAGGCCTCAACAGCTATCAGTTTCTCATTATCAATAGAGTTCAGTACCTTGTCCACCCAGCTTTCCATGCCTGCTCCGTTGTAAATAAACACGTCCGCTTCCTGAAGCCTTGCCATATCCTTTGGCTTGGGTTCCCAATCGTGGGGCTCTGTTCCCGAAGGCACCATCATATGCAGATTAATCTTGTCACCGCCAATTTTGGCGGCAAAATCATACACAGGATAAATACTTGTATATACCGTTATCTTCCCCGGATCATCCGTACCGGCACCTGAACTTTCTCCACCGCTGCAGGCTGTGAGGGCTAAGATTGACAACAAAAGCGTTCCATATAGAAGCATGTATAAAACCTTTTTCATTTCCGCTTATCCCTTCCTAATGTCAAGTTAAGTATATCCAACAGCGTATTTTATATGCATCAAACGCAAATGCAAATGATTTGCATTTATCACAGACAATTATATACAGTCTTCCAGGCCTTAGTCAATATGATTATAATAATCCGGGAAATCACAAAACAATCCATGGGCATTCCGTCTGCTGATGAATCTGACGATTTTCAGCCCCTGTGTTTATGGCTTCAACCACGCCTGCATTCGGGACAAAGACCATAAATCTCCAGTTTATGCCCGGTGATGTCAAACTGGGTTTTTTGGAAAATATCTTTCTCAATGGATTCCAAAGGGCAAAAATCTATGGATATCATCTTATGGCAGTTGGTACATATAAGATGATGTTTGTGTTCCTCCCCTGTAATCTCGAATCTTGCCTTTCCATCATTCATGATGGTTTTGGACACAAATCCCAGGCTTTCCATCAAATCAAGGTTTCTATATACAGTTGAAAGATTTGCAGTAACTCCTGCTTCTTTTAACTGTATGAATATTTCCTCTGCAGACAAAGGAGTTTCAGCCTTTTCCAATAAGCCTATCATAGCCTTTCTGGATTTTGTGTATTTGCATCCCTGCCTTGCAAACAGATTTTCCTTGTTCTGATTTTTCACCATTCTATACATCCCTTAGTTTCAATTAGTTAATATCCATTTTATTGTACTTTACCGGTGACATATTTTCAACCTGTCATCCAAAATCCTTAATCGGGATCGTCAAAAGCTAATTAATAAGGCTTACAGTTTTTCCGTGTTTAAAACACTATTTTTGAGAAATAATTATAATACATTGATTTATACTTTTTAGTTCATTATACTGGTAGTATATAACAATTGAAAAGTTGGGTGTTGTTTATGAAGGAAATATTCTTAAAAGACAGTTATAAGATTATAGTAGCCGGAGATTCCATTTCCAAAGGCGTTGTATATAACGAAGAGCAGGGCAGATATACTGTCCTTAAGGATAATTATGTGTCATTGATCCAGGATAAAATAAAAGGCATTGTGTGTAATGCCGCCAAATTTGGCAACACAATCATAAGGGGCATTGGAAAGCTACATAATGAAATAGTGAAGAACGAACCGGATATTGTCCTGATTGAATACGGAGGAAACGATTGTGATTTCGACTGGGATGAGATAGCAAAAAATCCAAAGGCCAAGCATAGCCCCAAAACTGATGTAAACGTGTTTAAAAAGATGCTTCATGATGAGATTAACTCCCTTAAAAGCAAAAATATCATACCGGTATTAATGACCCTTCCTCCGCTGGATGCTGACAGGTATTTCAAATGGATAAGCAAAAACAGTGCCACTGTAGCCAACAGCATCCTGGAGTGGCTGGGAAGCGTAAACAAGATTTATTGGTGGCATGAAATGTACAACTCGGTCATCGTTAGCATAGCCGAGGAAACAAAAACCCGGTGGATTGACATAAGAGGTGCTTTTTTACAGACTGCCGATTTTACGAATTTTATATGCATTGACGGCATTCATCCAAACGAGAAAGGGCATAAACTGATCGCAGCTAAAATTTTTGAGTATATAAAATCAAACTACAGCTTCATGCTGAAAAACGGAGTGCAGCTGAACTTTGAATGACTTGCAGGGCAACATGGCATGAAAGCAATACTATCACCGGTTCTGAGGGACTTAATCAAGCAGGAGGCAGGATTCAATCACCTGCCTCCTGCTTGATCATTGTTACATTTTATATCACGGAAGGGGCATTCCTAAACCTCTTTATTAATATAAATTATACAGCCTATAGATAACAACGGCAGCCTGTGCCCTTGTTGCATATGAAAGCGGATCGATGTTGTTTCCATAGCCAATCATTATGCCCAAGTCTACCAGCGTTGAAAGGCTTTGTCTTGCATATTCCGACACGCTTGATGCGTCAAGGTATTGTGACAGATTATCCGAAGTTTCCCCTGCTGTAAGCCTATTTGCTGCATAAAGAGCCCTTTCAACCAGGACAGCCATATCCTGCCTCGTAATATACCCATCCGGATCAAACCTGTTGCCTCCAATACCTTTTGAAATGCCAAGCTGTTTTGCGATGCCCAGTTGATGGTAGTAGGAATCAGAGATGTCAACATCATCAAAATTGGTTGAAAAATCTGCAGTCAAGCCAAGGGTATCAATAAGATATTCAATAAACTCACCCCTGGTCACATACCGGTCAGGTTCATATGTGTCCATGCCTGTTCCGTTTATTATACCCCTGGATGCGATTACCTCAATGGCTTTTTCAGCCCATCCGTGCCCGGCTGTGTCGTTGAAACTCTTTTTGTTCAGAGCCACGGCATATTTGCTGAGGTGGCTTGTTTTAAACGTCATTTTGCCGGCATCGGCATCATACCTGCCACTGGGTATGATAAACGCATTGCCTGAATCATCAATATACAGTATGCACAAATACTCGTGGTATTCATATTCCTCTGAAGTTGGCTTGTAGTCAACGGTTACGGTAACCGGAACATTCCTGTTGCTCCATGGAGCTTTCCTGCCGTCAATGAAAATGCTTATTTCGATAACAGGCCTGTTACCGATCATATCCTTTATTTCCTGGTTGAGCCCTGATATATCAGCCTTTTTAAAAGAAATGCCGACAGTCTCGGTATCACCGGTTATCTGGGTTCCGAACATATCATCCGGCAACATGATGTTTCCGAAAGGCGTTGATATGCTGTACTTCTTTTCACCTTCACTGTTAAAGGCACCTGCCGGCATTTCTACAATGTATTCATCTGGTTCACCGATGCTTTCAACCAGTATTTCTATAATCCTGTAACCGTCTTTATCCTCCTGAGAAGCTGTCAAAGCCTTTTCAATGTCTTCACTGCTCAATTCGGCTACTGCAGTGCCATCCTCCGGTTTTGGTTCGACACGAATGGAACTTCCGTCAATTGTTATATTCTGTTCTGAAGTTTGCGGTGATGGAGTTTCAGGATTGTAGTAGACAGGCGGTTGATAACTTCCGGGTTTTTCAGGAGCCACCCTTATGTTTATCCTGAATTGGGCCGGGAAATTTCCAAACATATCCTGGGATCTGGCAGTAATAATGTAGCTTTTTCCACGAACCAGGCCGTCCGCTTCAATGCTCCAGCTGCCGTTTTCATCGGTATTTGTTTCATACTTTTTAACGCTGTTTCCGTCTTCCAGTTCAACTGTTATTTTGACTGCATTTTTACTGGTACCGGTGATCTTCAGCGATGTCGAATCTACCTCCTGACCATCCTTAGGGGAAATGATGCTGACGCTGTTTTCAACATCCCCAAGCAGTTTCGCCCTGGATGACGCCATTATAATTCCGGCGGCTTTCAGAATATCCCAGTTGCCATACGAATCCTTGTCAATTATTTCAGATTTAATCAGGCCCAGCAAGGCATCAGCCCTGATTCTGTCACCCAGGACTGCACTTGTATATCCTCCTGCTATTGCAACATTTATTCCGTCGGAAACATTATTATACCATTCCGGAATGCTTGTATTGAATTTACTATATATTTGCAGTCCTCTGTCCCTGTCTTTTACAAATCCTGTATAAACGGCGGATAATTGTGACATAATATGCTCCCAATTTGACCAGTCCATATCTGTGGATTTGCCTTCCCTGTCAATTGAAATAGCATACATTCCATTGTCTGCATCCCACATCTTGCTTTCAAATCCTGTCAGGGCCCCGTTTAAGTATTTTTCAAAGTAGTTTGCAGCATCATAATTCTTCAATTTGTTTCTGAACAGCCATATGGCGTCTTTTAACCCTTCCAGCACCTCAATGTTTCCCATGAGGCTTTTCACGGTTTTGTCCGCATCAGACCATACAAGCCCGTCAGTGTCCATACAGCTGAGCAGTCCTATACCTCCACTCATAATATCCAGCTGGTAATTGTTTAATACTCCATAATCACCTGTTACATCTCCGTATTTTTTTACGAGGGATATGAAAGCAGCAACACATGAAGCAGGATTGCTGCTTGCAGCAATGGGTGTTTCCCTGCCCGTTGCAGGATCAATAATATAGTCATCCACCGTACCATACATGCCATTTTTGTCAGGCCAGTTCATCTTGCCGACATACCAGTCAATATACCTTTTGACCAATGGTGCATATTGGGGCACTTCAAGCAGTGCCGCAGCAGCAATGTTAGCCACCCTTGGATTTACGTAGTTCACACCGTCTATAACCCCGGAAATTGACGGCCCGACAGGTATTGCTCCGCTTTGCTTTTGCAGGCTTATAATCCATTCCGCCTGGGCATCGATAACGGCGTCGTATAATGTAGGTGGAGTGGGATCAATTCCAATCGACAGCACATTGGTTTTCAGAACTGTACTGTCAAGGGTTACATATGCCCATACTTCAATGCTGCTAACCGAATTGTCCGCCCGGACCAATGTAATGCTGCCATTGTCAAATATGGCCACAAGGTCCGGCCTGTTTGTAACATATTCAATCACAGCTTCTTCAACAGGTGCGGGTTCTCCGTTATGCAGCAATCCTTCTATGGATAAATTCGCCGTCTCCCCTCTTTTCAATATGTTTTTGTCACTTTTTATTTCAGCAGAAGCCAGCTGGGGTTTCCCTGTATCTACGGCAACCCTGTATTCCAGTTCCACGGTGGAATATACATTGTTAAAGCGATCCTTGGCTTTGACCGTAATATTGTATCCGCTGTTAAGAGCACTGCTGACGGTGTAATTCCAGGACCCGTCGGGAAGCGTGCTCACTTCAGCCTCCTGAACTGCCTGTGTAACGCCGTTTACAATCCGTATCTCCACTTTATCAATGTTTTGGCTTGTTCCCGAGATGCTGAAAGGGAGACTCTTTATTACTTCCCCTTCAGCAGGGCTGGTAACGGACATGCTGCGGTTTTCCGCCTGCAGGGACTTTGCCCTGGAAGCTGCAAGCATTGTCATGCCGGCCTCCATACAGTACCATGGCCACGCATGGTTATTATCTATATAAGTATCCTTGACTGAATCTAAAAATGTATCCACCCGGGTTTTATCCCCCATAATTGCCGCGGTGTATGCAATTATTGCCCAGGGGAAAGCATCTCCCTTGTCAAGCACAGGCCATCCTGGATGATATTTGTTAAAGGTATTGTACAGGCTTAACGCCCTCTCGCTGTTTGCATCAATCATGCCAGTCCATATCGGAAACAGCTGCGCTGTAGCATCGGCATAGAAGTTCCTCATATCAGTTGCAGCCCGGCTGCCGTCTTCAAACATATAGTGCCTGTATAATCCTCTTTCTCCGTCCCACAGTCTTTCTTCAATTTTTGCAGCAACTATATCCCTGTAATTCTTATAGGTATCTGTTCTGTCAGAATCCTGATAAACATTTTCATATATCCATGCCATATCAGCGAAACCTTTATATACTTCAGCGTTATCCATAAGGTATTTTACCTTGTAGTCCGGCTTTGCCCAGGTCAGTCCGTCATCCAGAGTCGCAACCATTACATTGGCTATCTGATCAATTTTGCCCTTATTGTCCACCAAGTATTGCATATCACCTGTAACTTCATAGTACTTTCTCAGCAAAGACAGGAAAGTTGCTGCATATGAGTCCGTTGAATCATATGAACCGAGCGACCTTTCAACCAGCCGGCCGTTTTCCTCAATGTACTCGTAATCATATACTGTACCGTACAGATTATTATAATCCGGCTGATTCAGATGTGACAGATACCAATCCATGTATTGCTTTACATGCGGTGCGTATTCCGGCTTTTCCAAAAGGCCAAGGGCCGTGAGATTAGAAAAATATGGTACCACGGAATACTTATTGGTCTCAGGGTCCTTGCCTGACTTGGCTATGGCTCCGTTTTCAAGCTGCAATCCGGCAATCCATTCTGCTTCTGTGTCGATAATCCCGTCATAGGACAGGTTCTGTCCTGTATGCATATCGTAACTGCAGAAACCAATCGAGCCGGTTGAGACAGCAAAAGCCAAAAGTATTAAAATTGCCAACTTTCTCTTCAATTTGACCATCCCTCCTGAATAACCATGATATTTTGGAAATTATCATACAAGCATTAGGATTTCGTATGATTTCGCACTAAGAGCAAAGTGATAATTTCTCATCAAAGATAAAGCGTTCGATCGGGGTGTCCGGTAAACCTTATTTGGGATATTGTTATCACAATCCCCCATATTAACACATATAATCCACTCAGTATACTGAACCATCTGATGCAAAGTCGAAATCAAGAAGATATCGGCTTTACATCAGAAAATTACCTGATTATTGACATACTATTTTATGAGGTTGGAATTCAGCTCATTGAGAATATTGTTGATCTGCTGGCTGTTTTCATCGAGCCATTTCTGCCATGCTGCCTCTATCTCATCCATGCTCTTTTCATATACGATCTTGTATATGCCTTCAATCGGCTTTAATGTGGCTTTGCTGTAATATTCGCCCACGAAGGATGCCTTCGCCAGGTCAAATTCTATTACTTTCAGGTTTGATGCGTTTTTACGGATATCCCAGAAATGCCTTACGGTTTCCTTAACTTCATCAGAATATTTGGGATTGAGATAGTTGATCCTGGAATCGGGCAGAGCGCCATTGATTAAAGGAGTCAGATGGTCTCCCACCGTCTTGTCGGTGTTGAAAGGAACCGGAAGTCCCGTCTCCGGATCTATCTGCCTGAGGGATATAATCTTGTCTCCTTCTATCTTGTAGTCAATTCCTTCCCTTCCCAGATTGGACAGGTACAATCCTTCCTCGCTCAGCAGATAATCATAAATCGCCAGGAATCTCTCCAGAACCTTGTCTTCAATCTTGGCGTTGAAAATCCACTCAGACCAGCTGTTCCCCGATTCTACTCCCTGATAGTTGCCCTCATTGTCCAAAAGCCATGCAAAACCGACAGCCGCATTGGCGTCAGCATCCGGATTTGATTTCTTATAGTTGGAAACGGCTTGATCATAGAACAGTACGTCAAATCCGTCAAAGTAGCTGAAAAGCTTGTTGTTGGAGAACTGGTTCCTGGCCTCGTACATCGGCTGGTTGAAGAATTCCTTGTCTATGAACCCTGCATTGAAGAACTTTTTGAAAGTCTTTATACCGTCGACCATTTTGGGATTCTGGAAAGCGAATACATATTGGTTGGTGCTCTTGTCAAGGTAGAATCCCGCCACTATTTCCGGCACGGCCTGGATTAACCCCAGCTGCAGCATATTGTCAGGCCATATGTGGTTGAACATTATCATGTCCGGATTGGCTGCCTGAACCTTTTCAAACATGTTGTACAGTTCTTCCACCGTATAGGCGTCCTTGATTTCCACACCGGCCTTTTGAGCCAGGTCTTTGCGATAGTAGATGCTCATATTGTAGTCTATGTAGGGCTCTGCACCCTCGAGGGCTCTCGGAATGGCAAAATACCGTCCGTCTTCAGTCTTAAAGGCATCCCGTTGCAGGATCATGTCAAGGCTTGCCTTGATGTTGGGATAGTTTTCTTCATACCCTTTCGGGAGAACCTTGAGCATTCCGTCATTGACATATTTCAGATTTTCAGCAGCGCCAAAGGTGGACATCATGGCATCGGGCATGTCGTCAGCCGCAATCATCGTGCGAAGCTGGTCCTGATGGATGGAATACTCATATGCCCTGTATTCGATTCTTACATTGAACTTTTCTGCCAGCAACTGCCAGCGGGGGTCATAATATTTTTCTCCCTCTTTGGTAAATAAATCACTGCTCTCTGCGTCTACCGGTATATCAAAGTTGGCAACGGAGATGGTTACCGGCTCTGCATAGGGGTTTCCGGCCTCTTCCGAAGAAGCTTGTGACCCACCGCCGGAGCCGGTGTCAGAGTCAGTGCGGGATGATGAACCAGAGGATGTTTCAGAGGGCGATGATGTTGCACCTTTCTTTGAGCTGCATGCTGCCAGAGTTTGAACCAGGATTGCCACCATCAGTGCGATGGGTAACAGTTTTCTTAATTGGCTCTTCATTGTTATAATCCTCCCTTTTGAATTTTATTTCATGACAGGAATCCCGTCATTTAAAATTCTCATAAATACCCGGCCATTGAACGTACCAATGGGGTGTAACAAAAGCTTTGCAGAGACATTCATCTGTATTTTGCCGATTAATGCAATTTATTGTCCGAATATGTTAATACAGCAATATATATTATATGATTTCATCCCTGAATTTCCAGGCATCCTGTTGGTACACTGAAGTCTTTGTATATATCAGGATGCCAGGCAAATCCAAGTACGAAATCAGCATTAACGTCACTGCCCAGCCTGCTTCCTTATAATTCCTGTTTCTTTTAATTGTTGTAAGTTTTTATAAAAAAATTATATATTTTCAGTAAATTACCGTAAACTTTACGGTAGCAGTAAAAAAATATGCTCAATAAAAACTGCAAATTTTTCGTTTTTCCTGATGTGCCTTTAGGTGCTGCTTTTGGCGCTACTTTTACTCCAGATGTTGCTTTTATTTCAGGTATTGCTTCAGATACAGCCTAGATGTATCCTGAACGCAACTTAGATGGAATTTAGATGTATCCCAGATGGAAGCTCCGATTTAAGCCAGGAAGTATACCAAGATGTTTATTAAGATGTTTACTAAAATGTGTATTAAGGTACAACCTAGATATAAACTTTGTTGTAAGCATAGATTCAAACATGTACGTAGACTTTGGGCAAACTCAGCAGTAGCTTAAATGTAACTTCTAGATATAAGCTTTATCGTAAGCTCAGACACAAGCTTAGATGTAAACTTGGCTACAAACTTTGGGCAAACCCAGCTGTAAGCTTAGGTGCAGCTTTCGGTTATTAACTTCGTTGCAGCCTCAGATACAAACTTAGATGTAGTTTTTGGTTATTAACTTTGTTGTAAGCTCAGACACAAACTAAGGTGTAAATTCAAATGCAACTCAGCTATAAACTTAGTCGCAGACATAGATGTAAACTCAGGTGCAAACAAGATAAAACTTAGTTGTAAACTCAGATGCAAGCTCAGATGTAAATCCGGTTATAAATTCAGAAACTCAGGTGTAAGTTTGGATGTAAACACAGTTGTAAACTAAGGTGCAACTTCAGATTTTATAGTTGTTTCTGTTTATTACCGACTCTCTTATAATCAAATCATTTTCCTGAAGCAGTATATTCTTAGGCTTGTATTTTTTGTTTGATATCATTTTAAGGAGCATTTTTGCTGCCTCCGATCCCAATTTGAAAACAGGCTGATTGACAGTAGTAAGAGGAGGATTCGAACATGCAGCAGCCGGAATATTGTCATATCCCACAATGGACATATCTTCCGGAACCTTGATTCCTTTCTCCTTAAGGATCCTCAACACCCGTATAGCTTCATAATCCCCTCCCACGAATATTGCATCGGGATATGAGTTCTTTATGGAAAAATCCAGGGAATAGGACAAATCAACATCGCTGAGTTTATCCGAATTCATAATGTTAAAGGGGTTAAGCTCCATATTGGCTTCACTAAGCGCTTTTTTCGCCCCTTCAAACCTCTCAATGTGATCAATATAGTTGAAATTTGCCATTACCAGCATAATTTTCTTGTGCCCACATGCGATTAAGTATTTAACCGCATTATAGGCTCCGGAAAAATTATCGCTCCTTACGCTGCCAACATATTCAGAGTCAAGTTTATTACCGACAACCACCAGGGGAAACTGGCGGCCCAATTCCTTTATATATGTTTCTTCCAGTGTGGAAGCAATAAATATACCTCCGCTTATACACCTTTGCCTGCAAAAGTTTACGAACTCTGTGCTTTCTTTAGGTATTTTCGATGATGACATCAAGGCTATGCTCAACTGCTGGTCAAATACGACTTCAGAAATACCGTCCAGCAAAGTTGAACTATAAGGAGTGGCAAGGCTGCCGGCAGATACAAACACACCTATGTAATCAATCACTGAGGTGGTGGTGTATTTGGGCTTATAATTCATTTGCTTCATAATTTTCATGACTTTTTCCCGGGTTTCCTGGCTAACGTCTCTTTTTCCGTTTATAACCCTGGATACTGTAGCAATAGATACACCTGCCGCTTTAGCTACTTCATGTATATTCATCATTAGCCTCCGTCATCATTTGATTCTCAGCATTTGTCCGTAACCTTTACGTTAATTTACGTTAGATAAATTATAACAATTTAATAATGATATGTCAATAATCATTTTATCCGAGATCTACATGTCGTTTTCATTTACAGTCAATGTCAATATCTCCTGCTTGTCATGGGATTTTGCCACCTTGACAAAATGAGAAGCCGGCTGCAAATCCTTATATCCCATTTTGATCTCAGCAGGATTGTCCTTTTTCAGAATAGAAGACTGTCCTTCAAAGCACAAGTCAAACAGGCAGCCGTTCATCATGGGATTCAAACCGTAACGGAACGGTTGTGAGTCCACATACTTCCAGACGCTCTCCATCCATCCTTCCTGCTGTGTTTTATCCCATGGGTTGCAATTGGCCGAAGGCTGGATCAATATTTCTGCTCCCAGATTCACAAGGGTTTCTGCCACATCCTGTTGAAAACCGTCAAGACAAATTGCGATACCCAGTTTACCAAACGGGGAATCAAAGACTTTCAGTTCTCCTATGGAACCATTGCTGATGTCAAGACCTGATCTATCCTCCAATCCTGGAACCAGGTATACTTTTTTTTGTGAACCGATGATTTCGCCATCAGGCCCGAACAAGTAACAGACATTATAGATATTGCCGTCTTTCGGTGAATAGTCTTTGCTCCTTTCGTCCATCTGCTTAAAGTCCGGAAGCAGAACCGAACCTGCAACAATATATGCTCCATATTCCATTGCAATCCTGGAGAAAGTATCAAAATACACCTGCGCAATTGTTCTTGACCTGGCCAGAGCAAGAGCCCGGATCCAGCTGACTTTGTATCTAATACGATGTACCGCCACATTAAAAACATGGCATGCAATAATCCGTTTAACTGCTCCCTGCAGGGATTTGGCATCGAAAACCCATCCCGGTGCATCCAGAAAAACCAATGGTGTGCCTACATCTTCAGGAAAAACTACCAGGGCTTCCCCTTTCTTATATGGTATCTCTTTATGCAATTGTTCCATGACAGACCGAATCTTTTTTTCAAAAGCAGCCTTGTTTCTGTAATTGTCTGCCGACCAATTCATCTGTACAGCGCACAAAATTTTTCGCATCACATCACACCTTTCCTTTAAACTCAATTCTATCAGAGCCATCTCGTTTTAATAACAGACATCATCTTACGTTGATGATTCAATCCGGTATGCCAATTGGCCTGCAGGATCCCTTTCAAAAGAATGCATCAAGATTGTAAGGCAATTTCTGTATGCATTATGAGCTTAAGCGTCTGGAATATATAATTTCGACAACTTGGGTGTTTATATGTGAATCAGTATACTTCTGCAGTTTTTACAGTATTTTTGGATGGCGTTAGGTGATCAATGTATTTGGAAAATCAATATGTAGGTAAATAAAAACACAACCCTGAGGCGAATAACCACAGGGTTGTGATATATAAATCCGGCAGCGACCTACTTTCCCAGGTCGTCTCCATCCAAGTATCATCGGCACTGAGAAGCTTAACTTCCGTGTTCGGAATGGGAACGGGTGTGTCCTTCTCGTCATTGCCACCAGATGATTTTAACTATATTTTGCTTCCTACTGCTGTATAAATTCTTCTGCCTCTGGTACTCATTTACTTAGTATAGACTCTTTCCCTCAGCAATCTCCTTGTACTATTCGCAATATGGTTTCTGTTTTCCATTGTTCTCAGTACAGTTCCCTAGACTTTCAAAAACATAACTCTCAACAAGATTTATGCTTTTATTATTCCAGTGCAGTCCCCTGCACCCTCAAAACTATATAATGCAAGCTTCGAAGACTTGTCTTCACCAGACTTCTTAAAGACCTTTTTTCCTTGGTCAAGCCCTCGACCTATTAGTACCGGTCAGCTTCATGCATTACTGC
>Ga0134099_1001914_pt1 | contig 18319 bp, 17 predicted proteins | sample 10_taG_2_FD_105482 | JGI IMG/M metagenome (GOLD analysis project Ga0134099, IMG submission 105482) | Switchgrass degrading microbial communities from high solid loading bioreactors in New Hampshire, USA - 10_41_5_180_A2 metaG | ecosystem: Engineered > Bioreactor > Semi-continuous > Anaerobic >...
TCGCCCGCGCGGTTTCGGTCATTGCCGGCCGCGTGGGCGGTGGCGATATCCCTTGTCGGTACTAGCGAAGGAGATTGGTGAGTTTGCGCGGGATCAAGGTTTTGGAGAGAGCGCTGGCCGCGCTTCCCATAATGCTTGGCGTTTGCGTGGTGGTTTTCCTCTTCATGCGGCTAATCCCCGGAGATCCGGTGGATATCATGCTCGGTGAAGCGTCAACCGCGACGCAAGAAGAGATCGACACGCTCAGGGCCCAGTTTGACCTGGACCAACCCATCCATGTTCAGCTGGGAAGGTACCTGGCTAGGGTGGTCCGGGGAGACCTGGGATACTCGATCACCAGGTCAGCCAACGTTTCGACCTTAATCGCGGAGGCCCTGCCCGCCACAATCGAGCTGGCACTGGCGTCAATCCTGTTCGCTCTGATAGTGGCCATCCCAACCGGGATAATCTCGGCCGTGAAACACAATTCGATAACGGACAGGGCAAGCATGGCTGGCGCCTTCGTGGGGATCTCCATGCCGGCGTTCTGGCTCGGCATCGTTCTCATCATGGTCTTCGCCGTGCAGCTCAAGTGGCTGCCTACCTCCGGTCGGGCGCCATACGGATTGGCCCCTGACCACGTTACAGGGCTCTACGTCCTAGATTCCATAATAACCGGGAACGTCCCGGCGCTACTGACCAGCATAAAGCATCTGATCCTCCCCGCCGTGGCGTTGGGCGCGGCTCCGGCCGCAATCATCACCCGGGTGGTCAGGTCAAGCATGCTTGAGGTATTGCGCCGGGACTATGTGACCTTCGCGCGGGCGAAAGGCGTCCGGGAGTTCGCGGTCATAATCCGGCACGCGTTCCGGAACGCCCTGATACCCACGGTGACCATAACTGGCCTGGAAGTCGGTAGCCTCCTGGGAGGCAACATGATCGTCGAGACTATCTTCGGCTGGCCGGGCATGGGCCGGCTGGTGGTGAACGGCATCTTCAACAGGGACTATTCCTTGGTGCAGGGGGCTGTCATGGTTTACGCGCTCACCTTCGTCTTGGTGAACCTGATATCGGACATCCTCTACACCTGGCTGAACCCCAAGATAGGGGTCGGTGAGACCTCATGAGAAGACGCCTTCTCGCCCTGCGCCTTAAGCTGTGGCGGCAAAACGCCCGGAACCTGTACCGCCGGCTCAGCAGGAACAAGCCGGCAATGGCGGGTTTCATCTTGGTTCTCGTGTTCGTGGCGGCGGCGATACTGGCTCCGGTGATAACGCGCCATCCTCCCGACAGGCAGAACCTGGCCGACCGTTTTTCTCCGCCGTCGCTGAAAGGCAAGTACCTGTTGGGGGCCGACCATCTGGGAAGAGATGTGTTCTCGAGGATCATCTACGGCGCGCGTGTATCCATCCTGGTCGGGGTTATTACAGTGACGATCTCAATGCTCGTCGGAGGGACTCTGGGCATCCTGGCGGGATACTACGGCGGCGTTCTGGACGCTGCCTTGTCGAGGTTCAGCGAAATCCTGCTGGCCTTCCCGTACTTGATCTTCGCCATAGGCGCGATGGCGATGATGGGGCCGGGATTCTGGAACCTGATTTGGGCTTTGTGTTTCAAGGGATGGGTCGAGTTTTTCCGGCTGGCCAGGGCCGGAGTGATGGCTGAAAAGACCAGGGAATACGTGGACGCCGCCCGCGTTCTGGGACGTTCCGACGCCGCCATCATGCTCAGCGAGATACTGCCGAACATGATAAACCCCCTCATAGTAGTAGGCACTTTGAGGATGGGCACCATGATGGTCATGGAAGCGTCCCTGAGCTTCCTGGGAATCGGGATTCCTCCGAGAATACCTGCCTGGGGTTCAATGATTCAGGACGGGTACCGGTTCATCCTGAACGCGTGGTGGCTCTCCGCCCTTCCCGGGCTCTTCCTGGTGACCCTCGTCTTGTCGGTGAACATTTTCGGAGAAGCCTTGCGGGAGGCTCTGAACCCTGACTTAAAGACGTTCTAGTTTGAAGGCGCTGTGGAGGTGAAGCGTATGAGCCTCTTGAAACCGAGAGAGGTGTTGAGGATAACCGGCCTTAGGGTCCACTATCCCACTGACAAAGGTATTGTCAGGGCCGTACGGGGAGTTGACCTGACGGTCCATGAAGGCGAAATAGTCGGGCTGGTCGGCGAATCAGGTTGCGGCAAGAGCGCCACCCTTCTGGCAACAATGCGGCTTCTTCCCTATCCGGGGAGGATAGCCGGAGGCCGGGTAATCCTAAATGGCCAGGACATCCTGTCCCTGAGCGACGCGGATATGAGGTCGCTGCGGGGTTCGGTCATGTCCATGGTGTTCCAAGACCCCATGTCCACCCTGAACCCCGCGCACAAGATAGGCGCCCAGATCAAAGAAGCCCTAGCGGTTCACGGGAAGTGGAATTACAGAGACCGTAAGTCCGGCCGGGAAGCCCTGGCGGCGCTTTTGGCGGAAGTGGGAATCCCCTCGCCCGAGACGGTGATCGACCAGTACCCTCACCAGCTGAGCGGAGGAATGCAACAGCGGGTCATGATAGCCATCGCTTTGGCGTGCAGGCCGGCCTTGATTCTCGCTGACGAACCCACGACGGCTCTTGACGTCACTATCGAGGCGCAGATCCTGGACCTCCTAAGGAAGATCAATAAGGAAAACGGAACAGCCATCGTGCTGGTGACACACAACCTGGCCGTAGCCTCCCAGTTTTGTCACAGGATCGCCGTGATGTACGCCGGCCAAATAGTGGAGGAAGGCCCCGTCAGGGAGGTCCTGAGCGCGCCGTTGCATCCTTACACTCAAGGGCTCTTGGAGTGCATCCCCAAGTTCGACAAGAGCATCCGGCTCAACCCCATCCCGGGACACGTGCCTGACCTGATCGGACAGAAGACGGGTTGCTCCTTCTACGGGAGATGCGAACACAAGACCAGAGGATGCCTGGATCCCAACCGGCAGGAACTGCTCCCGGTGGGAGGCGGAAGAGGCGTCCGGTGCTGGCGATGGACGTCTGTGGTCGCTCGCGAGGGCACCGGTGAAGAAGAAGAACAAGAATTGGCGGTGGACAGCGATAGAGACTAAGGCCATTGAAACAAGAGACAAGGAGCCCCTCTTAATCGCGGAGGGCATAAAGAAATACTTCACCCACAAACCTAGCCTCTTGGAGCGACGGCTCGCAGGCGCACGGGTGCGGGTAACCAAGGCGGTGGACGGCGTCAGCCTGACGGTGGGACGCGGCGAGACGCTCGGTCTGGTCGGCGAGTCCGGGTGCGGGAAAACCACCCTGGGCAGGGTTATCGCGGGACTGTATAGGCCGACCGAGGGCGCGGTCTTCTTCGACGGAGAAACGGTCAACAGCGCCGGCAACCCCACGGGGCGGGACTCCGCCTCCAAGAACGGTCCAAAACGAACTCCCAAGATGCAGATGGTATTTCAGAACCCGTACGCGTCGCTAAACCCGCGCCACACGGTTAGGCAGATCATCGGAGTTGCCCTGGCGGCCAAGGGCGTTCCGCTTGAAGACCAGGAAGCAGAGACAGTCAGGCTCCTTGACCGTGTCGGACTGCGCGGGGACCATCTCGATCAGTATCCGAGCCAGTTCAGTGGAGGACAGCGCCAGAGGATCGCCATCGCGAGGGCTCTCGCCACGGACCCGTCTTTCATCGTGGCCGACGAACCCGTTTCGGCGCTGGACGTCTCTGTCCAGGCCCAGATCCTAAACCTGCTCGAGGACCTGCAGGCGGAGTACGGCCTTGCGTACCTCCTCATATCCCACGACCTAGCAGTGGTTCATCACGCCAGCCACAGGATAGCGGTAATGTATCTGGGGAGAATCGCCGAGATCGGGCCTACGGAAGAGATATTCGAGAACCCACTGCACCCGTATACCCAGGCCCTCTTATCGGCCATCCCGAGGATAGGAGCGAGCGAATCCAGGAGGATTATCCTCAAAGGCTCGGTGGCAAACGCCGTCGACCCGCCTCCGGGATGCCGCTTCATGCCGCGCTGCCCCTTGGCGGAAAGCGTTTGCGCGGAGGTAACGCCTGAACCGTCTCAAGCTCCGGATTCGCCCGACCACCTGGTCTGGTGCCACAAACGATAGGAGCCGGTATCGCGCGTCCTCCGCGCAGGGTCACTTCACGACGATGCTGTAGATCCTGTCGGTTATATAGATTTCCTTGACGACGTTCTTGCCCAGAAGCGCTCGCTGGACCGCTTCGTGCTCCATCACGACGGCTTTCGCTTCTTCTTGGGAAGCGCCCCGGGCGACATTCACGACGCCCCTGAGCTTGCCGTTGACCTGGACCGCCACCTCTACCATATCCTCCACGGTCTTCGCTTCGTCCCAGGTAGGCCACTTCTGCCGGTATATGGTCCCGGGGAAGCCCAGGTTCTGCCACATTTCTTCAGTTATATGGGGAGCCACCGGGTTCAGGAGCATGAGGAGAGTCCGCATCTCTCCCCTGGTAATGCTTCCGGCGTTGTGTATGTCGTTTGTCAAAGTCATCATAGCCGCTACCGCGGTGTTGAACTTCATCCGCTCGTAGTCCTCGGAGACCTTCTTGATGGTACGGTGCATAGCCGTCTCAAACTTAGGCGAGTACCCGTCCCCGTCGACCACTATGTCTTGCAGGCGCCACACCCTGTCCAAGAACCTGCGGCATCCCTTGAGGCCCTGCTGAGACCACGGAATCGCTTGATCGAAGGCTCCTATGAACATCTCGTACACCCTGAAAGCGTCGGCCCCTACTTCGTTGATGATGTCGTCAGGGTTGATCACGTTTCCTCTGGACTTGGACATCTTCTCGTGGTTCTCGCCAAGGATCATCCCGTGGGACGTCCTCTTCATATAGGGTTCGGGCGTCGGGACGCAGCCCAGGTCGTACAAGAACTTGTGCCAGAACCTGGAGTACAGAAGGTGCAGCGTAGTATGCTCCATACCGCCGTTGTACCAGTCCACCGGCGTCCAGTAATTGAGTTCCTCCAGGTTGGCGAACTCGTTGTCATTGTGGGGATCGCAGTACCTCAGGAAATACCAAGACGACCCCGCCCAGTTAGGCATGGTGTCGGTCTCGCGTTTGGCCGGGCCTCCGCAAGCGGGGCACGTCGTGTTGACCCACTCAGAAAGGTTCGCCAGCGGCGACTCCCCTTCTTCGTTGGGAACGTAGTTCTCCACGTCGGGAAGTGTCACAGGCAACTGGTCTTCGGGGACCGGGACCCAACCACACTTTTCGCAGTAAACGAGGGGGATGGGCTCTCCCCAGTAGTGCTGGCGGGAGAACACCCAGTCCCTGAGCTTGTAGTTTACCTTGGCCTTTCCAAGTCCTTTCTCCTCGAGCCACGCGATCATCTTCTTGATGGCTTCCGGAACCTGGAGGCCGTTTAGGAATCCCGAGTTCACCATTGTGCCCGTTTCCGTGTCGACAAAGGCTTCCTTAGTCACGTCTCCGCCCGCCACGACCTCGACTATCGGGAGCCCGAACTTCTTCGCGAACTCCCAGTCTCGGGTATCATGGCCGGGAACAGCCATTATCGCGCCGGTCCCGTAGGACATCAGGACGTAATCCGATATCCAAATGGGGATTTCTTTGCCCGTAGCCGGGTTTATCGCGGTCAGTCCCTGGAGCGGCACACCGGTCTTTTCCTTGGCTATTTCGGTGCGCTCAAACTCGGACTTCTTGGCTGCCAGTTCCCGGTATCTTTGCACCTCGTCCCAGTTTTCGATCCTGTCTTTCTCCTCGTCCAGCAGGGGATGCTCGGGCGATAAGACCATGTAGGTCGCGCCGAACAGCGTGTCCGGACGGGTTGTGAACACGCTGAGCTTCTTGTCGGTCCCTGTAATGCTGAACAAGACCTCGGCGCCTTCGGAACGACCGATCCAGTTTCTCTGCTGAATCTTGATTTTCTCCATGTAATCGACTAAGTCCAGGTCGTCTATGAGGCGCTGGGCGTAGGCGGTGATGCGCAGCATCCACTGGCTCTTCACCTTGCGGACCACTTCCCCTCCGCACCTCTCGCAAACCCCGCCCACCACTTCTTCGTTGGCGAGGCCGATCTTGCAGGAGGTGCACCAGTTGATGGGGATTTCCGCCTTGTACGCCAAGCCCTTTTCAAATAGTTTCAGGAAGATCCATTGAGTCCACTTGTAGTAGGAAGGATCGCTTGTGTTCACTTCCCGGGACCAGTCAAAGGAAAAGCCCAAGGACTTTAACTGCTGCCTGAACCGGGCTATGTTCTTCTCGGTCACGATTTTCGGGTGGATTTTGTGCTTGATGGCATAGTTCTCGGTGGGAAGGCCAAACGCGTCGTATCCGATGGGGTAAAGCACGTTGTAACCTTCCATCCGGCGTTTTCTAGCGATGATATCTAGAGCTGTATAGCTTCTGGGGTGTCCTACGTGAAGGCCTTCGCCTGAGGGGTACGGGAACTCAATAAGGGCGTAGTACTTGGGCTTGGTCTTGTCTTCCGAGCTTGCCCTAAAGACGCCTTCTTTCTCCCAAATGTCCTGCCACTTTTTTTCGATCTCAGCCGGGTTGTACTCTCTCACTGCCATTGCCGAATCCCCCTCAGAACCGTTGGTATTTCGACCGCCGTTTTGGGACGGGTCCCGCTTTGAAGGCCGCGGCCAACCGCGCCGCATGCCGCGCCGCGAACCCTGTCGACTAGATGTAAGTAGTTAAGTGTAATATTACCACGAAGTCGCGGCAATGAGGAAATCCGCTCGAAGTGAGACATGTTTATCTCGAGGCAGGATCATACGATAACCGGTGGCCGGCGATCGTGCCGGTGGATGTCAGCACACCTGAAGGCAACTCTAAGGTATGGATACCGCCTTTCTCCCCGGCAAGTATTCTCCAGGGCTTGACGTCTGGAAAAGCTCCGACGACGCGGAAGTTTTTATCCAAGAAGACAACGTCTATGGGGAAACGCATGAAGAAGGTATGGATTGAGGAACAGTTCTCGAGGAGGAGGCCTTCGGACTCGGGCAAGCTCCGCCTCCCCATCAGGCCCCTCAACCGGGTCAAGAAGCTGTCGGCAACCAGAACTCGAGCCGCCACAACACATCCGGTATCAATGTTTCGGAGCACTCCATTCACTCCTATTAGACCTACATCCCGGCCAGGACCTTCAGGATATTGATGAGCGCCGGGCCAAGCACTATCACGAAAATTGACGGGAATATGAAAACAATGAGCGGGAACAGCATCTTGACGGGAGCCTTCATCGCCTGCTCCTCGATGAATTGCTGCCGCTTTTCGCGGATGAGGTCGCCCTGCATCCTAAGAACGCCGGATATGCTCACCCCGAGCTGGTCGGCCTGGATGATCGCGGTGACCAACGCGGTAAGCTCATGGAGATCAACACGGTTTGCCATATCTTTGAGGGCGTCTTTGCGAGACTTTCCAAGCTGCATTTCCTTAAGGACCCTCTGGAACTCCTCGGCGACCGTGCCCTTGAAACGTTCCACCACGCGCATGAGAGCCATATCAAATGCCAAGCCCGCCTCGACGCTAACGACTAAAAGATCCATGATATCAGGCAGGCTCTTCTGAATGGCCTTCTTACGATTGGCTGCCTTCATGCCCAGGCTCATCCAGGGCAAATAGCCTCCAAGCACTCCGAACACGGCAGACGAGGCCACCGCTCTCGCTGACCCGAAACCCAACGATCGAAGCAAGAACCAGCTCAGTACCCCCGCGAGCGGAACCGCGATGCCGATCCTCGCGATGTAATCGCCGGCCTTCATGTTGCGAGGGTTCCCCGCCCGCATGAGCCGTTCCTCGACGACAGTCAGCAGCCGGCCCGGCGTCGTTTGCCCTATCGCTGAAACCAGGGACTTCAGCAGGGCGCCAATGGTACGCTCAAAGAACGGCCTGGCCATTATGTCGTCGTCCTGCTTGGACTCATTGGCGGACAAAGAGTGGAGACGCTCGACGACCTTGATCCTCTTCCCCGCCACCAAAAGCCTAACAGAGTAGGCAAACGAAAAAGCCGCTGAGAACGCCAGGGCCGGGATCAGCTTTTGGAGCAGTTCAACGCTAGACATCGATGTTCACCACTTTCCTGATGGCGAAGACACCAATTACCATCATGACCCCCGCGGCAATCAGCATGGCGACACCCAATGGCTCTTTCAATAGCACCATGGCGAAGTCGGGGTAGAACGTGAACATGAAAGCGGCCATCCCGAGCCCAAGCATAGATGAAATCGCAGTGATGGTCATGAGCTCCTCAGGCTTTATAGGCAGCCCCGCCTTCATGAGGTTCAGGCGAACATTTTCGAGATACTGTTTCCCAACCAACTGGCGGAGGTTCGGGATGACGGGAAGGGTGAAGCGCCTTTTCTTGACGATGGGGATGCCCCCGGCCACTTCAAACAGAGAAGGAGCCTCCTGAGCGGTACTGACCGCGGCTTTCAGACGGCTCTGCAAGACTTGCCGCCTGCGGGTAAGCAGGTTTATCAGCTGGGCCGTGAGGATCGCCACGGACATCCCCGCGCACGCTGAAATCAAAAGCCTGCTAGCCATCGTCTTCCCTCCGCTCTACTGGAAAATCGACATCGGGACAACGATGCCCCGCGCCTCCAAAGCCGGCAGTAACTTGGGGATAACGCCGGTCGCCTTGAACGACCCCATCACTTTGCCGCCCTCTCCTACGCCTTGTTCCTCAAACACAAAAATGTCCTGGAGAGTGATGACGTCGCCCTCCATTCCGACAACCTCTGTAATCTTGGTAATCTTGCGCGACCCGTCCTTGAGCCTGGACTGGTGCACGATCAGGTCGATACCGCCAACGATCTGCTCGCGGATAGCCCTGACCGGAAGCTCGACGCCGGCCATCAAGACCATGGTTTCCAGACGCGACAATAGGTCGCGCGGGGAGTTCGCGTGCCCTGTGGTGAGCGAGCCGTCGTGTCCCGTGTTCATGGCCTGGAGCATGTCCAAGGCCTCGCCGCCTCGAACCTCGCCTACGACAATGCGGTCAGGCCTCATACGCAAGGAGTTAATCACGACGTCCCGGATGGGAATCCGGCCCTTTCCCTCAATATTGGCCGGCCTGCATTCGAGCCGCACCACGTGTTCCTGCTGTAGATGAAGTTCCGCCGCGTCCTCAATGGTGATGATTCGCTCGGTTTCGGGAATGAACGATGACAGTACGTTCAGCGTGGTGGTCTTGCCGCTTCCGGTACCGCCGCTTACGATGATGTTTGTCCGCCCCTCCACGCACGCCTTCAAGAACAAAGCCATGCTTGTGTTCAGAGTGCCGAACTTGATGAGGTCCGACATCTGGTACGGAGTCGCGGAGAACTTACGGATGGTTATGACCGGTCCGTTTAAAGATACAGGCGGTATGGTAGCGTTCACGCGGGACCCATCCGGGAGACGGGCGTCCACCATGGGAGAACTCTCGTCGATGCGTTTGCCCAGGGGCGCCACAATACGTTCGAGGATGCGCATGACGTGGTCTTCATCTTTGAATGTGACGTCTGTCAGCTCCAGCTTTCCTCCGCGCTCAACGTAAACCCGGTTTGGACCGTTCACCATGATTTCGTTGACCGTCCGGTCAGCCAGGAGGCCGGTTATCGGCCCGTATCCGTCTATCTCGCTGACTACTTCCGCTATAAGCCGGTGGGTCTCGGCACGGGTCAAGGTGAGGTCCATCTCGCGGACGACGCGCTCGGCCAGCGCGGTCACGGCTTCCGAAAGGTACTTGTTCCAGTCGGATCCGGACATGCGGCTCATCGCGTCCACGTCGATGGTATCGACGGCTTCCCGCATGATGGCCTCTTTTGCCTGCCTGAGCTGGGTTAACCTTGAAGGTGGCACCGGCTTGGTCTCGTCTTGTACCGTGGTGGGATTGTTTTGCGTCCTAAACTGCTGAAGTCTCTGCTGCAAGAGCGACAAACCGATTCACCTCTCATCAAGTGCGTTTTGCTGCGCTGTCTTCGGCGCGTTGCGCTTACAACAAGCCGGGTTGGGCGTCTCAGCTCGAGTCGCATCCCCGCGTTGTCTGCGGTCTCGCGCCTGAGCCTACTCCAATTGCATTCCTGCGCCCTCCAGGTCTTCAGTTCCCTTGGGGCGACGGTCATCGGTCATGATCAACTTGTTTGCCAGTTCCTCGACACGTTTGGATATTTGGGAGGACCTTGCCGCGAGAAAGATAGGTTGGCCCATGTTGGCGGCGTCCAGCGCTATCTTTTCCTGGTCCGGGATGACGCACTGGACATCCAACCCCAGTTCATCCTCTACATCTTTGATCTTCAGCCCTCCCGTGTAGCCGACCCTGTTCACAACCACGCGGATTTTGGACTTCATGGAAAGCCTCGTGAGCAAGTCCAAGCACTGCTTCATGTTCTGGATGGAAGGCAAGTCAAGAGTTGTGACGGCGATGATGTCGGACGACTCCTCCAGCGCCGGGATGACAGTGTCATGGAGATAGGTCGGACCGTCCACCACAATGTAGTTGAAAACCTCGGACATGAGGGAAATGATCTTCTGGATGTGGTCGGGCTGGATGAACCCTGAGAAGTCCGGCTGGACCGGGGCGGGAAGTATCTTCACTCCTGAAGGATGCTCGGTGCAGTAGCCATCGATCATCTCTTTGTCGACGTTGGTGATGTCATCAACCAGGTCTCTAATGGACCTCACAGATCGGTAACCGTAAACTGGCCTATCACTGCTTTGGGGTCAGTGGCCGCGGACGGATGGGCGTATTCCTCGGGCACCCGGATGGTCTCTATCAGTTCTGCTGTGAGCTTGGTCCCCGCCGGGATCGAACCCTTGGCTACTACCTGGTTTACCATAGGAACTTCCTGAACGTTGGCAGCTCTAAGCGCGGCTAGGTAGTTGTTCACCAGCGCGGCCGCTATGATGCCAAGAAGCACTGCTATGATAATCCAGGTCCTAGACTTAAACATGAGCGCATCCCTCTTTGGTGCTATCTAGCTAGCATGACTGTTCGCGGCTTGATTGTCCGCATTATGTCTCGATCCCGACGAGTCTCTCAGCGCACGGCGGTCCGGCGTTACCTGACGAGCTTGACGACGTTGACGGCACCGACGTATCCGTTGATCTCGTCCTCTGTTACCTCTCCCAGACACCACCCGGTAAGCACCTTGCTGTTGGAGTCGTAACTCTCAATGAAAAAGCGCAAGAAGCCGATTATGGTCACCACGTCCTTGCCGTGAGCCTGGTGAAGGCCGCTTACCATAGGCAATATCACTACGCGGGGACAGTTTGAGTCGATATGAACGACTACGTTGGATCCATCGTTGTTTCCATCCAGGTCTTCCAGATGACAGCCGCCGGTGCACCCGTTAATCCGGCTTTCGAGAGCCTGCCTGACTTGACCGTTGCTTACTCCGGGATAAGTAAGAATCTCCAGATTGATCCCGAGGGGAACCTCCCCGTCGTATCCGTTCTCCAGGTAGTGCCTAAACTTGCTGCTCGGCGTAAAGTCCACGTACCCGTAGTTACCGTGGACTCCATCCCCAGGAGTGTAATTCAGTTGGTACTTCTTGTAGGGAACATAGTCGTCGTAGAAATAGGACAGCGGCACCACGTTCGGAGGATCCCAGTCCAGGTACGCTTCGGACTTGACCCTCACCGGCGTCGAAGGCTTAGACAGAGCTCTGGCAAAAAAGAGGTCCGTTGTTACATCTATGTCTACCCCAACACGGTTGCAACCGTCGGAAAAGCTCAGGGTTACCAAGCCGGCATCGCCCTTGAAAAGAACTGAAGCTGTAAATCCCGAAGTGCCCGTGACCTCAATGCCGTTCTTCTCAAGGCACCTAACCGCTGTCTCCAGGGCCGCCAGTTTCTTGTCGTTCTCAGAACCCCGGGCCCTCATTATCTGAGCCGAGGCGGCCAGAGCGACCGAATCAGATATGTCCTGCAACCTCGCGCGGCGGTAGTACAGATAGCCGCCGTCTATTGATATGGCCACAAAACCGAGCAAGGCCACCATTGCGGCAGCCGTGAACACCAGTATTCCGCCTTTTTCTCGCCGAAACCTTTCGCGCAACGTCCTACCCTCCTTAGCTACTCACTCCGCATGATCAACCGCGAAGTCAGCGTTACAGGATTGCCCGTCAAATCGCTGATAATTGGGGTGACTACGTTGAGTGAGTACTTGAGTGTCAGTTCCACCCAGACTTCGCTCATCCCGTTGGTGCTCCGCACGAACTCGACTGTAAGCCTTGTGTCCTGAAGCGAGGTGAGCCGCCCGTTGATGTAAGGTCGAAGAGTGTCAGAAACCCAGGTCTCGACCTGGGCTTCCGGGACGTTGGCGACGGTACAGCGTATGGACGCGTACCGGGCGCAGTCCCTGGCAACGCTCTGAAGCTCGAGATACGCGGAAAGGATGCGGCCGCCTTCCATGATGGCCATGAGCAGGAAGATAATCGCGGGAAGGATTAAGGCGAACTCAACCAGCGCCTGTCCCTTTCGATCCCTAGCCGCCTTCCACACCCAAGTCACCTCTCTCGATTTCCCGCGCTGTCATAACGTAGGCCGCTTGCTGTCGCTGGATTCGCTTGTGGATTTCAACAATCCAGGGAGGGCTCGAGGCGCCCTCCCGTGGTGCTTTACGGAGTAAACCCTGCTGTGATGTCGTTATATAGCGCTACCAGCGCGTCTCTGAAGCCGGGAAACGCCACGATTACACCGAGCGCGATCAGAGAGATTATCATGGCAGCTCTAAGCCCTGCCGATGACTTGGTGGCGCCTATGATCCTCCGCCGCCAACCTCATTTGTTATGTTGGTGAAAACGTTCTTCAGAGCGCTGCTTAGGCCGGGGAACACCGCGATAACCGCGATCGCAATCAGAGCGATAATGAGAGCGTACTCCACTAAACCCTGGCCGTCTTCCTTTGACAGAAACCTGAGAACATGTACCTGAAGAAATTCAACATTTGTCTCAACCTCCCAAGCATTTGGGGTTCCGCTGCGCTGGTCCATTCTTTGGGGTGGGACTTGATAAGATGGGCCTACACTTCATGCACGAATCCACACTTGCTTTATCGAGCGCTTATGGAAGCCGGTTTACTTATCCCGGATGAAGAAACATGGAACTCTAGACCCATTCTTTCGGGTTTTCTAGGCCTCTTGGCACTCGCGCTGGCGAATCGTGCCATCGCCCCCGTATTCTACGGATACCCGCCTGTCCCCGAGCATACCCGCATCGAGAGCGGCTCCTTAAACATATGGCCTGCTCACGGCGTTGGTCATACGCGTCTTGCCCCTCTATACTGGTAGGCAGCAAATTCCTGAGGGGAGGACACGTGATGCGCAAAGCAACCATACTATGCATCTTGGCCGGCCTGTTCGTGCTGGGCCTCTCTACGCAGGCATCCGCCGCGTCGTACCCGTCGTATTGGTACAACCCGTACTCTTACTACGGCAGCTTCTACAACTATTACTATAGCTACTACTACAGGCAGCCGGCTCCCGCGCCGGCGCCCGCTCCGGCCCCTGCTCCGACGCCCAATCCGGCTCCGAGCACTCCGTCAGCTTCAGGGCTCACCGCCGATGAGCAGGCGATGATCAACCTGGTAAACCAGGAGAGGGCAAAGGCGGGCCTGAAGCCCTTGGCGGTAGACATGCGCCTGGTAACCTTGGCACGGCAGAAAAGCCAGGACATGATCACCAACAACTACTTCAGCCATCAGTCGCCGACCTACGGTTCGCCCTTTGACATGATGAGAAAGGCGGGAATCACTTACAGGACCGCAGGCGAGAACTTGGCTGGGGCTTCCACCGTTCAGCAGGCCCACTCAGGCCTCATGAACAGCTCGGGACACAGGGCGAACATCCTGAACCCGAACTACACTCACATCGGTGTCGGAGTCGTCAGAGGTGGAAGGTACGGCGCCATGTGGACCCAGATGTTCATCGGCAAGTAACCAAACCGGTAACGGTGAGAAGGGGCACTCCCCGAGGGGTGCCCCTCTTTTTGTGGACTTCGAAGAGTACACTCGGGCATTGGGCTTTAGATACCTCATCCTGCGGTTTTCTGAACCCGGCGGTTGTCACTGCTCTGACCCGCATCGTGATACAATGTGCCGGGAAAAGGCTTCCCGGGACATGAAATGGGTGAGCCGGCGGAGAAAGCGGGTGACAAGGATGTCAGCGAACGCGACTCATGGTGAGGCGCGAATAGCTATGGAGATGGGACTCCAACTTGGCGTCCGGCTCCGAAGCAAGAAAAACAAGGTCTACGTCGCCAGCAGGGACGCGGCTACCCTGATCCTAAAAGTCTACGACCCAGAGTTCGCTTCCCGCTCCACAACTGAGTTTTCGGTCCTCACGAAAGCCTCTCAAGCCGGATTGGCTGTTCCGCGCCCTGTAGATTTCCGGGAAGGACAAGCTCTGGTAATGGAGTACATCCACGGGCATAACCTGTGCGACCTAGTGAACGACATGCCCGGGCCGGATGTAGAGGCGCTGGCCCGCATGCCCGGACTCGCCCAAACGGCGGCGACAAGGACCATCGAATCAACCATGCGCGCTATGCCCGTGGAACTGGCCCGGTGGTTCGCCGGCTTCCACAAGGCCACCGGCATGCTTCGCGGCGACTCGATACTGAGGAACTTCGTGGTTGGTAGCCCGGAAGGAGCGGATAGCGAAGACCGCCTTTTCGGCGTGGACTTTGAGGAAGCCCATCCCGGGGATCCCTCCATCGACATTGGTGAAATGGTGTCCTCTCTGCTCAATACCGACCCGATGTTCGCCCCGAACAAGATTTCGTTCTGTGAGGAGTTCATAGCCTCCTATATCAAGATGTCCGGCCATACTGACGTTCACCAGGTGATTTGCGCGGCCGTGTCTTCGCTAAGGACGGCGGCGGCGAGAAGGCCAAGGCAGCGGGACCGGCTTCTTGAGGAAGCGAGGGTTCTAGAAGACAAGGGCTTTCGCGGGCTGAAGGAAAGACACGGTGAACAGAGCGGCAAGTAACTCAGGGCTCGGCTAGGGCATCCCGTGAATCAAGATAGATACCCCATCATTGACGCGGCAATCAGCCCTGCCAAGACCAGCAAGCACACGGCCATGACGATCAGGTCTTTGCGCGTTAGGGCGTGGGAAACCAAGTAGGTGCGGGTCGGGTACAGCCCGAATGCTCGGCCCTCCATGGACATGGCCAAAGAATCAACCTTCTCCAAAGCCGACACCAACAACGGAAGCAATGTAAGGCGGACTTGGCGCATCAGATCTTTCAAGGACTTGCCTTGCAGGTCCACCCCCTTCACCATCTGGGCGTTTCTAACCTGCTGCAGTTCGAGTTGAAACAGCGGCGCGAACCGAAGAGCGGTTATCAGCATGAACCCGTATCTGTACGGAAGTCCCGCTTGCATGAGAGAGAAAGCGAGCTGGTTCGGGTCCGTGGTCGACACGAACAGGTAGCTGGAACCCACAATGTTGAGAAACCTTAGGGATATCGCGATACCTCGAGTCAACCCTTCATGGAAGAACGCGAACCGCCTGCCGAAAAGCACAAACGAATAAAGGACCGGACCGTGGTGCCAAAAGAGAAGCTGCACGGCAAGGATAATCCCGCAGAACGTTAGAATAACCCTCAGTTTCCTTACGAAAAAGCCCAACCCGTAGCCTGACAGCCTGTAACAAGAAAGAAGGAGCAGGAAAAGAAGTAGGCCTCCCCGGGGCGTACCCATCAGAAGACACGCTATCGTGAACGCCAGCAAGACTACTGCCTTTACCAGGGGATTAAGGCGGTGAACCAAGGTGGCGCCTGGCAAGTAACCGATGTTGAGAGGCCCGCCCATGATGGGAGCTTCCTTCGGGGGAGCGACCTGTACGAGAGTCTCTGTCTCTGACGCAGCCGCGTTCAACACTGGTGCCCGTACTTCTTCCAAGACGGTATCCTCCGGGGCATCACACGATGAAAACTCAGATTCGTAGTCATCGGGGATGTAGTGGCTCTTGCCCAGCCTGGCCAGATCATCAAAGGCGTCGGGCACAGGTTCATTCAGGATCAGCTTACCGTCGTCAAAGAACAGAACCCTATCGCACCAGTCCCTGACCACTCGGGGCTCGTGGCAGACCATTACGGCCAATCCACCCATCTCCGCAAACCTTGAGAGACTTTCCATCACATCGGTCTGCCGAAACAGGTCCTGCCCGACGAGAGGCTCGTCCAGAAGCAACACTCTGGGCAAAGACGCCTGAGCCGAGGCAAGGGTCACACGCTTCTTCTCACCGAGGCTCAGGGAAAACGGGTTGGCGTTCGCGTAGCCGTCCAGCCCAAAATGCTCGAGGAGCGGCGTTATGTCGGCGGGTTCCGAATCATGTCCTAGGTTTCGCGCGGTCGCTGCCACTTCATCTTTAACGGTACTTTCGGAAAGCTGGTGGTTAGGGTTTTGGAAGGAGTACCCGAAAGACCTGACGCGAGAGGCGACCCTTGCTTCCGTGATGTCCTGTCCGCCAAGGAGGATTTTCCCCGCTGACGGCTCGACCAACCCCATAATGGCGGAAAGCAGTGATGTCTTCCCGCTTCCGTTGTCTCCCATGACGGCTACTATCTCGCCTGGGTACAGATCCAAGTCCACATCGTTGAGCACGGGCTTGTCGTTGTAGGCCACTGTAAGCCCTGAGACAACGAGCAGGGGTTCTGAGGCCGAAGGGACTTGTCCACTCGTTGGAGCCTGCTCTTTCTGCGCGGATTGCCTTCGTTCGGGCAACCGGTGCGGTGCGGACTGCCGCGTCTCAAAGGGCAGTTTTGCGGAGCGCCTAGACGGTGACGATATGGACCGGTTTCTGTTTAGCACCTCTGCCGGAGGGCCATCGTCGATGATCTTGCCGGCATCCATGAACACAAGTCTGTCTGCGAACGGCAGGATCTTCTGGAGCCGGTGCTCGATCACGATGACGGCCATGTCGCGGCTGTTCCTAAGATCATGGATGACCGAAAGGACCTCCGCTGTTCCCTGTGGATCGAGGAAGGCTGTAGGCTCGTCGAGGATGAAGACCGAAGGCTCCATGGCAAGAACAGAAGCGATGGCGACCCGCTGCTTTTCGCCGCCCGACAACGTGTAAACGCTCCTGTGGGCCAATTGGGAGGCGCCGACCGCTTCCAGCGCCCACTTGACCCTCCGCCCTATCTCGTCGGGAGGCAAGCTCATGTTTTCCGGCCCAAATGCTACTTCATCGATAACGCCTAAGGTACAAAGCTGGCCTTCAGGGTCTTGCTGGACTAGCCCGACCGTGCCCGATAGCGCCCCGGGAGACAACTCCATAGTGTCCCGGCCGTGAATGAGGATCCTGCCTTGCATATCTCCGGGAAAAGCGTGGGGGATGAACCCGGCAATGGCAAGGGCAAGGGTGGACTTGCCGCAGCCGCTAGGCCCGGCGATACAGACGAACTCGCCCTTCTTGACCTCTAAGGAAACACCCGACAGGACAGCGTCGCGATGCCCGGCGTACCTGTAGGTGAGGTTTTCGACCCGGACAACGGGCGCGTCAAGGATAGAGCAAGCCAAGAGTTACTCAACCACCAGTCTGGACACTTGCCTTACCCAGTAACCGCCCTCATAGTTGCCGGCGATGAGCCGGTAGGTATCGTCTTCTTCCTGCATCAGCAGCATCAGATCATCTTTCATGACCTCGGCCAAGTCAAACTGGACTTCGTAACCGTCGGTAGCAACCACCTTAAGGATCGTCGCTTCCGGTTTGGGCTTGGCCTCAGCAAGAATCGCGGGCACAGATACCCCTGTGTAGTCTTTGGGCGGAACGTAGGTAACCTTCCCCTGAAGTTCCACGTTGATGGTTTTTTCCGCGTCCTTGAAATGGCTCAGTTTAAAGGTTATCGGGTTCTCCACCAGGCCTTCGACACGGCACTGTGTTCCCGCCCATGGCGGCTCGTAAATAGTCGCGAAGTAGAAAACCGAGCCCGCAATGAATGCAAGTGCCGTGGCGATGGTCACGAACCTTGCGAAGCGAGAGTTCTCGGCCCGGCCTACCCCACCGCCGGCGACACCGGAACTTTGGACGGCCGCGTCCTCTTCGGCCGGAAAACCTTCCAGATCATCCACCGCGCCAGACTTGACGGGCCTAATCTGCTTAAGAGTCTCAAGCAGGTGAAAACCCAAGAGTCCCGCGAGAGCCGCTCCGGACAGAAGTGACACGCCGGTAATCAGCGCGAGGTAGCCCCACCCCGCCCCTGAAAAATAGAACACCTGGAAGACGATGACGTTGGCCGCGGTGGAAGCTGCTCCGGCAAGCGCGTACTTTAGGAGGGTCCGCTGCCTTCCGGCCCCCATAATCAGGTCAACCACAATGCCCTGCACCAAACACACGACAATGATGACTGAA
>Ga0134099_1001921_pt1 | contig 18283 bp, 17 predicted proteins | sample 10_taG_2_FD_105482 | JGI IMG/M metagenome (GOLD analysis project Ga0134099, IMG submission 105482) | Switchgrass degrading microbial communities from high solid loading bioreactors in New Hampshire, USA - 10_41_5_180_A2 metaG | ecosystem: Engineered > Bioreactor > Semi-continuous > Anaerobic >...
ACTGCCCTTGGCCTGTCGGATGAAGAATTTAGGATTGAAATCTCCAATGCTTTTGATAAATGGTTAGGCGGTAAGAAGCCTGATAGATCTTAGTGCTGTCTGCCAGCGTTTGACGCTTACTCTATTGTCAAGTTTATGTTCCTTAATAAAATTGTTCAGTTTAGTGTTGACATACCAGTATTTGGCAGACAAGCATTATCAAGAAATACAAAAAGGTGAAGATGGGGTACCGAGAAAAGTATGGATGTTTCCTTTAAAGTTAAAGACTGGTTCTCAGGCCATTCCTTAAGATTCATTTAATAAATATATTAAGGAAAAGGAAAAGACAGCTGAAAAATTGTCATTAAGTGAGTTGCAAAAACGAGCTGAACAAAATGAAAGTGATAAAGTAAGTAGTCGTAAGGTTACAAGTAATGTTTTTGTTAGAGATGCATTTGTAGCTGAGTATGCTAAACGAAGAGCTAATGGTATATGCCAACTATGTGGACAAAAAGCACCCTTTTATAATAAGGAAGGCAAACCCTATTTAGAGTGCCATCATATAGAATGGATTTCAGAAGGAGGAAGCGATACAATTGAAAATACTGTAGCGCTCTGTCCAAATTGTCATAGGAAGATGCATGTTTTGAATTTGCTTTCTGATAAAGAAAGATTAAGAGCTAAAGCAAAAAAATAGATGATTACTTATCATCATTTTATTAAAGGTAATGTGATATTAAGATATGTTAGGTATAAAGAGCTATGATTCCAGGGGGAGGCGATAGAGTATGAAGCTAACTGATGTCCAGAAAAAACTTGCTGAACAGCTACTTTTGACTGTAATCAATCGTGAAAGTATAGTTGAATATAACGAATTAGCCAGTCGCATTAATCCACCAATATTTCACAGGCAGGTTGGTAGAGAAATTGGTGAGATATCAAAGCTTTGTAAACAACTTGGACTTCCATTACTTTCAGCAAAAGTTGTCAGTAAAGGGAGTGGAAAGGCTGGAGTAGGATTTTATAACTTAATGAAAGAACTGGGGATAGATACTGAAGGTAAAACAGAAAAAGAACTATTTTCTCAAGAATTGAAAAAAATAAGAGAATGTAAAGAATGGTATAAGCTAGCAGATTATCTTGGGATTGATTTAGATCTGCCCCGTCCTACTGTAACTATTGTTGAAGATACAAGCCTTAATACTAATGAAGGTACGACTTCTGTTTCATCGGAAAGAATTTGGATTATTCCTTCAAATGTAGCAACTTATGATGTGATTTCTGCTTTTGAGAAACATAGTGAGATAGATTGGAGGCAAAGTGCAAACTATGAAGTTGGGGATGTCATATACATTTACTGTGCTAAGCCCTATCAACGCATCATGCACCATGTTAAAGTTGTAAAAATAAACATACCTTATAATGAGACAATCGATGACAAAGAATTTTGGATAAATGACAAGGATAAAGATTTAGCAAAAAATCGTACTTATGCTCGATTAAAACTGATACAAGCAGTTGATAGTGATAGGCTTTCTCTTAAGCACCTATTAGATAATGGTCTGAAAACTGCACCTCAAGGACCTTTAAAAATCTCAGGTCAACTTCAAAATTATATTGAGTCTGTATTTAAAGAGGAGTTGAATCACTCTTTATTACCTGAAGAATTGGTTCCTGCTCAAGCAGAAACATTTATCGAAGGTGCAAAAAAACAAATTACTATAAATGCCTATGAACGTAATCCTATAGCACGGAGTAAATGTATTCAAATACATGGGACTAAGTGCGTGATATGTGGTTTTGATTTTGGAGCTTTTTATGGAGCAGAGTTTGAAGGGAAAATACATGTGCACCATATTAAACCACTTCACCTTATTGATGAGACTTATGAAGTTGATCCTGAACACGATCTTGTCCCTGTTTGTCCAAATTGTCATATGGTATTACATTCTAAGCAAGACGGTATATTTACAATCAAAGAAGTCCAAGAGATGATAGAAAAAGCTAAAGTTATAGAATCATAATAAAAGCACTATAAAGGATTTAAGTATATCTACATTGCTACAAAGCCACTTATCATTCTATAAAAAGGGGAATTAGAATGACTGAAAAAGAGTATAAAATTTTTTCTCTAACAACGAAATATGCACTATTAATTATGAGTCTTTCATCGTTGTATATTTAAATAGCGGTTGTCATGGAGTTTAATATCCCGGCAGGACATAGTGTTGGGGCAGGTATAGGTGATATATTTTCTGTTCTCTGTCCATTTTACCGCGTAGCCTTTTCGCTCCATATTCTTGATAAACTCTGCTTTTGTACCGCTGGTTTTCATCGCCGTATCGATGGCATTCATTAACGAAAACTTCCAGCTCTGCCCCTTGGCGGCGGCACGGTATTCCCGAGAGGCGAGACTTTGAGCCTTGCCGCCTGAGTATGGAGCAAGGGTAGTGAGCCCATATTGCTGACAAATTTGGTCTGAATATGCCCGAAGCTTGAATAGTGTTTTGGGGACTTGGTGCAATTTCTTTCCGGTTTCAAAGCTGACTGAATTGATAATAAAGTGAGAATGCAGATGCTCGTTGTCCACATGAGTGGCAATGACCACTTCATAATCGGGATAATTATCCTCCGCAAATTTTATGGCAATCTCATGTGCGGTCTTGGGTGATATGGTTTCGCCGTCCTTAAAGGCTTGGTCGTAGTGATAGAACATGGTTTGGTCAGCCTTTTTGTAGCTGTTCTTGGTTGCCATAAATTCTTGAAAAGCTGTTTCGGGACAGCAGTCTTTGCCAGAGATTAAGCGGATACAGCCGGTCTTATCCGCATCCCCGGAATAGGTTTGGTAGTTGACGGTGTGGTCACAATTGAATTTCTCCGGTTCAATGCAGACCTTAAAATCCTGCAAAATATATTCAATTTCATTTCGCATGGAGAAGGCGTTTTGCTTTTTACAGGGGATGAAGTTGACCGTTGCCATTATCGGTTCACCTCGCAAAGTGCGGACAGCTTTTCATAGATACCGCTTAGCTGTGCCTTGGTTTCGGAGAGATAGACGATATTTATCCTATCCATATTAGCCAGAGTGGTAAGCTGATTGAGGTTTCTGCCGATAGCTTTCAGCTCATTAATAAGCTCTTGTACTCCATCTACTACGACAATATCTTTATCGGTTATGGCTCGTTCTAAAAATTCTGTCATGGTAATATGGCCACGCTTGGCTTTTCGTTTCAGTGTTTGATAGGTGCTTTCGCTGATGCGAAAGGCAAAGGGTTTCTTTTTCATTGCCGGTTCTCCTTTCGATTTTGATTGCGCCAACGGCGCTCTATAAAGTGGGGTCCGGGGCTTCTGCCCCGAGCGAGCTGTGGCGGGCGTATAGCCCGACGCTCTGCTCGCCTCACCCAAGGGGTGAGAAATGTAGCCGAAACGCCCTCGTTTTATCTGAAATAAGGACGAATCCGAAGTTGTCCGCAACAGTGGCTCAATTTGCGGGTTTATTCGGGTTAGGTGGAGTTATCCCACTCCGCCGTCAATCTCGCCACACAGAGGCAAACAGGGGGTGACGGTGGCGAGATTACTGTCCGATGACAGTACTGACGGCAAAGACGGCAAGTTTTGGGGGCTTAATTGTGCCGTCATATCGTCATTACCGTCATAACGGAGAGTAAATTCTCGCCGCTCAAAAGTCCTGTTCTCCGAATAATGAATACCGTTTTTATGAAGATGCTCCATGTGCTTGATGATTTTCTTTTTCAGAATTGCAGGGCTGCAATCGAGATTGAGTTTTTCTATCAGCTCGGTTGCCGTCCCCGTGAAGCTGTCCGCCGATTTTATAAAATTACAGAGAAGAAAAATTTCATCCGGTATGATTAGCTGCCCCATTTCAATCGGTTCCAGCAGCTCCCATAAAAATTTGTTCCTTTTGAACTCCAAGAACAATTCCCGCCCCTCGATATCCCTGCCGGTGCAGATGAGCTTTGCGGTATTTCCAGTTCGCTTATCTTTTTGCAATACAAAGTTTGTATCAGCACCACCAGCAATACCACTGGTGCCCGAAATCATATTGAGCGGATCAGCATCGCCTGTTTTTCTAAGATGATGTACGAGCAGGATAGCAAGATGGTGACGGTCCGAAATTTGCTTCAGTGCGTTGATGTCATCATAGTCGGTGGCGTAGGGATTCACATTTACTTTGCCGCCTGTAAGCAGATCCACAGTGCCAGCCAGCTCTTGCCAATTTTCGGTGAGCCTGCCAGCACATGCAGTCCTTCGGGCAGCAAACCGCTGACAATAAATTTCAATGGCTCCATGGGTGTGGTCATCAAGGTTTCCGCATCCATGGTTTCTAACTTTTTTGACATTTGTGGTTCCTCCTCTTAATTCAATTTGATTTGAAAAGTGCAATAAATCGAATGTTGAAAACTTCTATTCCTTGTGATGCCATTGTCCTATATCCAGAAACAGAAATACACAGCGAATCGCAGAAATGCCATTTTGCGGAAAATCGATTATTTGTGAGAGGGAGTGCCCATGGAACAGTACCCACTGATCAAAGTTTTCGAGGGAAATGATAAGCTGATTTACTCCATGGCTTATGCCTATCCGGACAAAGTGACGCAGTACGCACAAAAGTTTATTGGCAATGGACTGATTGAATTTGTGGAAATGGATTTCGAAGAATACACAACACTGCTCACCGAAACGAAATCCATTCCGCTCATTATGGGAAACTATCAGACAATCAGGAACAAAATATTTGATGTTGCGGAAACCATTGCGGATAAGCACCGCTATGTTTATTTCTTTTTAGTGGGCTTACTGAACAACATTTTGAAAGAACCCATTCATGTCCAAGACAAATTTGAGGCTGCCTTGCTTAGACCTCTTACAACCTGTATAGAGGAATTGGAACACATTTTAGAACTACAGGAGGTATGCACGAAAGCGGTTACCACCTGTTTAGATAGAGAAAGCCACTCGGACAAGGAAATGTCCCAGCGGCTTTGTGAGTTTGTATCGGAGTACCCCGGCTTTGCCGAGGCTACTGTGAAAATAAAATATGAGTTGCTGCCGAAGAAAAATGGCAAGGTGGATATGGATACGCTTAAGGATATCCATGATTGGAATCTACGGGAGACAGATGAACTTTTGGAAATTATGCACCAGGATGGCGAGGGTGTCAGTCTGGTGCCATACTATCTGTTTGAATATTTAGATGAGATTCTCTATTTTGAGTTTACCGAGATGCTTAAAAATGCATAGTTCATTAAGCGATGCAAACTGTGCAGTCGCTATTTTGTATTGACCGATAAACGTAAGCGGGATTTTTGCGACCGGCCTTATAACGGCAATCGCACCTGCAAACAGGTTGGGGCAAAGCTGTTTTATGATCAGGGCATACAGGGAAACGATTATTTGCTAGCTTTCCTGACCGAGTACAACAAGGTGTACTCTCGTCGTTACCGTGCGGACGGTAAATCGCCGGAAGAGTTTAGCGGTAAGGACATGTCCTCGGAGGAGTATGCCCGATGGGCAAAGCTGGCGCGGCAGGCTCGGAGCGATTATCTTGACGGGAAAATTACGGGCGAAGAAATGCTGGAGAAAATTAAGGTAGAATAATAGTTTATTAAAATTTGCAAGGAAATTATTTAGGATTCATATTCACTAAACAACTAAATACTACATAAAGATACAATATAGATTGCTTTTATGCCTTGTATGGAGTATCATTATCCCATGATTAGTCATATGCCTTTGAAAGAGAGCGAGGTGCCTGCCGTGCCAGAAAACAACATTCAAGACAGATGGATATCCTTGCAAGAGGTCTGCGATTATCTTGGCGTAAAGCGCCATACCATTATGCGATGGATTGAGCAGCGCGGTATGCCCGCATCCAAGGTGGGAAAGCTCTGGCGTTTCAAAACCGCTGATATAGACGAATGGGTTAAAAAAGGCGGAGCCTCCGATGAGCGGGAGGTTATAAAATGAACAGATTTAAGGCTTTAAATGCCCGCAGGCTTTCTGTTGCCGGATTTTCATTTCTCTTTGCCTATATTCTATCATTTCAGTTTGAAGGGCAGGTGCTGTACAGCCTGCTGGATCTGCATGGAACAGACGCTAACCATTACATACTGGCTGCAATTATCGCGCATTTTGCAGGGCTTTTTACCTGCGGCCTGTTTGTGAAATCACAGGCGCCCGCCAAAAGCATGATGTTCGGCGGTATGGGCTTATGCTTAGCCGCCACTGTCCCCTTCTTTTTTCCTCTCCCTGCTCTATGGATGGGCGGACTGATTGTTAGCGGATACTTTAGCGGCTGCGCGGTAGCGGCATGGGGATTTTTTCTAAGGGCCTTTACTCCCAAGAACGAGCGCATTAAATCCTGTGCCGACGTTCTGATTTATTCCAATTTGCTGATGATTGCAGTCAACGTGGTTACCATGAACAGGTCAATCTTTATCGGGCTTGGCCTCTCTGTGCTTTGCCTTGTAATCGGCATGGTCTTCATTTGGATGCTGCCGTTGGAGCAGGAGAATGAGCAGAACAAAACATTTAAAAATAAGACGCATGGCGGCATTAAAAACCCGCTAATATTGCTGTGTCTTTTTGTCTTTATCATTACAATTAATTCCGGACTGATGTATCAGGTCATCAACCCCGCCTTTGAGCATCTAACGGGACTGGTGAGCTGGTATTGGGCCGTGCCTTATATCGTGGCGCTTGCTATTATGCGCAACCTACCTATGAAAGCAAAGCGTTCCAGAATTTTGTATATCGGGATGGCAATGATTATAGGAGCGTTCATCAGCTTTATGCTGTTAGGGCGAAACACTTCCGACTATCTGATTGTGGATACGCTGATGCTCGGTGCTTGCGGTATTTTCGATCTATTTTGGTGGAGCATCCTTGGAGAAATGCTGGATTATAGCGACAACCCTGCACAAACCTTTGGCATCGGTCTTTCCGCCAATGTATTCGGCGTCCTTTGCGGAGGTGTCCTGGGGATGGCTGTGACATCCATGGGACTTCCCGGTGCGGAGGTGGCAGTGATTGCCCTGACGGTGGTGTGCGTTACATTGGTTATGCTGCCGCCGCTGAACCATCAGCTTGTTTTACTGCTGAAAAGCCATGCCTACCTTGCCGCTTATGACAATATGAGTCAGTCACAGCAAACGGACATTGTTCGTCAAATTAAAACTCTTGACCCGCTGACCGTCCGGGAGCAAGAGGTATTGCAGCTAATCCTTTCAGGCAAATCCAACCGCGAAATTGCTGGGGCTTTGTTTATCAGTGAGAGTACTGTAAAAACACATGCAAGGAATATTTTTTCAAAATATGATGTAGGTAGTCGAGCAGAACTCATCAGCACCCTGCTGAAGAATCAAAGGGTTGAATGATACATAAAATCACATAAATATAGGGTTTAACTGGCCTCTCATACTGAAGTATGAGGGGCTTTTTTCTGCAAATTCATCCTTTCGAACGATGCTTTTTGAGGCATCCTTCCCTAAAATTTATGATAGAGGAGGTATAGTGCAAATGAAATTAATCCGCAAACGACGCAATGGATATGCCTTATTGTTCGCAGCCAGTATTTGTTTGGCGGTGTGGCTCGGTGTAACTTCTATGTTAGAAGTGGTTTTCGCCTTTGGAGCTATCAGCCTTATCTCTGTCCTGTTATTGGTGAGGCAGAGCCGTCTGCTCTATGACGCAACACTCATTTGGGATAATCGCATCCTTGCGGTGCCATCTGCTCTCATCTCCATGCCAGGCCGCCAAATGAAAAAAAGACACTGAGGAAACTGTAGTATCTACCTTTGGTATCCTCATCGGCAGTGAAATTTACCGGTGGGGTCTCGATGGGGTACATGGCGTGCGGCTGCACACCGCCCATATTGATCAGGAACGGATGTACCTGACCTTTGGCGACGCGGCCCAGACCATGCAGGTAGAGTTGCTGCACGGAATGACTCAAAAGCAGGCGGTACTGGATGCCGCACAAACGCTGCTTCGTGAAACCGGCGTAACGGCAGACATCACCGGATGGTAACGCACCAAAAGCGAGTGATTAATGAAAAAAGGAGTGAGTATTATGGGTAAATTCTGCACAAGCTGCGGCACGGCTCTGAATGAGGGAGCGAAATTCTGTGCAAAGTGCGGAGCCAATGCTTCCCACGTATTGGAGGAAGCTGGGACGCTGCCGGAACAGGCAACGCCGAACAGTGAGACCATCCTGTCAAAGGCTGGCAAACAAATGAAAATCGAAGCAAAAATCAAGGCAGCCGCCTATGCGAAAAGCATGTTCTCCGAGGCGACCCCCGCCTATCAGTCGGCGGGGGAACTTGCTCTGCCGGCGGAACTGACCCCCTTGACGGGAGATTTTGAAGCAGAAAACCTGCTGTCTCTGCTGAAAATCGGCATTAAGGGATTAGCGGGCGGCTTGAAACGGACGCTACACGACAAAAAAAGGCTGGTAGTGGTCATCGCTCTGGTAATTATTTGGTTGCTGGTAAACTTTTTAGCTGCTTTGGGCATCTTTCCCCTTCCGGTTCGCTTGCTCTCCTGGCTCACCGCTGCCCAGGGCAGTCTTATCGGGGGCAGCATCGGCAAAGGACTAGTGGCTGCCCTATTGGCCCAGCTGATTGCTGATCAAGGTATGCTTCAGACAGTGAAAAGCGGCCTTGGCCAACTGGGTGGTATAGCCAAAGGGTTGAGAGGCGTAGCCGGACCGCTACTAATGGGCATCGCTGTGGCCCTGATCGTTACTAACTTAATGGTTTCCTCCAATCTTCAAAACACAATGGTTTGCATCGCCGCTTTTCTATTATCAGCTAAGGCTTTGACTCATCATGGGTTTTTGCGGAAGTTTATCAATGCCTTGCTTCCAAAAGCAAATAACACTACCCTTACTACCCTCATGCGGGGCTGGACACTGGGCTTTGCCTTGTTTGCAGCAGTAAGTTTTCTACCAGGTGGAGGCAACGGTTATGTGCTCGGAATCCTGTTACTATTGGCCGGTGGGATAGTTACGGTTGTAGGCAGAAACAAAAAGGAGGCGACCGCAGAATGAAAACCAGAAGAAAACGCTGCTTGGCTGCTTGCCTGGTAATTCTACTTTTGTGCATGATGCTTATGCCCTTAGGAGCGTTGGCAGAAGGTACCGAAGTACCTAAAGGCTATGTGGATCCAATAACTGAGTTGGACTTGACGGAGGGGAGAATAAATGCTTTCGCAGATTTTTGGGATCGTCTGGAAGAGATTCGGCTTGTGCCTTATGAAGCATTTTTAGTGCATTTTGATGCTTATTATAGTAGGGCTGAAAATAAAAGGTTTCATCCCATAAGTGGCCAGCCTCTGATTCTTAAAAGAGGTGAAGTAATACCAGAGTATAGGCTGGATGTTAGCTATGGCCCTTTTAATTATGAAAAAGGCGCTGGTCATATTTACACCGCTGAAGCAACAGGTGAATTTATTATGAAGAACATCCAGTTTGGGACCGCAAAAGGAAATGGGATTCTATACAATGTTGGCGGTTCTTTTTCTGCTTATGATGCTTCTGAATCAGGTGTAACTAGCACCTACGGTTGGGAATTTCAGGAATCAATGGATTATGGGAGTCAATATCGCTTGCCGGAGGCTTCATATGTAGCTGTTGCCAGGATTGAGGATGATCCTAATACCATGATAGTAAGAGCTGACGCTTATGCAGTAACCGATGATGATAGTAGTACTAGCAATCTGACAGGTGCCATGGTATTTTTTCGGGTGGAAGGCGTGAAGCTAGCTAAAGGGAGTTTAGTGTCCCCAGAGCAAAAGGATTCGGTAATAGATACCCGTGCCGATAAGGATAAAGGTGAAACAGGGGTCAGTATTCCTGAAGCCCTGGCTATTGTCATCATCGGCGGAGCCGCGGCCATGGCCGGTGCCGGTGCCGGTGCAGGAGGCGGAGATGGAGGGGACAATAACAGCAAAAGGAGAAGTCGCTATAGAATGTGCCTGCGTAAAGAATTCGGCGATGCGATCCGTTATGATACCCAACCAGTAACTGTCTATGCCCGGATAGTGGAGATTACTCCTGAAGGGGAAGAGATTGACCGACCAGACCTGACTTCTGCTATAGAGATTTTTTCCGGAGGGAATTTGGCTGTGGAGGATAGCTCCATGGCAGGGAACTATATGGGCGCCCTGGTGTCAGCAAAGTCGGTGCCCGGCGGAGAAAATCCGGGCACCGGAGTAGTTAGCATCCGCTTTAGAGGTGAAGAGGGTTCCTTCCAGAATAATGTAACCTTCCGCATAATCGGCAAACCCTATATTTTTTTCCCTGAGCAGGGACGTTATCTGACTATGACTCTGCCCATGCTTTTAGGAGATGGGAAGGTTTATGAAACTCCTGTTACCCTCCATGATTTTCTGGAAAAACCAACTTCCGTCCGGCTGGATGTAGCAGAAGGGATTCCTCTAAGCTGTGAACTGGAAGAGATCCAAGGTATTGAAAATATGGAGGCTGTAGAAGAAGCCAGTGTCCAAAGCTATATTCTGAAAGTGAAAAACCTTAGCCCTAAGCCGCAAGGTCCGCAAACTGTAAAACAAACTGTTAGCTTCGGCATTATAGCTGAAAATGATAAGGAAAAGGCAGAAAACAGCCTAAAAGCAGAGCTTTATCCTGAAGGTCTGTCCATCCGGGAAGTGAAGTTTGATGATCAGGGTTATGTTTTAATCGACACTTTTGATAATGAAGCTACGGAGGAATGGGGGGACGTGGTACCAACAGGCTTTGTCCTGGACTTTGCCGTACCTGAGCAGGATGATGAGGGCAGACCCACAGTTCGGGTTCTCGAACCCAAGGAATATAGTCCTGTCTTTGCTGGCTTAAAAGGAACTGATGAACGCACCACTCATTTGGCAGAAAGATTTAAGTATAGTATTCAGGAAATCCCAAGTAACCTCAAAGAATATAAATTTGCTCCCGAGGAAGCTCTGGTGGAAGAAGAAGGTAAACCCTATTACCTCACCTTGCCCATTTCCTGCACCTATGGCCAAGAGGAGTATACCCTGGATCTGCCTGTACGCCTCTTAGGCGGAGGACCCGGACCGCTAGCCGGCTGGGATGAAGCCTTTGCCCATATGAAAAAAGTCGTCAGCAAAGTGGGCGGGATCAGTCCGGAACTGGCTAAGATGCTCCGGGAAAACGGTAAAAAAATGTCCACAGCAGAGCTGCGTCTGGTGACTTTTCGGATTTGCAAAGATGCCGTAACCTACTACACCCAGGATGCCGCCGAATACGAAAAGATCGCCGCAGAACTGGATAACATGCTTTATTATGCCGAATGGCTCAAATGGTTCGGTGACCAGGCCTTTTCCTATCTGATCAGCAAATATTACGGCGATACAGCTGATGCTCTTCTATCCCCCGCCAAAGACTTTTTCGCCGCCTTTTTGGGAGAAGTTCTTGATTATCTGCTCAATGATGAACCGTTCACTTTGGAAGAACTGGAAACCATTAAAAATATCACCGCAGGAGTGGATAATCTCATAGTAAATGCTTTTGACGATGCTACAAGCAGTAAAAATATTACCTTCAAACAGACATGTGCCGCTGTGGCAGGTTTCCTGGTTTGGAAGATAGCGAAGAATATTTATGAGAATAGAGACCGAGACGGGAAAGTCGATATCTATTCTGCTATTACAGCCCTTACAGCTGACTTGACAGCCATGGGCGTGAAAAAAATCGCCGGGAATTTCTTTGATAAAGCATTAGATAATTCTGCGGTCCAAAAGGCATTAAATAAACCCGTTATCAAATGGATGCAGAATATCGCACCTAATGTGTTAAAGGGAAGATGGGACATCGACAAGCAAGGGGAGTATTTGCTCAAAATCGTAGAGTTTAAGCAAGCGGATATCATCAAGAAGTACCTTGAAGAAAGCTTTGGCGCCGGTGCAGTTAAGGTGGTAGAAAAATATGCTCAAGAGTGGCAAAATCCTAGCCCTGCTAGCGATGATAGCCCTGCTAGCGATGATAGCCCTGCCAGCAAAGTTAGTGCTGTTAGCAGCGCAAGCCCTGTAGATCTCTCGGCATGGCCGCGGATCAACTTGGTCAGTGAATTTACTGATGAAAATAATAACAAGGTAGCTTTCCTCATCTCTATGGAACTGGGAACAGATGCTATAGGTAATCTCTTTGGCTATCTCTTTGACGAACTATTTGGGGAAGTACCCTTTGCCACAGTAGCTGAAACTCCCCCAGCTGACCCACCCTATTATCGGAATGAGGTTTGAACCACTCTATTTAGTAAGGGAAAGAAAGGAGCTTGACGTAATGAAGGGAAAATTATTAACCTTTCTGCTGGCAACGGCTGTGCTAATGTCATTGACCATCGGAATTTCCGGCTGCGGAAAAGGTAATGAAAATCAATCCGGCTCAAAGAAGGTCCAAACCTTCACAGTGGAGGAAGGACAGATAAGAGTAGCCCTGGAGGACGGTGCGGCCATTGACTTTGGTTGTCTTCTGGAGGCTGGCGAGGAACTCACCATCCAAAAGGCAACACCCCCTTCCGTTGACAGTGACGTGGAGATCTACGCCTATGATTTCAAGCTGGCCTCGGGCCAGCCTGAGGGAACCATCGAATTGATCATACCCTATGACGACTCGGGCCTGGACAGTGATGAGGAGATCCTTGCGGTGGGTGGTAAATATCTCAATGAGGGGACCGGTCAGTGGGAGGATGTCCTTTATACAGTGGATACTGAGGCCAATGAGGTGCATATTTTCACTGATCACCTCTCTACCTTTGGGGTATTTAAGGTTGTAGATGAAGGAAAGCGTAGTGAATATATTTCCGAGGTCAATGCCTACGCCTCTTTCTTGACAACAAAGCAGGCGGAAGAATTGCTCAAAACTTACGCCCAGCAAGGTTCATCCTGGCAGGAGGATGTTGTGGCCTCCTTTCTGCATGCCAACAACTCCCTGCCAATGTTCATTGAAACAAATATCCCCACTCTCTTAACCCTTGGAGGGGCCTATGATGAAATGATCAGCAGCCAATTTGGTGACGCCCTGACGGTTTTAGGTGTTGTAACCTCCTGTACCCAGTTTGCCTATGATGCCTACACCAACGGAATGAAAAGCACAGAAACAGCCATTAGCGGCATGAAAACCCTATTGAACCTGGGATTGAATCTGTATACAACTAAAGAATATCTGTTAAATTCCTTTCAAGTGGCCTATGTGGGGGTGGGAGTCATCGATATGGCCCTTTCCGATGTGACCACCTTTGCTATCGATACAAAGTATCAAAGCACCAAGAATATGTATGACGCTTACTATGCAAGACCTGAAAACAAACGCCGGGTTAAGGATTGGTACGATATATTTAAAAAGATCCAGAAAGAGAATAAGTCCAACCCCCATCTGGCCCTGGAGAAAATGCAAGGAGAGATTGACAACTATGTCAATAAATACTGGGATGTGGCAGGCAGCGACTGGGAATCATGGATCGACAGCTATGATAAAAACGGCAGCCTAGCCAAGTATCCCTGGCCCTCAGAGAAGGACCGGGAAAAAATATCCAACAATTTCAAAGCAGAGATCTATGATTACCTTCGGGCTATGTTTGAATCCCTGAGCCGGGATATGTTTTTTGATGCCCTAGCTTACCGGGAAAAGCAGTATCAAGAGCTGGCCGCGTTGCTCAATAAGGAATATACCGTGAATTTCTGGGAGGATCATGACACAGAGCAGAAGCCCATATGGGCCAACGCCTATGTGAAGCTGGCCCCTCTCTCCGCAAAAACCACAGCAAAAGAGTGGACCATCCAACTTAATGACAAGGCAAAGGGTCAGATGAAGTTCACTCTAGGCGCCCACCAAACGGCAGGATTCCCCAAAAAGGTGGAATTCTACAAAACAGAAAAGGACTTAGAAGAGGGCAAGGTGACCTTGACTGCTAACCTCAAACCCTTTAAGAAAAATGAAATGGAGGTTATCTTAAAGACAAAAACCAATAAGGTGGACTATTCCGGAACATATACAGGGGTCATGAATGTTACGGAAACAGGCAAAGAAATCAAAGTGACTACCGTAGTCACCTATGAAAAAGATTTTGGGGATGGCTCGTACTACAAAATCGTCTGCTCCAATGATGAAACCGGAAGCACCTACATCAATGGAAGCTATTTTGTGCGGTGGTCCTCAGGAGAGGCCAATATTGCGGGAGCAAAATTTGTCTTCTCCTCTGATGGAACATCCTTTACCTCCTCCATGCGGGATCACAACAATAAAGAGTGGGGTTTCATAACCTGTTCCAAATAAAAAAGGGGTAAAGGGCACAAAGATGAAGGGAGGGTGAGTGACAAAGATGACAAAGAAGAATAGCAACGAGTACACAAAAAAGAAGAAGAATAAAATACCCCTGCCCATCTTCATCATGATCTGTGCTGTGCTGCTATTTGCTATATATACCAGTATCAGCACCCTTATCCTGGCAATATGGGGAGAATCCATCCTGGGTACGGTGGACAACTATTCAACGCGGATCGAATCGACCAAGGCCGAGGGGAACCGTTCTCGTACCGTTTTCAAGGGCTATTGGTTTCTGGTAGATGGCAAGGAATACCGAGGTTATGTGGCATATGCCAGCGACGAGGCCTGGCCCAATTTGGCTGAAGGGGAAACCCGCTCTGAGTATATCCGCTACCTGGAGATCTTCCCCTACATTAACAAGCCTGCCGCTTTGAGCGACTTTAAAAGGATGGGTGAGGCGAGCATTCTTTACCATATTTTCGCACCCTTCGGATTCTTCTTTTTGCTACGGCTTGTGATACGCGGAAACAGAGGGGCAAAAAAGAAGCAGAAAAAAGCCACTAGGAAAACCACTACTGCAATCGCCCCTAACGCCCCTCCTCCAATAGGCCCAGGAAGGAGTGAGATAAATATGTTTTGCTATAACTGTGGAAATAAACTACCAGAGGGTGCCCTCTTTTGTGCCAATTGTGGCACGCAAGTGGGGCAGGATCAGGCCAATAGTGTGGCCCAGCCTAGGGGAGATCAGCAGCCTAGGAATCTAGTGGGATTTTCGGAGCTATACAACCACCCGGAAATACTTGAGGCTGCACGGAGCAACAGAAAAAGCTCCATCCTCTTTATGTGGATCTTAGTTATCGTACCCCTCATCGGCTTTCCTATAGCCGGGCTACTGATGGATGATTTTCCTTTTGGAGAATCCCTTGTCATAGGTACCGGTATCGCCCTTGTGATGCTGATCATCAATCTCTTGGCCCTACGGAGAGCCAAAAAGCCCATGTGGGAATGGGTGGTCACTAACAAATTCACAAAAGAAAAGTACGAGCATAAGGATGACTCCTCAAGTACTTATACGGAATACACAGTGGCAATCACTACCGACACAGGGAAGAAAAAGACTATTGTTGCAAGGCGTAACAGGGAAATGTACGATTATCTCTCCGTAGGGGACAGGGTACGGTATCACCCCAAATTCGGCACCTACGAGAAATATGATAAATCCAAAGACCACATTATCTACTGCAATGTGTGTTCCATGATGAATCAGATCCAAAATGATCGCTGTAAGCGGTGTAATAACCTGCTATTTAAATAAAAATGATCAGATAAAGATGCTCAAGCAAAAAAACCAAATGAAAGCCATCAAATATAAAAATGATTAAATGAAGATTTATTAAATAAATATGATTGAAAGAAATATGAAAAAATGAAAAGGAGGCAAAATAATGGATAAATTCAGCACATTAGTAGAAGCGGCGGAGTGTGCCATAACACGCTGTAAGAGCTGGAACTTTGCCACTTCTGATGAAAAATACGACCCCAAAACCCTATTGGCACTAGCCGAGACCAGTGATGATCAAGACCCCATCGACGAAGACTGCTATTATGTGGTATCCCCCTCGGGAGCTATTGGTTATTGCGGGTTTGACGAATCTATAGATTGGCTTTTCCTGACGGGTACCAGTGCAGATGATGATTTACCCACCACATATATTGAAGAACCACAAATCAAGTTCTGCCCCAAATGCGGAAACAGTGTTGTTCCAGGGGCTAACTTCTGTGGAGCTTGTGGGGCAAAGTTAGGGTAGCTATAAATGCTGCCAGTGTTCTTCCTATCATTAGAAAAGGAGAATATATATTTAAAAATAATTCCGTTGATTAAGATGTTAAGCTAGAGATAGCGTTTAACCTAATGTAAATAAACTGACATCCTGTATTAATAAGGGTGTCAGTTTATTTTTCTATTTTAGCATTGACGCAATTACCCTTAGGGGAGATAATTTAAGAAAAACAAAAAATGTTAAGTTTTGCACGAATTTTTTCGAAATATAGAATGTCCATATTCCTAGATTAAGAATCACCATTCTTTAGAGTTTTTTTGCAAGAAAACGGTAAAGGAGGGAGAAATATGGCAAGAAAATGCAAATATGCGAAAGTGGGAAAGCCTTTTTTGCATGGAGTATCTGATCATTGCTACTGCACTTCACCTGGTAATCATAACTCAACTAAGGGAAATCAAGCTAAAAGAAAGGACGGAAGTGGTTATCCAGTCACAGGCTATGCTGATGGTACTGGTTTGTGGCCCCTTTGTATAGAAGGAAGAAGTGTAAAAGGTGTAACACCATCAAGGTGTGCTTTTTATAGGTAGAAGGATATTATTAGGCAATCAAGAGGAGGGGGGACATTGCTATGCTATGTAAAGGCTGTGATAAAGAAATTCCTGATGCAAGTAGGTTTTGCAATTATTGTGGAAAAAAGGTAGAGAGAGAACCAATATGTCCAAGCTGCAATACAAAACTTCCTGAAGGGTCCATGTTTTGTAATATGTGTGGCTCAAAAGTGAATTCAGAGCCTGTAGCTCAAACAACAACTGATCTTTCATACATAACCGAACTAGGTTTTGAGCTTTTAGAATTGCCGGAAATGCCCGATTTTGACGCGATTGATGAAGAAATGCCTGATTTTAATGAGGCAGAGATAAATGAATTTGAGGTAGATGAATTTAAGGAAGAAGCCGTTCTTATAGAACCAGACTTCTCTATCTATGATGATCAAAACATGGAATGGATGGAAGAACCGGACAGGACAGTACTTAATTCTCTGACAGTGAAAAAAAGAGAAGACCTAAGAAGTATTATTATTCCAGATGGTATTAGCGGAATTGAAGACCGTGCCTTTGGAGAGTGGGCTTCATTAGAGAAGGTTGTACTGCCAAAGAGTATCAAAAAAATTGGGAATTATGCTTTTGGTGCTTGTGCATCCCTAAAAGAAATAAATATTCCTGAAAACGTAAGAGAAATAGGGCCTGGGGCCTTTAGCGGATGTAAGTCCCTAAAGAAAATTACTATTCCTAAAAACGTACAGAATGTAAGTAGCAGTGCTTTCTCGGGCTGTGAGTCTTTAGTAATTCACTGCTATTCAGGTAGTGCTGCTGAAAATGCTGCTCTTGAAGGATGGAATAGATTTAAGCTAATTGATGGAGAATTATCCAGTTGTGAGCACTCATTAAAACCAGTTCCGGTAAATACTAACGGAAGATTATGCGGCACAGCTTGCTATAACGGAATCCATGGTAAAGACAATAATCAGGAATATGGCGGCTGGTATTATGATGCCTACTTTGACAATTCCGGGTGCTGTCACCTTGTTCGCTTTGATGAGGATAATATAAATGTTTTTGAACACCTTTGGTCTGATGATAGTAAGAGGATTGTAAAAAGTGACTTTACAATGCAGATCAATCGTGTGGGCATCTTTTTGTTCATTAACTCTTTTATTATTGGGTTCGGTCATGAGGGACAGGTAATAAAGTGGGTAGATATAAAAGAAGTATTTCCTGCTTTATCTTCAAAGATCAAAAAAGAAGAGAAGAGCTGGAAGGAAAAATATAAAGAGTCATCTGCGCCATCTCTTTTTAGCAGTGTGTGGGTTTATGGACATTGTATCTACTTCACTAATGTTTTTGATTCTGATAAAGGAAGGATCTATAAATACAATATAACCACTGAGGAGACACGATCATTTAAAATAAATAAGCCACGAAATCAAGAAGATAGTTATATCGATACCATGATAGGTGATGATCGGTACCTATTGATTAATAAGAATAGACTACTAGATACACTCTTAGAAAAGGTTTATAAATCAGATTACTATTACTGTTAATGCTACCGCATAATGTCCAGCAATAGCTATTGTAACTTGTCCGGATGTTGACGGGTTTGGTGTCCGGATGTGACCGAAATACACTGCCCCATCCGAATAGGGGGGGAGAATCATGAT
>Ga0134099_1001931_pt1 | contig 18206 bp, 19 predicted proteins | sample 10_taG_2_FD_105482 | JGI IMG/M metagenome (GOLD analysis project Ga0134099, IMG submission 105482) | Switchgrass degrading microbial communities from high solid loading bioreactors in New Hampshire, USA - 10_41_5_180_A2 metaG | ecosystem: Engineered > Bioreactor > Semi-continuous > Anaerobic >...
ATCCGCGACTCGAACGCGGGACACCCTGATTAAAAGTCAGGTGCTCTACCTACTGAGCTAATGGCTCTTACCACGCTTCATGATTTTACACGAAGAACGAAGTACTGTCAAGCAAAATTTTTGTCCGACGACTAACCATATTTTACCCACTATCTCATTTGCTGCCGATATTGATTACGGCGGATTATGAGTCTTGTCCAGATTGACGAATTTGGTGAATTCTTTCAAATAACCCAGTTCCACTGTTCCAACCGGACCATTCCGATGCTTGGCTATTATAATCTCGGCAATTCCTTTTTTGTCCGAGTCCGGATTATAATAATCATCCCGGTAAATAAATGCTATCACATCAGCATCGGCTTCAATGGCCCCTGATTCAAACAAATCGGACATTATCGGCCTTTTATCCTGCCGCTGCTCCACTCCCCTGTTAAGCTGCGACAGGGCCACGACCGGCACGGCAAGTTCTCTGGCCACTCCTTTAAGACCTCGGGATATTTGCGCCACTTCCTGTTGACGGCTTTCGGCTCTTCGGCCCAAGGTCATCAATTGTAAATAATCTATAATTATTAATCCGAGTCCACGCTCCATTTTCAATCGTCTGGCCTTCGAGCGCAGTTCCGATAAGGAAATGCCTACGGTATCGTCAATATAAATCGGCGCCTCGGCCAACGGCCCGACAGCCTGCGCCAACTTCGGCCAGTCCGAGTCGAGCAATTCACCGGTTCGCACTCTCTGTTGGTCAACCATAGCTTCCGAACACAGCATACGCTGAACAAGCTGTTCTTTGGACATCTCCAGACTGAAGAAAGCCACCGGAACATTCGATTTGACGGCGGCGTTCTGCGCAATGTTTAGAACGAACGCCGTTTTTCCCATCGACGGCCGCGCCGCTATGATAATAAGGTCGGAAGGCTGCAGGCCGGAAGTAATCCTGTCCAGTTCTTTAAAATGAGTCGGAACACCGGTTAAATTGCCTTTATTGCTGTAGAGGTATTCTATTTTATCAAAGGTTTTTAATAAAACGGTCTTTATGGAAACAAAACCGTCTTTGACCTTTTTTTGGGAAATTTCCAAGATTAAACGTTCGGCTTCTTCGAGCAAAACAGCCGCATCTTCGCCGGCTTCGTAGCCTTTCTCTTCAATATAGCCAGCCATTTTTATCAATTGCCTGAGCAGCGATTTTTCGGCAACGATCTTAGCATAGTGTTCGGCGTTAACCGCGGAAGGAACAACAGAAGCCAGCTCGGAGATTACGGCAATCCCCCCGACGCTTTCCAGTCTGCCCGAACGGTTTAATTCCTCGGCCACCGTCACCAAATCAACGGGATCTCCTCGTTCATAGATATCCCTAATAGTCAAAAACAGGATCTTATGACTTTCGCGGTAAAAATCTTCGGGCTGCAGAATTTCAAAGACAGAACTGGCTCTTTGGACATCAAGCATTAATGCTCCCAAAACAGATTGTTCCGCTTCCAAATTGTGCGGGGGAACTCTGCTAAGATCCATCTCTTCTTCTCCTCACTTTATATATGGCTCGGCTCCTCAATCAGCCTCGGCTATTTTAAGAGCTTCTTCTATGTTTTTAACTGCCACCACTTCTATCCCTTTAAGCCCTGACGGCACTTCGGCGGAATTCTCCTGCGGTATAATCACCGTTTGGACTCCGGCTTGTTTAGCTCCGAAGATCTTTTCGTAAATCCCGCCTACCGGTTCTACATTTCCATGCAGCGAAATTTCCCCGGTGACGGCTATATCGCGCCTCAAAGGCTTTTCTTTAAGCGCGCTGTAGATAGCCATGGTCGTAGCCAGCCCGGCGGACGGACCGTCTATTCTGCCGCCGCCTACCACATTGACATGCAAATCATAGTTGCGCAAATCCAAGCCGGTCAGACTCCTGATAACCGCAGTGGCGTTAAACACCGCGTCCCGAGCCATGGTTCCTGCCGTCTCGTTAAAGCGAACAATTCCTTTACCGTCTGAAGTCTGAAATACTTTTACTTCTATCTCCAAAACAGAACCTACAAAGCCGGAAACGCCTAAACCCAAGATACGCCCTACAGCTTTGCCTTTGGTTACCTTTTTGTGGACATACGGAGTCAACCGCGCCGAACGCAATACTTCCCGGACTTCCGCTGAGGTAATCTTCAACTGCGAATTGCCCCGAGCTCTATATCTGGCCAGACCGTAGGCATCCAGCAAAATATTATTGGCTTTGCGCCCCTCGATCACATATTGACTTATAATGTCGGGTACATCGTCTTCTATCTCGACTTGAAGCTTACGAGCCGCTTGGCGGACTATCTGTTGGATCTGGACCGGTTCCAAAGGCGCAAAATAAACCTCTGCACAGCGGGAACGCAAAGCCGGGTTTATTTCCTGCGGATCTCTGGTAGTGGCGCCGATCAGAACAAAATCCGCCGGAACTCCTTCCTCAAATATCTTTTTAATATACAAAGGCACCTGTGGGTCATTTGGATCGTAATAGGACGACTCAAAATATACTCTTTTGTCTTCCAAAACCTTTAAAAGCTTGTTTAAAAGAATCGGATCCATCTCCCCGATTTCATCAATAAACAGAACTCCGGTATGGGCCTCACTGACCAGCCCTAACTTCGGCTCCGGTATACCGGCGTCTGCCATATCCCTGCGGGCTCCTTGGTAAATAGGGTCATGAACCGAGCCAATCAGCGGATTGGTAACATCCCTCGGATCCCAACGCAAAGTTGTGCCGTCCACTTCAACAAAAGGAGCATCCGGTTCAAAAGGAGAATCGGGAAATTTCTTTACCGTTTCCAAAGCGACCCGGGCTGCGGATGTTTTTCCGACTCCGGGCGGTCCGTAAATCAGTATATGCTGGGGATAGGGGGTAGCCAATTTAGCTAACAGCGCTTGCATCGCACTTTCCTGGCCGATTATTTCTTCCGGTGTCTGCGGACGTAAAATTTCGATTGCCGAAGACAGCGGTTTTGTGGCATTCATTTTTTCAATCCGCGCCAGCTTTTTTAAGGTTTGGGCATTTTCCGGACCGGCTGTTTCCTTTAAAACCTGGTTTTTTATTTCTTTAAGATACTCCTCGTGCCGTTCCTGCATCTTAATGGCAACAGCCTGATTAAGCCGGTCCTCAACCGACCTTTTCGCTATGATTTCGGCAATTCGTTCCTGGATTTCTTCCAGTGCGGCCGGGATTTGTTCCGTGTTAAAGGCAGGTCTTTCGGTAGGGTCGTCATTAATGAGCTTGGAAAGAGCCTGAACCCGTTGGCCCAGATCTTCAGAACGCATTAGTCCCAGAGCGTCCAGCTTGCTGGCTTTTAAAATCAGCTTGTCCGGGCCGTATAAATCCGCAAGCACTGCAAATAAAGCGTCCACTTCCAACTTCAGTTGTTCGGTGCTTAGCTCGAAATCGTCAGTATCGTCTCGTTTAAATAGTTTTTTCAATGTATCTTTCATTAAATAAGCCACTTCCCCTGTTGCTCAACAATTTAAGCGGATTCAACTTTCACCTTTAGATTGGCACTGACTTCAGGATGTAATTTAATCGTAACCTGATAATCGCCTACAGCCTTAATGGTTTCTTTCATCTCTATTTTTCTTTTATCAAGCTTGATACTATGTTCCTTGGCTAAGGCTTCGGCTATTTCTTTATTCGTAACGGAACCGAACAGCCTGCCTTTATCCCCGACTTTTACTCTTAACACAACTTGCAAACTCTCTATCTTAGCCGCTAAATCCATCGCATCCTGTTTTTCTTTCTGTCTGCGAAGCTCTTCTTGTTTTTGCTTATGGGCCAAATCCTGAATGTTGCCTTCCGTAGCTTCTACGGCCAGTCCTCTGGGCAACAGGTAATTACGGGCATAGCCGTCCGAAACCGTGCATATTTTTCCTTTTTGCCCAAGGCCTTTTATATCTTCCTTTAAGATGACTTTCATGATTTTCCCCCCTCTGTTTTCTCCGGTATATGCCTAAAATTCAAGACTAAATCAAACAGCCCGACGAAAACCAGCCCCGCCATAAGGAACTGGGAAAAAAACAAAGCAAAAATAACTATGGCTACTACTAAGAAACGGGGAGTTTTAGGATGTTTTGCCCAATAAACCAGGCAGGCAAAGCCCAGTACCAAGCAGATTACGGCTATGATCAACATTACATTCATTCCGAAGATGGTCAAGATGTCATTTTTAGCATAATCCCCGAGCAAATAAGCCCCTATTCCTACTATAGCAACCCATATAGTATACCACGGGAACCTCCAATGGGAAAAGGGCTTAAAACCTTCCACTTTTCGCAAAGACATCCTGAATATAAAATAAGCAAGGCCCAAGCAGAGCATGGCCATTACTCCCGATGCTCCGGGGAGAAGCTTAAAATACACAGGCAAAATAATCCGGAAATACTTTTCAATATCCTGAGCCGAAAAACCCTGCTGTTCAAGCATGCTTAAAGAGCCCTGCTGTCTGTAAAACTCCAGTGCCGAACTAACGGTTGCGTTTATATGTTCTGCAGAAAGCATTTGTCCCAAATTGGGGATCAAAGGCAACGCATTCAAAAAGGCTGCTAACATCAAGCTCCAAAAAACACTGGCTGCAGTGTCCAAACCCTTCTTTTTCAAAGCGACAAGCAGAACACCCGCCCACGGGGTGTATCCTATCTGCCAAATGCCGGCAGTCCCAAGCTTTATCAACGAAGCAAGATAGCCGATGGCCAAAAAAGTCACCGTAAAACGGAGCCCATTGCTTCTACTGAAATAAAAGACTGCAAGCAGTAACAGAATCTCTGCAAACCAGCTCCAATACTGAAAGGCCGAAGCTAAAAACGGCAATAAGATCAAAAGTAAGCCTGAACCATACTTAAGAGCATCTTTGTCACTGATGTACATGCGATCGTTTCTCCTATCGATCTTCCTCGGGTACTAAGTAACTGAGCAGCAGGCTCAAGTCTCCCCATTCGGATTCTAATTCATAATAATTCTCTTGTTGCCATTCGGCTATTTGTTTATATAATACCCTGTCAAGTCGAGAAAAATCAAATCCTAATCTACGGGTCAACAAATAACTCAAACCTACCAATTTAGCCATACTTTCCAAGATTTCTTTTTCTGAAGCGTTCAAAGTACCGTGTTGAACCTGCCATTGAGCCTTAAGCAATTCCACTTTGAGTTCTTCAATTTTTTTGGAGTTTTTTATTACATCCAAGGCCACCGGTTCCACAATCTTTCCCTCCTTTGATTTTGGTTTTTTATATTTATAAATAAACCATATATGCCGGTAATTTCATACACTAATTCTTTTTCGGGCCTTAAAAATCCTTCCGGCCATTGGCCCGGAAATTGCATAGAAAAAAACCCCTTAGCAAACAGCAAGCATACGTACTAAGAGGTTTTTCCCTTACTTACTAACATTTTTAACTCACGCACCCTTTGAACAGTTTGCAATTGATTAACCTAGTTTATCGCCCTTTTCTACAGGCTGTTCCGGTTGAATTAACACAACCCCTTGTTTAGAGTAAGTTCCTAATACTAAAACCTCAGATATAAAATCCGCAATTTGTTTAGGCGGAAAGTTCACCACTGCCAAGATTTGTCTGCCAATAAGATCTTCTATTTTATAGCATTCAGTAATCTGGGCGCTTGATTTCTTAATTCCAATCTCCTCGCCAAAATCAATCCAGAGTTTATAAGCTGGATTTTTGGCCTTTTCCAAAACTTCTGCTTTAATTATTTCACCCACTCTTATATCTAACTTCTTAAAATCTTCAAAAGTAGCCACAACATTCTCCCCTAACTAAGGTATGATGTATATTTCAAAACCGCTTGCAAAGAGTTTTAGCAGCCAAAAGAATCCGAAGCAGATCAAAAAGCCGTTTATTATTCCTCAATCAAATAATTCATCTCACCCAGATGATATATTTCTATCCTGCATTCTTTAACAGTATCTCCCCATAAATACCCATCGAATTTAGACTGGTTATAGCCGTATGTTTCGTCGACGATCTCAAATTTAATATTTGGGCATTGGTTAATAAATTCCAACAGTCCCATCTTTTTACCTATGAAATCGCCTGCATTACCGCAAAGCCCTTCAGGAAATTCCAAAAGATAAATATAACTGAAATCCCAGTCGACTCGTTCAAACTCGATTTTGCCCCATACTTGCTCATAGGACTCACCGATGCTCATAAACCCGTATTGAAATAGCATCAGAAGCCTATCATCTAAAACTTCCAATCCAGTCACTACCGCATCATGTAAACTATAAGGAAGATCCGTAATATTGTGTCGTACAATTTTTTTCATAATACCACTCGTTTAAATCTCTTATTATGAATTTCTGTTAGTACAATTGAATTATTCTACTTAACAAATTGTAATAAAATAATATAATTTGACATTAATATAATTTTAACATTGCTTTTACTTTAGATCTTATCAATTGATAAAAAATAAAACAACTTATATTAAGCTGTTTTGCCCATAGGTGACGACCAAATCAATTCTTCAAATTTCTTGTTTAAATGCGGAGGGCACCATTCAGGGCTTTGGCAAATAAAGACGTAATCAAAGCTTTCGTCCAAAACGGATTTAATATCCGTGGTATGCTCAAACGGGAATATTCCTTCCAAACTGTAAAGCTGGGAATCCGGCCTTCGAATCCATTTTACTTTTGTATCCGGTCTTTCTTCAAGCACTCTTCTTAACCAATTACCGCAGTTGCACTTCTCTGCCCCGCTGTAGTAATGGTAATAATCATGGTGAAAATCGATATTAACTATTTTGAGCTGTAAACTGCGCGGTATCATATCTATTATTTTTTTTATATTTTTATGGCTGTCGGCTTTATAAAAATAAACCTTTGAGCCAATTAAGGACAGCAGAAAGGTTTTCAGAAAATAATATTCTTCAATCACTCCCAACTCCTTAAGCTCTGGATATTGCGCATATCTTTCTTCCCAGAGCGATTTTAATTTTTCTTTGGGGATTTGCTCACCTCCTTCGGGAAAATATAAATCCCGTTCTTCGGAAGACGCGTCGATAAAATAGTCGAAATCAATGCTCAATACCCCTAACATCCATTAATCCGCCCCCTATTTATGGACCAAGATTAGTCCTAAATATTAGAGCTCTTATTGGATCGTTCTTTTCCACATCTTTTCTGTATTTGCTTAATCCGTTTATCAAGGTCCCTAATTTTTTAATAATAAAAAATTTGTTAGTTTGTCAATAATATTTGGCGATAATTTCCGTGTCAAAGCCAATCCTCATCATTCATCGATTCTAAGGATAACCATCCCTATAGTTTGGCTCGACTCTGTTTCGCAGTAACGCGATTTCCCGTTGCAGCCACTCTATGATGGCATTCTTATTTTTCAATACAGGAGCGGTTTGTTCCCAAAGATGCTTAAAATAAAGTTCAAAAGCAAATACCACCATCGGTGCATCAATGGACATACGCAGGATATGGCTGTTTTGTTCGGGATTGAAAGCTATCAGGAATATTCCGGTTTTTTCTTTGACCATACAGTAAAACACTGTGTTGTCTGATGAAAATACGGTTTTTCCGTTCAAAAAAGCAATATGATAGTTGGGATATTCTTTCAAAAGGAAAATGATATTATCCAAGAGTTGAATTATTTCCTCCACTTCCAGTTGTACCGGATTAATCCCGGTATGATCATAGAGGTAGATTTGTTGAGTTTTAATCAAATGATTGATGAAATTAACCTGGTATAAATCAATGTGTTCATAGGTGCAAATATTATGCTGAAAAGCTTCGATGCGTTTTTTATAAGCAATAAGGGCTTTTTCAGTTTCGGGAGGGCTGAGATTCTTCCTTTTTAGCAGTCTTTCGAATAAATGAATCGGTATGGTTATAATGCCAAAGCAATCCTTGTATAAAATTCGCTTGCCTATGGTATCTTCGCAATTTGCTACACGTAAGTCAAAATCCATGGCCTGTTCCAGAGAATAGTAGGTCAGTAAAGGCTTTCCATAGTCAGAAATTAAATTTTCCACATATTCCTCATAAAGTTCTACAGCGGCGGGAGTTTTGAAAAAAGAACCGGCATTTTTGGAATTGAGTATAAAGCCGGCAAACGCACAATATTCGGATATAACAACATAGTCCTTGCCTACAAAAGCCTGTTCATAATTGTCCAGATAATATGTGAAAAATTTCCCCGTACTGAGGAATGGCTTAATAAACTCTACAAGTTCAATGGTCCGATGATTATTATCCGTAATTTTAGCTAAGAAATGAACTTCCCAACCCTTCTCCAAAAATCTTAAAAGATAATTCTGAAAACGGAGTATGAGTTCATAATCGTTTTTACCGATGGGTATTTCATTGAAATAGGTAATATAGATTTTACGCTTGGATGTAATTAAAGAGTCAACGGCATAATTCAAGGCATCATTTATTACCTCAAGAATGTTGGAGGTTCCAAAAATTATCGTATCTTGATAGGACAAGTGACGGGAGCGAGGCGTTCTGTCTTTCTTATGGTGCCGAGGTTTATTTTCGGCTTTTTTCTTCTTCTGAAGTTCGAGGGAATATCCTTGGGACTCATACAGAATTATTCTAATTTTATCTTCAATACTAACGGAAGCTTCGCAAGTTCCGCTTACTTCTCCGAAAATTTTGTCTATGCACTTAATTTGCAAAGAGTTTTTGACATTTTGAGCAAGAAACTCTGCGATATCTTCAATATACATGGAATTATAAGAAGGAATCCTCTTTCCATTGACCCAGCGATTGACCAAAGAGCCGTCCACATTGATAGCCTTGGCTAAACGATTATTGCTAATGCCTAAAGTTTTAAGCAAATAATAAAGACTTTGTCCAAATTCAATCCCCCACATGAAAACATACCCTTTTCTTCCTTATTTAAAATCGATCATTTTAAATTAAACTAATTATAAATTTGTCATAGCCAAAGATATGACAAATTTACCAATTTTCTATAAAAACTCTGTCGTTTATTATATTATAATATATAATTTTGCAAGTTTTTGTGTAATTGGTATATTTTTCTTTTTTAATTATTCAAACAAAAAAATTAAAAATATCAAGTCCGGTTTTAGATAGGAGGGAAGGAAAAAGATGAAGTTAAGGAGCATTTCCGCAAAAATATCACTGGTATTCGGTATTTTGATGATTGTTTTGTGCTTAGGCTTGGTCATCGTTGCTTACATAACCGCAAGCAATGCTTTAAAAGAAAGCAATGATTCCTCGTTAATCGAAATAGCCCATGCCAACGCTCATGTAATAGAGCACAGAATGGAAGCCCAGGTGAATGCCTTGGAGGCTCTTGCGGAAAACCAATGGCTTAAAACGTATGAGCTAACTCTGGAGCAAAAGTTGGAGTTATTAAGGGCTGAAGAACAACGCAGCGGTCATCTATATATGCTGATAGCTGATCCTGAAGGCAACGCCAAGCTAACTAACGGCCAGACTCTCAATATTGCCGACAGAGATTACTTTTCAAAAGCTCTGGCCGGAGAAAGCTATATCTCGGACCCCATATTCAGTAAAGTGGATAACAATCTGATTATGGCAATAGCCGTTCCCATTAAAGAGGGTGGCAAGGTTAAGGGAGTATTAGCGGCACTCAGAGACGGCAACGAACTCAGCGATTTTGTCACCGAGATGCAGTTTGGTTCCCGGGAAGTCTACATGATTAATAGAGAGGGGACTACGGTAGCAAATAAAGATAAAAGCCTTGTAATCCAAATGCGCAATGAACAAGAAGAGGTAAAAAAGGACCCGGCCCTTAAAGAGCTGGCTGCCCTCGAAAAACAGATGACTGAAGGCAAACAGGGCGTGGGTGAGTATAGCTATAAAGGAGTCACCAAGTACATGGGTTTCGCGCCGGTGGAAGGAACCAATTGGTCCCTGGCGGTAACCGCTCCGAAATCCATTGTAATGGCTAAAATAACTGATTTATATACGACTATGGCAATCGTTTCTGCAGCCTTTCTTGTCGTTGGAATAATAATAATAGTCTTGGTCTCCAGTAAAGTTACCAAGCCTATTAAAGATGTAACTCACCAGCTGGGAATTGTGGCTACGGGTAATTTTACTCAGGAAATCCCTGCAACGTTTTTGAAAAGGAACGATGAAATAGGGATTTTGGCCAAGGCTTTGGACAGCATGCAAAACTCAATGCGAACGATGATAAAGGCGGTGGTTGATGTATCGGACGACGTGAGCCAAATGTTGAGCATTATTCATAGGGATATGGAACAGCTAAACCAGAGCATCGAAAAAATTTCTTCCACTACGGAAGAGCTGTCGGCGGAAACGGAAGAAACAGCGGCCGCCAGTGAGGAAATGAGCGCCACTTCCGTTCAAATTGAAAAGGTCATCGAATCCGTGGCAGTCAAAGCTCAAGAAGGAGCCACCACAGTGAATACAGTTAATGAGCTAAGTGAAAATATGAAGCTTAAAGCTATCTCCTCCAAGGAAGAAACTCTCAGTCTCTACGAAGAAAGCAAACGCAATTTGCATCATGCCCTTGACCAGGCTAAAGCGGTGAACCAAATCAATGAATTATCCAATGCCATTTTAGAGATTACATCCCAAACCAATCTGCTCGCCTTAAATGCCGCCATAGAGGCCGCCCGGGCAGGTGAAGCAGGAAAAGGCTTTGCCGTCGTTGCGGATGAGATCAGAAAACTGGCGGAAGGATCCAAGAATTCGGTTACGGAAATTCAAGGAGTGACTCAGGTCATACTGGATGCTGTCAACGCTTTGTCCTCAAGCTCTTTGGAAATTATGGAATTCATAGAACAAAAAGTTTTAAGTGACTATGATAGCTTAGTCGAAACGAGCAAAAAATACAGTGAGAATTCTTTGGTTATTAATGATATAGTTTCGGAATTCAGCTCTACTTCCGAACAACTTCTGGCTTCCATGCAGAGTATGGTCAAGGCTATTAACCAAATTGCCTCCACCGCCAACGAAGAAGCTGTGGGCGTAACAAATATCGCCCAAGAAACTACGTCTATCGTTCAGATGTCAAATGATGTAATTAAACTGGCCGATGCAGCAAATGAAAAGTCGGCATTGCTTATGGAAAAAGTTCAACAGTTTAAAATATAATTTGTTGATTGGCAACTAAACCTTGATTAATTTCCCAAATCATTAGCCAATCCGTATCATTGACAGTTGTTACGGATTGGCTTTTTTAATCAAAACGTGCTTTCTGGAATGCTGTTATATTACCTCATGGTGCTAGACCTAATTAGCAATTATACAGGCAGAGGGAAATTTACACTTTAAATCTGTTAATCTCGTCTTTAAGCTGCTGCGCCAAAGCGGAAAGATCTTCACTGGCATCGGATATCATGGAGATAGAAGCATTCAGCTCTTCCGTTGTTGCCGACACTTCTTCGGCTGAGGCGGCATTTTCCTGGGCTATGGCTGAGAAATTCTCCAATAAACCCAATATTTGATTTTTCTTGTCTTGTATTTCTTTTCCGGAGACATTCAGTCTTTCTATGACTTCGACTGTATTTTCAATGGCTTCCGCTATTCCGTTAAATTTCTCTTCCGTATCTTTGACCGCCTTCTCTTGTTCCAGCACTATTTTTCTGACGTTTTCTACGGTGTTAATAGTGTTGGTTGATTTGTTTTGCAATTCTTTGACAATAAGTTCTATTTCCCTGGCCGAGTTGGTGGACTGTTCGGCAAGTTTACGTATTTCATCAGCGACAACGGCAAATCCCCGCCCTGCTTCTCCGGCCCTTGCCGCTTCAATCGCCGCATTCAGAGCAAGGAGATTGGTTTGGTCGGCAATGCCTTGAATGGCCTGGCTGGCTATGTTTATTTTGCCTGCACTGTCATTTGTATCTTTAACAACTTCAAATATTTCTTCTGCTGCCTTGCTGGTTTCGGCCGTTTTAGCAAGCAAGGTTTGGACTATTTCCGATCCGTCATCCTTTAGTTGTATAACCTGCTCCAACGAACGGTTTAACTCTTGCATATGTTGCTGATTCTGTTCGACTATTTCCCCCAGTTCATGAGCTCTAATTGAACCTTTTTCGGCGTCCGACGCCTGTTCACTGGCACCCTTTGCCACTTCCTCAATGGCCCTGGATACTTCTTCCGTGGCTGCTGCTGATTGTTGGGCGGTGGCTTTGAATTCTTGGGCTGAATCAGCTACATGCTCCGCCGACTTTGCGGTATTGGCAATTAAAGCTACAACGTTTTGCTGCATGTTAGCCAGCGCTTTGGCAATAATCCCTATTTCATCTTTTCTTTTCATAAATTTTATTGTTTCACTTTTTTCATCAAATCGAAAATCATATTCTGCAAGACGGTTGATTACACCGACAAGAGCAATTATCGGTTTGGTAATCTTTTGCCCGACTGCAAAAGTAACACCCAAAGCTATAGCCATGGCGGCCAGAGCGATAATCTGAAACAGATATTTAATCTCTGCGGCGAGCTGATTGATTATTATATTTGCTTCTTCTTGAGAGACGCCGATAAAGAGTATACCTATAACCTGCCCGTTACGGTCAATTATGGGATCATAAGCCGTTAAATATGGATGGCCCAAAATCATGGCTTCTCCGATATACCTTTTACCCTGGGAAACATCGGCATAAGCCGCACTGTCTTTACCTAAAAAAGTCCCAATCGCTCTTTCCCCGGCTTCATCCAGCACATTTGTCGTAATTCTTTCAAAGTCATCTCCTCTTTTTAGGAAAATCGTGGCTACATTCCCCAGATCCTTTAATATTTCATCCACCATTTCCACATGTCCGGCAATAGACCTGCCATTTTCACCGACCAGTTCTCCGTTTTCAAGCCTTATTTCCCCATAATACCGCTCTAAATATACATTCGCCGCTTCTATGTCTCCTCTAAGCTTTTGCAGCAAGAGTTCTGTCTGCAGAGTTTTCATGCCTTCCTGCGCTCGACTGAAGCTTATAAAACTGACGCCAAAGGCCGTTACGACAACAAGCAAGCCAAAAATAACTATCAACTGAATCCTTAAACTTTTCATCCCTTTCTCACCTTCTTTCTTCCGCCTTCGCCTATTTTTATAATATTTAACCAAATTATAACATATCTTAGATAATAAAGGTTAAAATTCTTAGATAATAAAGATTAAAATATATAAATACAATTAATATTTAAATAAAAATGTAAAAAAAAGGAAATGCCTTCAACATAGTGAAGGCATTTCCTAAATAATATTGCAGTTCAGTTTTAAATCCTGTAAGTTTTACTTTTTATTCAATTACAAACGGCAACAGAGCTATAATACGAGCCCTTTTAATGGCATTGGTCAATTGTCTCTGATGTCTGGCGCAATTGCCCGAAATTCTACGCGGTAAAATTTTGCCTCTTTCGGTAATATATTTTTTAAGTCTTTGAACGTCTTTATAATCAATATATTCTATTTTTTCAACACAAAAACTGCACACTTTTTTACGAGGACGACGTCCGCGTTCTTTTTTAACCGCAGTTGCGTTAGCCAAAAGGTGTTCCTCCCTTCAAATTAGAATGGAATATCGTCATCGAGACTAACTTCGTGAGCAAACGAACTGAAATCAGTCGCATCAGTGGAGGGTTCGGAATCGCTGCTATCCTTAGGACTCAAAAACCGGACATTTTCCCCTATTACTTCCGTGACATATCTTCTTTGGCCGTCTTGACCTTCATAAGACCTGACCTGGATTCTGCCGTCTACAGCAGCCAGTTTGCCTTTCGCCAGATAATTTGCACACAGTTCCGCAAGCTGCCTGTAAACAACGCACGGAATAAAATCCGTTTCCCTTTCTCCTTTGGCATTCTTGTAATTTCGGTCAACCGCCAAAGTAAATGAAGTAACGGCCACCCCTGTTTGGGTGTAGCGCAATTCGGGGTCCCTTGTCAATCGTCCTATTAATACTACACGATTTAACACCCTTAACTCCTCCACTCGGTTATTCTTGTTTGGTTGTCAGGAAGCGGATAACGTCGTCTGAGATTTTCAACAACCTCTCCAGTTCCTTGACCACATGAGGTTCACTGTTAAAGTTCATCAGGACGTAATAACCCTCATTGAACTTCTTGATCTCGTAAGCCAAACGTCTTTTTCCCCAGATATCCACTTTGAGATCAGTTCCGCCGTTAGCGGTAACTATTTCGGAAAACCTGTTGGCTACCGCTTGAACTGCCTCTTCTTCGAGATCCGGTTTGATAATGTACAAAACCTCATACGCTCTCATGACTGCACCTCCCCTCGGACTATATGGCTCTGTGCTTTCGCCAGAGCAGGGACAAAACTTTACGGCTAGTTATTATACCACTTGCCAGGAGTAATTGCAATGCCAGCCAAGCTATTTGGCCCGCATCCAATTAATCCAATTGTTTATTCAGTAATTGTTTCCTGTTGCTCCCCTGTGGCTACAATTTCTTTTATGTTTCGTTCCAGTTTCGCTCTGGTAATCCAAGTCTGACGGCCGCATTTAAGACATTGAATTCTAAAGTCCATGCCGGTGCGCATTATTTTAAATTCATTATTGCCGCAGGGATGAGATTTTCGCAAACGGACTATATCACCTAAATTAAGCTTCATCCGGTACCTCCATAAGTAATATACCTACAATCATTATCTATTATTTAATAGGTTGTAATCAAATAGGAGTGAACCAATTAAACGGAAGATTTTCAAACGGATTGGTTAAAGTACCGTCTGCAAAGGAAGATATCAACCCAAGAATCAAATCATAGCCTTGACTGACAAAAGGATAAGTTATTGAATTGGCCAAATTGCTGACTCCCCAGGAGGTAGCAGTCAAAAAAGGAGTAATCAAGCCCACTATCAGACATATTCCTATCATCGAGCTTAGAAAGCCGAAAAGAAATCCTCCGCCCCTGTTTATTAAACTCAATGATTTGGCCAAAGGCTTAATAAACAACGAAATAATTAAATTAATCAGGAATCCTGCTATTAAAAATAAAATTATCAGCGAGCTTATCTTTAGCAAATAATCGGTTACAATGGCAGTAGTATTGCTCAGAACCGGTTCAAGCAAGGCCTCGCTGAACGCAGGCTCACTTTGGCCAGTTCTGCCTGCAATCGCCTTGCTTAAAAAACCGTTTACTGTCGGAGTTATCTTAACTTTTAAGTTTAAGGCACTGTCAGCCAGGCTTAAAAATTCATCATGAAACAAAACTGCGACCACAACCGCGGCAATCTTGCCCAAAAACCTGGCTATACCGGTAATAAGCCCTTTGCGGAAACCCGCAATGGCACCGATTGCTAAAACTGCCAAGATAACAAAATCGAAGGTATTCAAAATCCTACCTCCTTAAAAAATGGCGGGAATGTGTGCGAATCGAACACACCTCGGAACGTTCTGCGTTCCGACACACGGATTTGAAGTCCGGGGGCGGCACCAGCCGCCATACACTCCCGCAGAAAATCCCAAAACCTTGTAATTACAGGGCTTGAGCTTAATTATACACGCCGGAAAGTACTGAATGCAAGGATTAATTTGCCTGCTATTCTTCGATCAATCCTTCAGCAATTAAAAAATCACGAGCTAAGATTTCCGCTTTCAACCCTTCTGAATCTACCTTGGCGTTCAGTTCCTGCATTGTGTTATCGTCAATTTTGTTGGCTAATAGATTTAAAACTTCTTCAATTTCGGGATATTGTACCAATGTATCCTACGAATAACCGGCAAACCATCATAAGGTGGATGAGGTATCAAACGATTAATAAGTTTCATGGTAGTGGTCTTGCCACAGCCGCTGGGCCCTATTAATACCAGAATCTCGCCTTTTTTTATTTCAGAAACTTAAAGATTTAACTGCCTCATAACCATTGCTGTATTTTTTGCTGACATTTTCAAACTTTATCATAAGCATCCCTCAGAATTATCTCATTATTTTATTTATCTGTTTTTCTGAATCCGACTTATGAAAAATTATTACAATTAATGACGCTATTGATTATTGTAACACAATTTACGAAGGATACAACTTCTTAATATTTTTGAAGTTGTTAGCTAAAGGAAATTATTGTTGATTTCCTTGCTAATATAGCACTGAAACTTTGTCTTAATTAAAAAGTTGAGACACCCAAAAAAGGGCACCTCAACTTTTGATTAAAAACCTGATTTGCGTTCGGTTTTTTCTTTATTCGGTTACTGTAAAGCCTTGGTTGACAAGCTCCTGGACAGCTTCATTCGCCCGTTCGCCGTCCAGTCGCAAAAAGATTTGGGCTTTTCTGTTTGGTAAATGGTAAACCGCCAGATTGCTTATATCAACGCCAAAGTCTTTTATGATATTTGCTATTTTATGAATGACGCCAACTTCATCCCGGACTTCAATCACTATTCTTTTGCCGGGACTCCGAACACCCATTATATCCAAATAGGCGTCAAGAATATCGTTATGAGTAATTATGCCGACAACTTTATCCCCTTCCATAACCGGAAGGGCTCCAACTTTATGCTCCCGCATAAGCAGGGCCGCGTCTTCGATCAAGGTATCGGGGGTGCAGGTAATTACTTTTTTTACGGCCACGTCAATGATGCTGATCTTCGACAACAACTCGTTCATTTCAAATTTTGACAATGTGGTTACCGGTGAGGGCATGGCGGCGCGTAAATCCCCGTCCGTGACAAGTCCGACCAATTTTCCGTTGCTGACAACCGGCAGCCGGTTGATCCGTTTTGTCTTCATAATATTCATTGCGTTTAAGATACTCTCATTAGGCGAAACAGTAAAAACCTTTGAGGTCATAAACTGTTGGACATACATACATGTTGCCCCCTTATGTTTAGATAAACAAAGGTAATCAGAAAGTTATGAGACGTTCCGTATTTTGTTCTTCTAAGAACATTTTAACAAACCCTTGTTTTGTGTACCAGTTTTAAAACACTAAAATTTCCCGCATTATTCCACATGCTTTTCTGCTAACCGCCAAGATAAGCCTTTTTAACTTCTTCGCTTTGCATCAGTTCCTTTGCGTCACCTGATAACACAATCTTTCCGGTCTCCAAAACATAGGCTCGGTCTGCAATCGAAAGGGCCATCCGGGCATTTTGCTCAACCAGCAAAACTGTTGTGCCTTGAGAATTAATAGTTTGAATAATTTCGAAGATTTGTTTGACCAGAATTGGGGCAAGACCCATTGACGGTTCGTCCAACAGCAACAGTTGCGGTCTGGACATTAGCGCTCTGCCGATTGCCAACATCTGTTGTTCCCCTCCGGACAGAGTGCCGGCTACTTGGCGCCTTCTTTCCTTCAGACGCGGGAAAAGTTCGAAGACCATCTCGCGGTCTTTTTTGATGCCTTCCTTGTCCTTGCGCAAATACGCTCCCAAGTCCAGGTTTTCGGAAACGGTCATATTGGCGAATATTCTCCGACCCTCCGGCACATGAGAAATCCCGCCTTCTACAATCTTTGGAGCGCTTATCGCCGTAAGGTCTACGTCATGAAAGGTTATTGTTCCTTCCTTTGGTTTTAACAAACCTGAAATTGTCTTCAGGCAAGTAGATTTCCCCGCTCCGTTCGACCCGATCAGAGTAACAATTTCCCCTTTATTAACTTCGAAAGATATGCCCTTTAACGCGTGAATTGCGCCGTAAAAAACATGAACATTGTTTAGTTTAAGCATCAGCCGGCCTCCTCTCCAAGGTACGCTTCGATTACTCTGGGATTGGACTTAATCTCATCCGGGGTTCCATGAGCAATAATCATACCGTAATCAAGTACATATATTCTCTCACAAATACCCATAACTAAGGACATGTCGTGCTCAATAAGCAGAATTGTTAAATCAAATTCTTTACGTATCCAACGGATTAAATCCATTAAATTCTGGGTTTCTTGAGGGTTCATCCCAGCCGCAGGCTCATCAAGCAATAAGAGAGAAGGTTTCGTTGCTAACGCTCTGGCAATTTCCAGACGTCGCTGCTGACCGTAAGGAAGATTTTTGGCCAGTTCATTTTCCTTTTCATGCAAGTCAAATATCTTAAGTAAATCATAGGCTTTCTGATAAATCTCTTTTTCGCCTTTATAATAATTTGGCAAACGTAAAATCCCGCTTAAAATATTGTAAGAAACATGTTGGTGGTAGGCAATTTTAACATTGTCTATTACTGAAAGGTCACCGAAAAGGCGGATATTCTGAAAAGTTCTCGCTATCCCGCGGTGGGAAATTTTATAGGGGGCCAGTCCGTTGATTTTTTGACCTTTAA
>Ga0134099_1001932_pt1 | contig 18198 bp, 21 predicted proteins | sample 10_taG_2_FD_105482 | JGI IMG/M metagenome (GOLD analysis project Ga0134099, IMG submission 105482) | Switchgrass degrading microbial communities from high solid loading bioreactors in New Hampshire, USA - 10_41_5_180_A2 metaG | ecosystem: Engineered > Bioreactor > Semi-continuous > Anaerobic >...
AGCGTGTACGGATCTCGGGAACGGTCTTGGGAGACGTGCGCGTGCTGTCCATCGACTCGGTGGTCATCGAAGGGCGGGTCGGCCGCAGCGCGATCACGGTGAGCCAGCGGGCGATCCTGAGCCCGGGGGCGGAAATCGGGACGACCTGGATTGCCCTGGCCGGCGACCTGGAGCTGAGCGGTGCGGTCCGCCGGAGCCTGTTGGCCGCGACGGACACCCTCACGGTAGCGGGCGAGGTGGGCGGCGACCTTCGCATCCATGGCTATGAGAAGGCCCGGGTGCTCCCCGGCGCCGTGGTGCGCGGGGATGTCGTGGCCGTGGGCTCGGAACCGCCGGTCATCGACGCCGGGGCGACTGTAGGCGAGGTGCGCTTCACGGCCGAGGAGGACGAGATGCGACCCCGGCTGACCATGGATGGCTTTGCGATATGGCGGCTGGCTGGCTTCCTGGTGATCGGACTGCTGGTCACGTGGCTGGCGCCGGGGCTTCTGAGCTCGTTCCACCGCCGGCTCACCGGCCACTTCTGGGCGACGCTGGGCACCGGCCTCGGGCTCCTCGCGGGCGTTCCGCTGCTGGCCCTGGTGCTGATGCTCACGGTGGGCGGTGTTCCCGCAGCCCTCATGGTCGTGCTGCCGCTGTACTCGGCGGCCATCTACCTGGGCCAGGTCTTCGTCGCCGGGTGGGTGGGCCGCGCAATCCTGTCCCGGGTGCGGGGCGACGGGCAGGTCTCCCGCTTTGGGGCCTTCCTGCTCGGGCTGGTCTGCCTCATCCTGCTGACTCGGCTACCCTACGTCCGATACGTGGGCTCGTTCCTCTCGGTCAGCCTGGCCCTCGGGGGCCTGAGCCTGACAGTGGGTCCGTGGATCAGACGCATCGCCAGAGAGGAATAGGCAGAAGCTTACACACCGATTAAGAGGAGTGAAGGACACCATGAAGCGTTGGATTGCAGCCGGCGTCGTCATCACCATCACCGTTCTGTCGCTCGTCGTGGCCTTCTGGCAGGGTCCGAACCCGGGTATCGGGCGGCAGACGAGGGTGTCTGACGGAGCGGTGGCGCTCGTGCGGGTCGAGGGGACGATCGTGTCAGGTGGGGGAGGAACCAGCCTCTTCAGCGGTGCGGTCGCGGGCTCCGAGGACATCGTGGAGCTCCTCGACGAGGTGGCGGAGGACCCGTCACTGAAGGCCCTTGTCCTCCGGGTCAACACCCCGGGCGGGAGCGTGGTTGCCTCCTGGGAGATCTCCGAGGCCATCAAGCGGGTGCAGGCGGCGGGAAAGCCGGTCGTGGTCTCGATGGGTGAAAGCGCCACCTCGGGCGGGTACTGGATCTCGGCCGGGGCGGACCGCATCATCGCCAGCCCGGACACGCTGACCGGCTCCATCGGCGTCATCATGCAGTTCCAGAACCTGACGGAGGTCTACGCGAAGATCGGTTATAAGACCGACACGTTCAAGAGCGGGCCCTACAAGGACATCGGCAACCCGGGCCGCGAGATGACGGAGGCCGAGCGGGTCTTCCTGCAGGAGTTGGTGGATGAGACCTACGAGGTGTTCGTTCAGCTCGTGGCTGAGGGCCGTGACATGAGCCGCGCCGACGTGCTGAAGGTCGCGGACGGGCGGGTCTTTACCGGCCGGAAGGCGCTCGAGCTGGGGCTGGTGGACGAACTGGGCGACCTGAAGCACGCCGTGCGGGTGGCCGGCGAACTGGCGGGCATCGCCGGGGAGCCGACCGTGCGCGAGCTGAGCGGGTCGGGCTGGCTTTTCGGCAACCTCCTGGGCAGGCTGTTCACCCCGCCGTCTTCCTGGGCTGCCCCGGGCGGCCTCTACGCCCTGGAGCCGGAGCCGGCGATCCTGCACTAGTGTAAGTGGAGGGCCAAGCCTATGACGGAACAGTATACAGAGGCGGGTCGGACCTCGGTCTGGGATCTGATTCTCGACGTGTTCGTTGCGCCGGGCAGGGCGATGGCGAAGATCGCCGATGAGCGGCCCGTGGGGGCGGCCGCCCTGGTGGTGAGCGGTCTTGCGGTCTTCACCGGCATCCTCGGGGTGGCCGCCGCGCGGGGCGCCGCACAGGTAGACCAGAGTTTCTTTCTGTCCGACATTCCGCCGGAAGTTGCTGAGGTCATGACCGCCTTCATGGGGCCGGCGGCGGTGTTCGGCGCGATCTTCGGGGTCCTGGGCACCGTGCTGTGGTGGTTCGTACGGGCGGCGGTCTACGGGCTGATCGGCGAGCTGGTCGGCGCGCAGCGCGACGGCCGGGCCATGCTGGCCACCCTGGGGTTTGCCACACTCCCCGCGCTGCTCCGGGCGCCGCTTGACCTTGCGTTCAACCGCCTTGGCCTGACCTGGCTGTCGTTCCTGGTCGGGCTGGTGTTCTGGGTCTGGACGCTGATCCTGACGGTGCTGGCCATACGGGCGGCCCTGCGTACGGAGACCGGGTGGGCGATCGTGATCTACCTGATCCCGGTGGGGGTGGGCATCGCGGTGGCGCTGCTGCTGGGCGTGGCGTTCGCCATCGCCCTGGTCAGCATGGCCACCCAGATTCCGATGTCCTGACGGGCGGCCGGCGCCACAACCGCAGGGGGGCTGTCCTAAAAGTCATCTGGGATGACTTAGGGACAGCCCCTCGTTTCATTCCTGATAAGGTACAAGGGAAACCCTTCCTGTGCTATAATGGAAGCGCAACCAACTAATGCACACATAGGAGGTATTTCCCTTATACATCAACTATACCATGAATCAGCTTTACCTGCCAAGTGACTTGGAGGCTGAAATCCCACCTCACCACCTGGCACGGGTGATGAACGATGCGGTCGAGCGACTCAGTGACGACATCTTCGACTGCGCCTACCCGGGTGGCGGCCGCCCGGCCTACCATCCCAAGATGTTGACCAAGGTCATCATCTATGCCTACACCCAGCAGGTTTGCTCCTCCCGGCAGATCGCCAAAGCGGTGCGGGAGAACATCCCGTTCATGTGGCTGGCGGGTCGACAGACCCCGGATTTTCGCACCATTAATCGATTCCGTTCGGAGCGGATGAAGGACGTACTGGAAAAGGTCTTCGCCGCTGTGCTCGAACTGCTCGTCGCCGAAGGCTATGTCAAGCTCGAGCACTACAAGAAGTTGCTTCCTGAAATAACCACTCTGGGAGAAAACGGACGGGGCTGCCCCAAGCAGAGTCATCTGCTCTTGGGACAGCCCCTCGTCGTCTACATCTGCGCAAAGACCTCGCCGGCGATCTGCAGCGTCTCCTCCAGGTCGGCCCGCGTGTGCTGCACCGAGAGCATCCAGGCCTCGAACCGGCTGGGGGCCAGCGCGACGCCCCGGTCCAGCAGGCCCCGGAACATGGCCGCGAACCGCTCCGGATCCGATCGCTGGGCCGTGCGATAGTCGACCACCGGTTCGTCGCAGAAGAACAGGGTGAACATCGAACCGGCGCGGCCGAGCTGGACCGCCAGGCCGTGCCTGCGGGCGGACTGCACCAGCCTGTCCGCCAGGTAGGCGGCATCGGCATCCAGCCGCTCGTAGACGCCGGGACGGGAGAGGATCTCCAGCGCGGCGAGGGCCACCTGCATCGAGAGCGGGTTCCCGGCCAGGGTGCCGGCCTGGTAGGCCGGGCCCAGCGGCGCCACCCAGTCCATGATCTCCGCCCGGCCGCCGTAGGCCGCCAGCGGCAGGCCGCCGCCGATGATCTTGCCCAGGGTGGTCAGGTCGGGCTCGACCCCCAGCAGGGTCTGTGCGCCGCCGTAGGCCACCCGGAAGCCGGTGATGATCTCGTCGAAGATGAGGAGCGCGCCGTGCCGGTGGGCCAGATCCCTGACCCCCTCCAGGTAGCCCGGCCGGGGCTGCGCCACGCCGAAGTTGCCCACGATGGGTTCCAGCAGCACGGCGGCCACCTGCGGGCCCCAGATGTCCAAGGCCTCGCCCAGGCTGTCCAGGTCGTTGTAGGGCACCGTGATGACGTCCCGCGCGACCCCTTCGGTCACCCCGGCCGAGTCGGGCGTGCCGAGCTGCGACGGGCCGGAGCCCGCGGCGATGAGCGCAAAGTCGGAGTGGCCGTGGTAGCAGCCCTCCATCTTGACGATCTTCGGCCGCCCGGTGAAGGCCCGGGCGACTCGCACGGCGGACATGACCGCCTCGGTGCCCGTCGTGACGAAGCGGACCCGCTCCATGGACGGGAGCGCCCGGTGGATGCGTTCCGCGAGCTCCACCTCCCAGGGGTTGGGGGTGCCGTAGATCGTGCCCCCCTCTGCAGCCCGGGCGATGGCGGCGACGATCTCGGGGTGGCCGTGGCCGAACATCCCGGCGCCGAAGGCGCCGATGTAGTCGATGTACCGGTTGCCGTCCACGTCGTAAAGATAAGGTCCCTGACCCCGGTGCATGAAGACCGGCGGCCCGCCGCCCACTGACTTGAACGAACGGGCGGGCGAGTTCACGCCGCCGACGATGCGGGCCACGGCTCGCTCGTAATAAGCTGCGGACTGTTCATACCTTGCTGTCATGGGGCATCCTCCTGGGCAGTGGCTTTCGCCGCCGGCGCACCGCGGGACCGGCCGCCGGCGACCAAACAGTACAGGGGTTTCACAATCCCCAGCGCGCGGCCACGGCATCTGCGGCCCGGCGCACGAACTCGTCCGGATCCTGCCTGAGCCGGGCGACGGCCCGCTGCACGCCTGCGTCCACCCGGGGCAGACGGTTCAGGGCCAGGATGGCCGCCCGGCGGACGTCCCGCTCGGGGTCAGCCAGGCGCTCCGCCAGGGCGGGCGCCACGTCCGCGTACTCGCCCATGGCGCCGAGGCAGTAGGCGGCCATCTTGCGGGCCGCCGGCTCGGGCGACTGCAGGGTTTTCCGGACCATCGCCACGCACTCGGGGTGCGAGCGGCCCAGGGCCTGGGCGAATCCGGCGGCCGCCCAGCGCGTGTCCCGGTCAGGGCCGCCCATGGCCGCGGCCAGGGCCTCGCCCACCTCCGCCGACCAGAGGCCGAGCCGGGCCAGGACGAACGCTGCGCCCCAGGCCCGCCGTGCGTACGGCGGGCTGAGCACGGCCCTCAGGGCCGGCACCACGGCTTCCGACCGGCGGGCGAGGAGTTCCAGGCAGCCGGCGCAGTGCACCTGCACCCCCTTCTCGACGTCGCCGAGCCCGGTGAGCAGGAGGGGCAGCAGGTCGGCTGCCGGCGAGGTCCAGTCGGCCCCGCCCGCCTGCAACCTGGCCGAGAGGAGCGCCTCGAGATCCCGGGCGGCCGCAACCCGGTTCGCCCCGTCCGGCGACGCCAGGCCGGCCCGGATCCGTTCCAGTGCGGCGTCCATCGGCCACCCCCCTTTTCGCAACATAGGCGTTCCGTTGTTTCGACGTCGCGGCCCTGCGCCGCGAAACGTGTGCGTCGTCCGAAAGCAGCAGCCCTTGCCCATGCAGGAAGAAAGCCAGCCCGAGGAGGGCCGGGACAGGAGTGACAGTATGGCACGCAGGCGCGTGGACACCAAAGCGATTCTGAAGACGCTGCAGGAGATGTACCCGGACGCCAAGTGTGCGCTCAACCACAGCAGTCCGTTTGAGCTGCTGGTCGCGACCGTGCTCTCGGCCCAGTGCACGGACGCCCGGGTGAACATCGTCACCGCCCGCATCTTCCCGCGGTACAACCGCCCCGAGCACTTCGCCGGGCTCACGGTGGAGGAGATCGGCGAGATGATCCGCGACTGCGGGCTGTGGCAGAGCAAGGCGAAGAACATCCAGGGGCTCAGCCGCATGATCCTGGAGAAGCACGGCGGCGAGGTGCCGTCGACCATGGAGGAGCTGATTCAGCTTCCCGGCGTCGGCCGCAAGACGGCGAACGTCGTGCTCTCCAACGCGTTCGGCGTTCCGGCGATCGCGGTGGACACCCACGTGTTCCGCGTGGCCAACCGGCTCGGGCTGGCCGACGCGAAGACCCCCGAGGAGACCGAGCGGCAGCTCATGGCACGCATCCCTCGGGAGTACTGGTCGCCGGCCCACCACTGGCTCATTCACCACGGCCGTCAGGTGTGCCACGCCCGGAATCCGCAGTGCAGCCAGTGCCCGCTGCTGCCCCACTGCAAGTTCGGTCAGCAGGCGCAGAGGCCGGCAGGCCGGCATTCGACGGCCGCTGCGCCGGCGGGGCGCCATGCAGCGCAGGCAGGCGAACCGGCGCAGCAGAATGCACGCGCGACCCGGCGGCGCAGGGCGGAGCCGTGAAACCGATGGATTCCAGCATTCCCCGCCGCGACCCGAAAGGAAATGCGGCTTGAGTTCGCCAAGTCCTGAAGACCGGCGCAGGCAGGCGCGTCCCTGCGTTTTCTTCCTGCGCGCTCAGGAGGCGACAAAGCGCGTGACCAACTCCAAAGAACGCTTCTCCACCGACCGGCTGCGGCTGGAGGTGGGGGAGACGATTGCGGCCACCGTGGGGTACGAGACCTACGGGCGGCTCAACGCCCAGCGGGACAACGCGGTGCTGCTGTGCCCTCCGCTGGCGGAGAGCAGCCACGCGGCCGGCAGCACGGCCGACCCCCGTCCCGGCTGGTGGGAGCCGCTCGTGGGGCCCGGCAAGGCATTTGACACGGATCAGTTCTTCGTGGTCGTGGCTGACACCCTGTGCAGCCCCGTCCGGCGCGGCGCGTTTCCGCAGATCACGGTGCGCGACAGTGTCCGGCTGCAGCGGCAGCTGCTTGAGTCGCTGGGCATCGAGCAGCTGGCCTGCGTGGCCGGCCCCTCGACCGGGGGGTTTCACGCCCTGGAGTGGGCGGTGACTTACCCCGACGAGGTGCGGCAGGTCATCGCGGTGGCCAGCGGGCACCAGGCGAGCCCGCTCTTCGCCCTGGCCGTCTGCCAGGCGGCCATCGACGCCATCCGGGTCGACCCGGAGCAGGGGCTGGTGCACGCCCTGCGGCAGTACCTGACGCTGTCCTCCTCCAACGACTGGCTGGACGCCGTGTGGGGCAGGCGGACGGCGACCGACTCGCCGCATCCCTGGACGGGCCCCGAGGGGCGCTACGCCTTTCAGGCCGAGGTGGAGGCCCAGGCGGAGCGGCTGGCCGCGGCGCTCGACCCCGAGCGCTTCGCCGCCACCGCCCGCATGGCCCTGCTCCACAACATCGCCCACGGGAACCGGGACCTGCACGTGGCGGCGCAGAAGATCACGGCGGAGCTGCTTTTGATCCCGATCTCCAGCGACATCCTGTTCCCGCCTTCCGGCAACCTCGAGTTCGCCGACCTGGTGCGCGCCTACGGCGGCCGCGCGGAGGTCCGCGTGCTGGACTCGCTGGCCGGACACCGCGCCGCGCTGCTGGAGGCCCACCGGCTGGCGGAGCCCATCGCCGGCTTCCTCGGTCATCCGGTGCGGCACTGATGTGCGGCCCTGAGGCGCAGGCGCCGCGCAGCCATTGGAGGAATCAGGCAGCCAGCGGCGAATAGCGGTTCAAAAGGGAACAGGAGTGAAGACGCCGATGATCCAACCCGGGGAGATCGCACCGGATTTCACCCTGGAGTCCACGGAGGGGCCGTTCACGCTCTCCGCGCTCCGGGGTGAGAAGCGCGCGCTCATCATCTTCTACCCCAAGGACAACACGCCGGGCTGCAACCGGCAGCTGGCTGCTGCGCGCGACGCACTGGACGAGTACGCCGCCCGCGGCGTGCAGGTGGTGGCCGTCAACCCTGGCAGCCTGGCCTCGCACCAGCGGTGGGCCGAGAAGAACCGTTTCGGCTTCCCGGTCTGCGTGGACGAGGGCCGGAAGGTGGCCGCGGCGTACGGCGCGCTGAAGCCGGAGGGCGGGATCCAGCGGACGGTGTTCCTGGTGGACCGGAGCGGCGTCGTCCGCTGGGCGCAACAGGGGATGCCCTCCACCGAGGCGATCCTCGCGGCCGTGGACGCGCTCGGAGATCAGGCCTGAAAGGGGGATGCCGATGGAACGGGTGCGGCTGACCACCGGCCTGACCCGCATTGCGACCACGGGCAACGGCGAGCGGCCCACGCCCGTGACCCGGGTGCCCTTCCGGGAGCAACTGGCGCGCGCCCACGCCCTGCAGTTCAACGAGCGCATCGACCGTGCGCTGGCGGAGATCGACGAACTGGGCCGCCGGCTGACCGAGTCGCTCAGCCAGCAGGACCTGCGCCTCTATCGGGAGGCGATCGGCCGGCTGTTCCGCGACCTGACCCACCACATGATGGAGGTCCGGCAGAACCTGGAGTGGGACTCCTACGCCTGGGAGCAGCGGACGCTGGTGACCATCGAGCGTGTGGACCAGCGTCTGGAGGAGCTCGCCCGCCTGGTGCTGGAGCAGGAGCAGGACCGGCTGGCCATCCTGGCGGCGGTCGACGAGATCCGTGGGCTGCTCCTGGACGTGCGGATGTAAGGCCGCAAGACCGTGGGCCCCTTCCCTTCGGGGGAGGGGTCCTTCTGTTTGGTTCGCAACTGTACTCATATGGGAGTACAGTTGCTGGATTCCGGGGTGTTCTCCATGTTAGGATACAGCCAATACGATTGCGAAAAATGAGGGAGTGGTGGCGTTGGCAGAAAAGGGATACCGGTTGGAGACGCTGGCCATTCACGCCGGCCATGAGGTGGACCCCACGGGGGCGCGGGCGGTCCCGCTCTACATGACCACCTCCTACGTGTTCCGGGACACGGAGCATGCTGCCCGGCTGTTCAGCCTGCAGGAGCCGGGCAATATCTATACCCGGATTATGAACCCGACCACGGACGTGTTTGAGAAGCGGATGGCCGCCCTCGAGGGCGGCGTGGGGGCCCTCGCCGTGGCCTCGGGGCAGAACGCGGAGCTCTATGCCATCCTGAACCTGGCCCGGGCGGGCGACGAGATCGTGGCCGCCACGAGCCTGTACGGCGGAACGTACGCCCTGTTCGCCCACAACCTGCCGCGTCTCGGCATCACGGTGAAGTTCGTGGAGCCGTCCGACCCTGAGAATTTCCGGGCGGCCATCACCGACCGCACGCGGGCGCTCTACATCGAGACCATCGGGAACCCGCGGTGCGACGTGCCCGACATCGCGGCGATCGCCGCCGTCGCCCATGAGAACGGGCTCCCGCTCATCGTCGACAACACCTTCGCCTCGCCGTACCTGTGCCGGCCCATCGAGCACGGCGCCGACATCGTGATCCACTCGGCCACCAAGTTCATCGGCGGGCACGGCACCGCGATCGGCGGCGTAATCGTCGACGCCGGCCGCTTCGACTGGAGCGCCGGCAGGCACCCGCTGTTCACCGAGCCCGACGCGGCCTACCACGGCCTGCGCTACGCCGATCTCGGCGAGCAGGCGTACATCCTGCGGGCCCGGGTCAGCCTGCTGCGCGACCTGGGCGGCGCGCTCTCGCCGTTCAACGCGTTCCTGTTCCTGCAGGGGCTGGAGACGCTGCACCTGCGCATGGAGCGCCACTCCGCCAACGCCCTGGCGGTTGCCCGGTTCCTGGAGTCGCACCCGCAGGTGGAGTGGGTCACCTATCCCGGGCTGGAGTCGAGTCCGTACTACCAGCTGGCCAAGCGGTACCTGCCCCGCGGCCAGGGGGCGATCCTCGCCTTCGGCATCCGGGGCGGCCTGGAGGCGGGCCGGCGCTTCATCGAGTCGCTGCGGCTCTTCTCGCACCTGGCCAACGTAGGCGACTCCAAGTCCCTGGCGATCCACCCGGCCTCTACGACCCACGAGCAGCTCTCCGACGAGGAGCGGCGCGCGGCGGGCGTCACGCCCGAGATGGTGCGGCTCTCCATCGGCACGGAGCACGTGGACGACATCATCGAGGACGTGGCCCAGGCTCTGGAGCGGGCTACGGCCTAGCAGGCAGGCCCCGTCGGGAGGGGAAGGCCGCCGGTCTCACGGCCGGCGGACCCCTCCCGGTTTTGTTTGTTAAACCTAAATAATCTGTCAACACGTTGACTCGGCGTGCCCTGTGCTGCTAGAATGAAGATCCCAGACTCTCGAAGCGGTGAGCGTGTGTGGGGAGGGGGGAAGACCGTGCACAGCACGATGGGTGAGAGGCTGGCCTGGGCACGCAACCAGCAGGGGCTGATCCTTCAGCAGGTGAGCGAGAAGAGCGGCCTTGCGGTCGGGTACATCTCCCAACTGGAGAAGGGGGCCAAGGTCAACCCGACCATCGACGCCCTGGGTCGCCTGGCGAAGGCTCTGGGGGTGAGCATCGCGTTCATCCTGGGGGAGGTGCAGGCGCCGCCGTACGATGACCGGGCCGCGCTGCTGATCGGTGGACAGGCCTGGACGGTGGGCCAGCGCTTCGCTCGCTACTACGAACAGCTCCCGCCCGAGGAGCGGCGCCAGATCGAACTGGAGACGGTGGAGCAGCGCTTCGCCCGGGTGGTGGACTTCCTGTGCCAGCAGTTCCCCGAAACCTTCACCCGCCCGGTGGTGGCGTACCAGCTCGGTCTTTCCGTGCGGGCGCTGAACGACATCATGGACCGGTACTGCGAAGTGGGTCCGATGGTGCTGAGCCAAATGGTCTCCATCACCGGCATTCCGCTCTCCTTCTACGCCCGCGGCCGCATGGAGACGGCGCCGGTGGACATCACCCCGGCCCAGATGATTCAGTACGCCGAGGCCATCTCGATGGCCGCGGAGGCTCAGATCACGCCCGAGGAGCTCGTCCTGCTCATTCGGGGTGCATCTCAGACGCAGAAAAGGTGAGGCCCGTCCTCCTTTATCGAGGACAGGCCCCCTGCTTATTTTGCTTTGATCATTTACCAAGTGAGACAGCGACTACAGGGAGGAGGGACCGGCGCTCCGCGGCTCGGCCAGGGCGGTCGCGGCGATGGCGAGCATGCTGGCCATCACGAACAGAGTGACGAGGATCCGGCGCATTTCATTCTCCCCTTTCCGTGAGATGGATTTCATGAAGCAGTCGGGCTCCCGGTACGGCGTACCGGGTCTCTTTTTTTGCGCCCGAACCTCTCAGGCGATCTCATGGCCGGATGTGGCCCAACTCATATAGCTTCCGCCGCAGCGCGGTCGCACGGTTCATCAGGGCGGACTGGTGGGATTCCAGGGCATACTGTATCGCCAGGTTCGAGAACAGCTGCGCCTCGTCATAGCGCCCCAGCGCGAGGGCGTTCTCGCCCGCGATGACCGACGCCGTGGAAAGCACGTTTTCGTCCTGCCCGGGCAGGCCGGGGGCCATCGCCCGGGTGCAGAACGCCATCGACTGGCGCAGGTCGCCCGTCTTCTGGAAGTAGTACGCCCAGTCGGTCAGCAGGCTGGCCGCAACTTGGTCGTTGGGGTGCTCGGTCAGGAGCTGTTCCAGCTGCTCCAGGTAGGGGAGGGCCTCCTCGGGCTGGTCCAGGGCCAGATAGCAGTAGACCAGGCCGCGCAGCGCCTCCATGAGGAGCGGCCAGTTGCCGCAGCGCCGGAGCAGGTCGAGGGAGAGGTGGTGCGAGCCGATTGCGTCCTCGTACTGGCGCCGGTAGCGGAAGAGCAGCGCGAGGTTGTGGTGCGTGCCGGCCTCCACCTCCACCAGGTCCGGCGTGCGGTGCAGGTCATTCAGGCACCTGAAGAGATGGTCGAAGGCCTGGGGGTAGTCGCCCAGCGTCAGGTAATACTCGCCCAGGTCGTAGCGGCATTTGTTGATGAGCTCCCAGTTCGTGGTGCGCTCCGCGACCCGCAGCGCGTACTCACCCAGCTTGATCGCCGCGTAGACCTCGCGGCGATAGTAGCTGGCCATCGCGGTACCCTTGTAGGCGCCCGCGAGTTCCTCGGCCGTCAGCGTGCCCGCGTGGATGAGCCGCTCGCCCTCCAGTTGCGCCTCGCGGTAGCGTTCTTCTTCGAGGAGCCGACGCAGGCGTGACAGCGGCACGACCTTCCCTCCCAGGGTTGTTTTCCAGAAACGTCAGTTGATTCTGGCTACCACTATGTTACCGACTGAGTCCGCCATGTGCAAGTGGATTATGTGTCGAAGCGGGCAGAATCGTTCGACATCGCCTCGTCAACGCACCCCGGAAGAAGGGCCCGCGGAAGGACTTGGCCCTTTGATGCCCAATAATCCAGGACGTAGGTTTCCCCGCGAGGTGATCTGTTGGTCAGGACCATTCTGTTTGACTTGGACGGCACGCTCCTCCCGATTGACACGGATGCTTTCATCAAGGGCTACTTCCGGGCGCTTGCCGCACATGCGGGGCACCTCATCCCGCCGGAGAAGCTGGTCAAGGAGGTCTGGGCGGCCACCGGCGAGATGATCCGGAACACCGACCCCGCAGTGACCAACGCCAAGGTTTTCGCGCGCGCCTTCTTCCCCGCGGTGGGGCAGGACGAGGAGACGCTGATGCCCGTCTTCGACAGCTTCTACCGCACCCGGTTCCCCGAACTGCGCTCGGCGTGTTCCGGGCTGCCCGGGATTGCCCGCTCGGTGGTGCAGACGGCCCTGGAGAAGGGGTACGAGATCGTGCTCGCCACGAACCCGCTCTTCCCGCGAGTCGCCATCGAGGAGCGCATGCGCTGGATCGAGGTGGACGACCTGCCGTGGCGGTTGGTGACGGTGTATGAGGATATGCACGCCTGCAAGCCGCAACCGGCGTATTACCAGGAGGTTCTGGCGCGCATTGGGCGCAGACCCGAGGAATGCCTGATGGTCGGCAATGACGTGCAGGAAGACGGCGCAGCCGCGCTGGTCGGGATCGACGTCTACTTCGTCACGGACTTCCTGATCAACCGGGAGGGCCGCCCGCTGCCGCCGGAGCGGTCAGGCTCGCTCGCCGCGTTCCGGGACCGGCTCCTGGCGGGGCTGTAGCCGGCCAGCGGGCCGGTACCATGCCTGCGTCGCATTTGGCGTATAACGCTTTTTCATCTTGACAGCTTCCGGCCTCTAGCCCTTTCGCGCCGTGCCCACGTTGACTCTTAAAGTTACATGACAGTATAATGGGCAGTAGTGTGTGACGGATGGTACATGGGAGTCGCCCGGTACTAGTACGAATAGACTCTTCCCAAAGTAGGGGGGGTGACACCTTGAGCCAGGCGCGACATGAACTGGATTGGCTCAACGACGAGGTAGTGGTCTCGGAAATCGACGTCGTCAACGAGAACGTCGTGGCCGGCAAGCTGCCCAACGTCATCAAGAAGGTGTTGGGCTGGGGTTACGGCAACTCTACCTGGCCCCTGGGCTTCGGTATCGCCTGCTGCGCCATTGAGATGATGGCCGCTTCCAGTTCGAAGTACGATATCGCCCGGTTCGGCTCCGAGGCGATGCGAATGTCACCGCGTCAGGCCGACGTGATGATCGTGGCCGGCACGGTGAACGAAAAGATGGCAGTCGTCGTTCGTCGGCTCTACGACCAGATGTCGGAGCCGAAATTTGTGATTGCCATGGGTGCCTGCGCATCCAACGGCGGTCCGTACTGGGATACCTATAACGTCGTCGATGGTGTGCATAAGGTCGTGCCGGTCGATGTCTACGTTCCCGGCTGCCCGCCCCGGCCGGAGGCGCTGCTGCAGGGACTCATGGAGATCCAGGAGATGATCAAGACCGGTAAGCGCGGCCTGATCACGAAGGGTTAGCATCATCTGGGCAGGGCCGGTTGCCCTGCCCTTTGACCGGAGGCCGGGTCCATACGGCCTCCGACGTCGTTGCCGGAAAGGGGATAGTGCCCGGTGAGCTACTCTTACGTCGACCTGGTGACGGTCCTCATCGTCGTTATTGGCTTTGTCTTCCTCAACTACTGGATCGTTGCCCTCTTTGCGCCCCGGAACCCCAAGCAGGGCGAGAAGCTCGAGACCTATGAGTGCGGTGAACTGCCCTTCGACGATGCACTGGTGAACTTCAACATCCGGTACTACGTGTTCGCACTCACCTTTTTTGTGTTCGACATGGAGGCCATCTTCCTGTACCCCTGGGCCATTGTCTTCGACACGCTCGGTGCCGGAGCCCTCATCGAGATGTTCCTGTTCCTCTGGGTCCTGGCGACTGGGCTCATCTACGCCTACAAGAAGGGCGTGCTGCACTGGGTGTGAGTCCCGGGCGCGGTCTCGTTCGGCCCAGCATCTGCCGTCCAGAGTACTCCAGGGGGTGAGTCCGCTTGGACTTCTTGAAGGAGCGTTTTCCGGAAGCTCAGTTTGAGACCCACGTCAACGGCGACACGGAGATTCTGGTGCCGGCCCAGCAGTATGAGGCCGTGGTCCGTGCCTGCTACGACGCGGGTTTTACCTATTGCAGCGTCGTGACGGCGATCGACTGGCAGGATCGCCTGACCCTCGTGACCAGCCTCGCGCGCATCAACCCGGATGAGGTGGGGGCCCGGAACATCCACATCAAGGTCGACCTCCCCCGGGAGAAGGCGCACATTCCCTCCATCACGAAGCTGTACCCCGGCGCCAACTTCCATGAGCGGGAGACCTACGACATGTACGGGATCCGGTTTGACGGCCATCCCAACCATCGCCGCATCCTGCTTCCCGACAACTGGCAGGGCGGTCACCCGCTCCTGAAGGACTTCACCGATCGGCGACCCAAGCGCCCGCGGCTTGTGCGGCACCGCTTCGCTGAATAGGCCGGTGCGGAGGTGTAAACGTGGAACGGACGCAAGAACTACTGGTCAACATGGGCCCGCAGCACCCCTCGACCCACGGCGTTCTCCGCCTCATGGTGAAGCTGGACGGGGAACAGGTGACCGCTTGCGAGCCCGACATCGGATACCTGCACCGCTGCTTCGAGAAGCTCGCGGAGCAGAAGACCTATCCGCAGGTCATCCCGTATACCGACCGTACGGACTACCTGGCCGCGCTGCTCAACGAGATGTGCTACGTGGAGGCGGTTGAGAAGCTGTTCGGCGACGCCATTGTCGTGCCGGAGCGGGCGCAGTACATCCGGGTGATGATGGCCGAACTGCAGCGGATCACCTCGCACCTGCTCGCCCTGGGCTCGATGGCGATGGACCTCGGGGCGGTCACGCCGTTCCTCTACTGCTGGCGGGACCGCGAGAAGCTCTACTCGCTGTTCGAGCGCATCACCGGCGGGCGCATGCTCTACAACTATCTCCGCATCGGCGGCCTGCGCAACGACCTGCCCGAGGGCATCATCGGCACCCCGCAGGACGGCGAGGACAAGGCCCACAAGACCATCTGGGGCTTCATCAATTACTTCGATTCCTACGTGTACCCGCAGTGGAAGGCCCTGGTGACGGGCAACCGCATCTTCCAGTACCGGACCCAGAACATCGGCGTCCTCACGCCGGAACAGGCCATCGCCTACTCGGCCTCCGGCGCGGTCCTGCGCGGCTCCGGCGTGAAGTGGGACCTGCGCAAGAACCTGCCGTACTCCATCTACGACCGGCTCGAGTTCGAGATCCCGGTCGGCAAGAACGGCGACTGCTTCGACCGCTGGTGGGTCCGGCAGGAGGAGATGCTCCAGTCGTCGCACATCGTCAAGCAGTGCCTGGCCTGGCTGGCCGAGAATCCCGGCCCCGTCATGGCGAAGATGCCGCGCGTCCTGAAGCCCCCGAAGGGCGAGGTCTACCACCGCATCGAGGGGGCCCGGGGCGAGGTCGCCTGCTACGTGGTTTCCGACGGTGGCACCAACCCGTACAAGGTGAAGTGGCGTTCGCCGGCGTTCACCCACCTGCAGCTGATGCCGCTCCTGTGCCCCGGCCACAAGGTGGCGGACATCATTGCGATCCTGGGATCCATTGACGTCGTGCTCGGGGAGGTGGATCGGTAGTGGTGGCGTGGTGGAACAGCCTCCCGCCCACCGTGCAGGTGTGGCTCGGCGGCATCCTGAAGGCCAGCTTCATCCTCGTGTGGGGCCTGCTCAACTTCGCGATCTGCCTTATGCTCGAGCGCAAGCTGTCCGCGTGGATCCAGAACCGCGTCGGCCCCTGGCGGGTCGGCCTCTGGGGCTGGATTCAGCCGATCGCCGACCTGATCAAGCTGTGGGTCAAAGAGTACATCCAGCCCAACAACGTCGACAGGTGGCTCTACCTGATCGCGCCCTTCATCGGCTTCATCTCCGCCAACCTCGTCTGGTTGATCGTGCCCTTCGGCGACAAGCTGATCGCCACGGACCTGGAGATCGGCATCATCTTCATCGCCGCCGTCACGGGCTACGACGTGATCGCTACCTTCATGGCCGGCTGGGGCTCCAACAACAAGTACTCCCTGCTGGGCGCCATGCGCGGTGCGGCCCAGATGATCTCCTACGAGATCACCATGGTCATGTCGGTCATCGGCGTGGTCATGATGGCCGGTTCGCTGAAGCTGTCGGACATCGTCCTGGCACAGCAGGAGCGGGGCTTCCTGGGCTGGTTCCTGTTCCCGCAGGTGATCGGCTTCATCGTGTACCTGATCGCCTCGCTGGCGGAGCTGAACCGTGCGCCGTTTGACCTGGCCGAGGCCGAGCAGGAGCTGGTCGCGGGGCACCACACGGAGTACTCCGGCATGCGCTGGGCCATGTTCATGCTGGCCGAGTACATCCACCTCGCGGCCTGGTCGGCCATCGCCGCCACGCTCTTCCTGGGCGGCTGGAGCGGGCCGACGCTGGGTCAGGTGGCGGCCGGCCTCGGCAACGTGCTGAACGGCTTCGGCGCGTTCGTCAACCCGGTCGGTTCCGCGGTCCTGAACTGGGGCCTCGCGGTGTCGGGCAGCACGGTTCTGAACTGGATCGCCGGCGTGTTCTGGCTGGTCCTGAAGACCTACTTCTTCGTCTTCCTGGCGATGTGGATCCGCTGGACACTGCCCCGGGTGCGCATCGACCAGCTCATGGACCTCGGCTGGAAGTTCCTCCTGCCGGTCTCGCTGTTCAACATCTTCCTGACGGGAACGCTCCGGTATGTTGCCGTCGCCTTCGACGGCCTGCCGATCTCCATCGGATCCTTCACGATGCGGCTCCTGGGCTGGTGGCTCTAGTAGGGGAGGTGTGAACCTGCATGGGCGTTACCAACTTCGTCGGGGAGGCATGGCGCACCGGGAAGTCCATCGTCACCGGAATGAAGATCACGTTCCAGGAGATGATGTTCCGCCCGGCCATCACCGTGTTTTACCCCGACGTGCGCGACGAAGTGCCGCCCTGGTTCCGGGGCATACCGGTACTGAAGACCGACCTGCGCACGGGCGAGTACAAGTGCACGTCCTGCCTGCAGTGCGCGCAGGCTTGCCCGGTGAACGTGATTACCATCGAGTGGCACCAGGACCCGGAGACCAAGAAGAAGGTCAACGACCGGTTCGCCATCGACATGTCGCGGTGCATGCTCTGCAACTTCTGCGTGGAGGCGTGCCCGTTCGATTCCCTGGTGATGGGCTACGACTACGAGCTCAGCAAGGTCGATCCGGAGAACCTCGTCTTCGAGTTCGAGGACCTGCTGCGCCTCGGGCTGAAGTACTCGAAGGCGGAGGATCCCGGCCCCAAGGCCTCACGCTCCACCACGCCGCCCTGGGTGTTCCACGAACTGACGAACGCCACGGAGGACGACATCCAGGACGTCCATGGCTACCTGGGGCGCCCGCCCCTGCCGAAGGGCTACCAGCCTGAGCTGAAGCCGCAGTTCCGGAAGCAGGAGGAGGCGCCCGAGGCGAAGCCTGCTGCGGAGGCTGCGACGAAGCCCGAAGCGAAGGCCGAGGCCAAGCCTGCGGCTGAGTCGGAGGCCAAGGCGGAGGCCAAGCCTGAGTCCAAACCGGCGGCGGAGCCGGGCAGCACTGACGGGGAGGGGGCCGGGCAGCCGTGACAACAGACCTGCTCATGAGCGGCCAGTTCTGGACCTTCATCATTCTGGCGGTGGTAACCCTGGTCTCGACCTACCGCATGGTGACCACCCCGCTCATCACGCACGCCGCTCTGTTCATGGCACTCTCGTTCACAGCCGTGGCCGGCATCTTCCTGCTGATGCAGGCGGAGTTCATCGCTGCCATTCAGGTCCTGGTCTACGCCGGTGCGATTACCACGATGATCATCTTCGCGATCATGCTTTCAGGGCTGCGTGACATCAAGCAGCAGCAGAAGGAGCGGGTGAAGCTCTGGCGCTCCAACCCCGCCGTGCTGGTGGTCGGCGCGGTCTTCGCCGCCTTCATGCTGTACCTCTACTCCACCGCCAACCTGCCGGCCGGCGGCGGCGAGCGGCAGGTGGTGCCGGTGAAGGCGATCGGAATGGACCTGTTCACCACCTATGTCATTCCGTTTGAGATCGCCTCGGTTCTGCTGCTGATCGCCATGATCGGCGCCATCATCCTGACGGCGAAGGAGGCGGAGTCGTAGTGGAACTG
>Ga0134099_1001939_pt1 | contig 18151 bp, 10 predicted proteins | sample 10_taG_2_FD_105482 | JGI IMG/M metagenome (GOLD analysis project Ga0134099, IMG submission 105482) | Switchgrass degrading microbial communities from high solid loading bioreactors in New Hampshire, USA - 10_41_5_180_A2 metaG | ecosystem: Engineered > Bioreactor > Semi-continuous > Anaerobic >...
GGCAAGGCCGTCCCCAATACGAATGCCGCCAGGACCTGATTTGGCCTGACTTCACAGATGGGGCCTGTCTTGTCGATCCGGTCGTAGAGACCTACCCCGGACCACCTGAAAAGCCGGATAAACTCCCTAGCCGCGGAAGCGGCCAGGGCCCCATATCGCTCCCAGTCGCTGTTGCCGAGCCTCCTCTCCCACCCGGCCAGAGCGAAGAGAGTGCATACCCACAGGGCGTTCACTTCCACGGGCATGCCTTCCCTGCAGGTGACCGGGACGCCCCCGGCACATGCGTCCATCCAGGTGAGTTGCGTCCCGCTGTCTCCGGCCCACAAGAGGCCGGAAGGCTCCATCTTAACCCCGTGAGGGGTCCCGCTTATGTAGTGCCTCACGATGTCTCGGACAGCCGGGACCAAACGATCCACAAAGCCCTGATCTCCCGATGCTTTCTCGTATTGGGCCAAGGCCCAGACCATCCACAGGGCCGCGTCTACGGTGTTGTAAGAGGCTCCGGTCGCCTCGTGAAAGCAGTTGGGAATGTGCCCGCAACTCATGGCTTCCGCGAACCTCAAGAAGACCTCTTGCGCGTCCCGGAACCGGCCGTACTTGAGGCAGACTCCGGGAAGGGAGATGAAGGCGTCTCTCCCCCACTCACCGAACCAGTGGTAACCGGCGATGATTGAGGCCCCCGCCGGACCCTTCACGATAAACTGGTCGGCGGCCAACGCGAGCCTCCCGGCGGTCCCTTGCCCGTCCCCCCACAACGCAAGGCGCCTCTCTTCCTCTCCGGCTCGCGCTTCCCGGTACGTTTGAACCAGTTCCGATGTGTGTTTGCGCCTGGCCGTTTCGTCCTCCACAGGGCCCGCCCAAAAGACCACTTCCTCCCCAGCGCGCAAGGGAACAAGGAACTCGCCGGGGCTCAGGTGGTCCTCGAAGTAATCCAGCCCTCTCCTTCTTTCCCAGGGATACAGCATGTTTCTGTACCACACGGGTTCGGAAGAAAAAGACGATGAGGGACAGCTCAAGAGGAGCGTGCCGCAAACGTGACCGATTACCATAGCAGCCCCATCCAGCGGTTGAATGCGGGGCTCCCAGGACCCCTCTCTGGCCGTATGATGATAAAACCGGTTGTTTAGGAGGGGGCGAATGCGTAACATGAGCGGCGGTCCTTCGGCGGCCTCATCCTCCAAGCGATACACGCAGTACACTCCCCGCCTGCCGGAAACCATAAAGATCTCTTTCTTAAGCCGGCGTTTTCCCAGCCGGTACAGGTAGCACGGAAACGGATACCGCCTAAACTCAAGGATGTTGTCTGCTCCATCTGGGTAAACGACGCCCGGATACACGTTGGAAGACAGTTCCCATCGAAAGTCGCCGTCCTCGCACCGTTCCTCCAGCTTGCTCACGACAAGATACCTCTCGCCCGGGTCCCGCCCGGAAAGAAAAAGGAGTCCGTGGTAGCGCCTAGTGTTGATTCCTAAGGTTGTGGATGACGCGAACCCGCCCAGCCCATCGGTCTCCAACCATTCTTGCTCCGACGGGGCTAGAGCCCGCGCGCCCAAAAAAGCTCTTCGTTCCTCCGATGCGCCATTCATAGGATCCTTTTGCCCCCGGGATACCGCCCGTATACGGACCACAGGCGGCTTAATCACATAACCTGCACTGAGAGGGGGAGGCAGATGTCTCACGGTACGATACTGAAAAGAGAGTCGGCGCCGTGCTTCGACGCCGGGTCCAAATACTGCCCGTGTGAGCTGGCCTTGCTCGGCCAGTGCGTCGCGTGTTCTCAACTGCGCGGCAAAAACGTGTGTGCGTGCGGCTGGAGCGGCGTCTGCGTTTCGCTGCAGTTCGCTTTCAACGGCAGCCGTCCCGCGCCGGGAAGAGTCCCTTCCACGGTTTCGATCCTAGAGCAAAGAGTCATGGACGATACGCCGGATGACGTACGAGTCCTCATTTTGACCCTGGACGTTCCCCAAGACGTGGCGACTTGGTCGGTGTTTCCCGGGTCTTTCGTCATGTTGCGGCCCCAAGGCCGGTCTGAAAGGTGGAACGTTCCTCTGTGCGTTACGAGGGCACAAGACTCTTCCTTGGAAGTCATGATGGAAGTCCTGGGTCCCAAGACCATCGCCCTGGATACAGCGGCCTCGTCCGGATCCAATCTGATCCTCACAGGCCCCTTTTGGTCTGGGATTCAGGGCATAGAGAACCTGCGCAAGTTCGGCGGAGGACGCGTGTTGGCGGTTGCCAAAGGAATAGGGCAAGCCACTCTCTTGCAGGCAGCCGAATACGTGGCCCATCGCGGCGGCTTTCTTAGGGCCATGATAGGCCCCGGCCCTTTGGGTTCGGTTTTTTCCGCCGGTCTCTTGACGTCCCTTGGCGCGTCCGTAGAAGTCATGCCTAAGGCAAAGGACCATAACCTCAGGAGGATCGCCGGCGAACTTAGCGCCGGGGGCTATGATCTCCTATTAAGCTCTGGATCTGACACACAGCACCAGAATCTCAAGAGCCTCCTGGGAGAGATGCCAGAGCCGCCCGCGTTCGCGTGGTCGTCTAACCTTACCATGACTTGCGCCGAGGGCATCTGCGGCTCATGCCTGGTACAAGGCTTCCGCGGCTGCAAAGCCCATATCCCGGAGAACGCTTTGTGGAACAAGTAACCTTTCTTAACCGGCACATGAAGATAGGGAGGGTTTTTTCTTGAACGTACACCACCAGGTCCTCATCGTTGGCGGCGGCTGGTCCGGCGTGTCCGCCGCCATCGCGGCCAAGAAAGCGGGCGCCGACGTAGGGCTATGCGAACGGACAGACATGCTTCTGGGAGCCGGGCTCGTAGGTGGAATCATGAGGAATAACGGCAGGCTTGTCGCCGCGGGAGAAGCCATAGCCATGGGGTTTGGCGACCTCTTTGAACTGGCCGAGTCCCTGTCCCGACACAAGAACATTTCTTTCCCGGGCCATAACCACGCCAGCCTTTACGACGTCATGCTGATGGAACCGTCGGTAAGGCGGCTCCTGGAGTCACGGGGAATATCAGTCTACACAGGTCAACGGATAGCCAGGCTGCACTCAGACGAGCGCAAGATCATGTGGGTAGAGTCGGAAGCGGGCCACCGCTTCTTCGCCGAGAGTTACGTTGACGCCACCGGCTCGTCGGGGCCGCCGGGGCAGTGCCTGAGGCTCGGCAACGGCTGCGCCTGCTGCATACAGAGGTGCCCTTCTTTTGGCCCCCGGGTGAGCATGACGTCGCTGCTCGGTCTCCCCGAGTTCATGTGCAACAGGCGTCCGGGCACGTACGGCGCCATGTCGGGTTCCTGCAAAGTGCACAAGGAGTCACTTTCCAAGGACATCGTGAGCCGCTTGGACTCCGAGGGCGTAGTGGTGATCCGCCTTCCCGAAAAGCTGGTCAACGCCTCAAAACTCGAGACCAAAGTGTGCCAGCAGTACGCCATGCCCGAGTACGCTGAAAACGTTATCCTGCTGGACACCGGCCACGCCAAGCTCATGTCCCCGTTTTTCCCTCTGGAACAACTCAGGTCGCTGGAAGGGTTTGAGAACGCTAGGTACGCTGATCCGCTTGCGGGCGACAGAGGCAACTCTATTCGTCTCACGGCGGTCTCGCCCAGGGACGATACTCTGAAGGTCCTCGGGGCCGAGAACCTGTTTGTGGGCGGCGAGCGGGTAGGCGTGTGCGTCGGCCACACCGAGGCCATCGTGACAGGGGCTCTGGCCGGGAGAAACGCCGCGCTCCTGGCGCAGGGCAAGGCGCTTACCCGGCTCCCGGAATCAACGGCTATAGGCGACTATATCGCCAGGAGCGCTGTCGGCCTTGACGGCTTGCCCGCGGTTCCGGGAGGCTACGGGCTCAAGGCCTCCCACACTTTCGCCGGCTCGGTCTACTTCGAAAGGATGAAGTCCTTGGGGCTCTACGTCCCCGACCTTGAGGCTATCGCCAAGCGAGTGCGGCGGGAAGGATTGGAGGACCTCTTCCTAACGTGAAAAGGCGTTCCGGAAGACGTCAGGGAAAACAGACGCCGCGAACACCAACACCCATTGGCCAAAAGAAAGGGGGACTGTGCCGAACAACCTGGCTCCCGCCGGGACCTGGATGGTCGCTACGAGCATGAGAAAGGACAGTAGATTGGCGCCCACCAGATACAAGTTGGAGAACAATCCCACTTCCGCGGGAGAACGGGTCTCGGACCTGCAGTCGAAAGCGGCCACAAGTTGAGTACAAACCAGCGTGGCGAAAGCCATGGTGCATGCCAGTTCGGGACCGCCGGACGATAGTCCCGACACAAACAGAAGCAGCGTGATACAGCCGATATAGACTCCCCGGGCAGCGATCTTCCGGAAAAGGCCGCGGGCGAAAAGGCCTTCCGAAGGCGCCCGGGGAGGTCTCTGCATGATCCCCCGTTCTGGCGGGTCCATGCTCAACGCTAGAGCGGGCAAACCGTCTGTGACCAGGTTGACCCATAGGAGCTGCGTGGGAGATAAGGGGACCGGCAGGCCCAATACCACGGCGCCCATCATCACCAGTACCTCTCCCAGGTTGCAGGAAAACAAATACCTGATGAACTTCCTGATGTTGTCGTATATCGCGCGCCCTTCGGCGACCGCCTTCACGATGGTGGCAAAATTGTCGTCGGCCAAGACCATGGCGCTGGCCTCCCGGGCCACGTCCGTCCCTGTGCGTCCCATCGCGATTCCCACGGCAGCCTCTTTCAAAGCCGGGGCGTCGTTCACGCCGTCTCCGGTCATGGCGACCACGTGCCCCCTGGATTGGAGCGCCCTCACGATCTTAAGCTTGTGAGACGGCGACACCCGGGCAAACACCCTGGTTTCCTGTAAGAGGGACGTAACCGATTTCTCGCTCACGCTATCTAGATCTTGGCCTGTCAGCGCCCTCCCGTCCCGGTTTTCTATTATCCCTACTTGGCGGGCGACGCTCTCCGCGGTCCTTAAGTGGTCTCCCGTAACCAAAACCGGCCGTATGCCAGCCCGGAGGCACTCTTGGACCGCCGTCTTGGCTTCCGGCCTGACGGGGTCCGCCAGGGAAACACACCCCAGAAGCTCCAGCCCGTTCTCGCTGTAGTCCGCGCCCGTCCCGGCTCCTTGCCGTTTCATGGCTACGGCCAACACTCTCATGCCCTTCCCTGCCTGGTCCTCGACCCAGCGGTCCCAAACCTCCTTGTCCCGGGGACCGATTGGAAGGACATTCTTTCCTACGACTTGGCCTGTGCAAGCCGGGATTATCCTGTCCGGGGCTCCTTTCGCGCAAATCAGCGCCCCCTCTCTCGCTGCTACTTTCACGCTCATGGCCCTTCGTTCCGAGGAAAAGGGTTTTTCGGCCAGGCGCGGGTGGTCCCTGTCCAACTGGGACACCATTATGCCGGCATCCATGGCGGCCGCCACTAGCGCCTGCTCAGTGGGGTCTTCGCCTACGGTCCGGTCGCCCTCGCTTGTCACGTGCCTGGCGTCGGAAGCTAATACCGCCACCTTCAGGGCCTCTCGCGCCTCATCATCCTTCCAAGGCGGGGTCAACTCTCTCACAGAACCGGGTCCTCCGGGGATACCGATAGCCGCGACAGCCATCTGGTTTCGCGTCAGGGTGCCCGTCTTGTCGGAGCAAATGACGGTTACCGAACCCAAAGTCTCGATGGCGTCAAGTTTCCTTATAACCGCGCCCTGCCTGGCCATCCTCTGAACTCCCATTGCCAGGCAAAGGGTAACCACCGCAGGCAGTCCCTCGGGGACGGCAGCCACCGCCAAACTGACGCCGGTCAAGAACATGTCGCGAAACGGAAGCCCGCGCGCGATGCCTATGGCCGCGATCGCGCCGCAAACCGCAACAGAGCCCAGCAGGATCACGTGTCCCAAAGACGCGAGTCTATCTTCCAGAGGAGTCTTTTGTTCGGAAGTCGACTGCACCATCCGGGCTATTTGGCCTATCTCCGTGTCCATCCCCGTCGCGACGACCAGGGCGAGCCCTTCCCCGCGGGTCACCAGCGTGCCGCCAAACACCATGTTCTTGCGGTCAGGGAGCGGCGTCTTCGAATCAAGAACGACGCCGGCGGTCTTTCCAACCGGCAGCGATTCCCCTGTTAGAGCCGCTTCCTCTACCTGTAGAGAGGAAGACTCGATGAGGCGCGCGTCCGCGGGAACCCGTACTCCCGGCCACAAGGCTAACACGTCTCCCGGGACGACCGTCTCCCGTTCCACCTCAACCGTCGAGCCTCCCCTGACCACCCACGCGCTCGGGGGCGCGTAGTCCTCCAAAGCCTCGATGGCCTTTTCCGCCCTGTACTCCTGGACGGTGCCCAAGGCGGCGTTAACCACCACGATCGCCGCGATCACCACGGCGTCTATGACCTCACCCATGACGGAGGAAACGGCTGTCGCGGCCAACAGCGTCATCACCATAGGATCCTTGAATTGGGATATGAATATGGACCAGGCGCCGGGGCGCTTGTGTCTCACTATCCTGTTGGGTCCGTACTGCTTTAACCTTCTCTTGGCTTCCCGGGCGGTCAGGCCGCGTCTAGGGTCCGAAGCCAGCTCGCGGGCGGCGTCGTGTGGGGAAACAGAGTGCCAATGAGTAATCACAACTGCGCAGAACCTCCGGCGTGTTTCGTGTTTTTGATAAACGCACTTCAATTCATATGTCCAGATCGCGGTTAAGAGTCCTGTTTTGCCCGAGATTGGCGGGAGTCTCCATACCGGACGGAAGTCTCCACATGGGAAGGAGCATAACGCGCTGAAGGCGGGGAACCATATGAACAGCCCATCATGGCTGAGCCAAGATCAACTAGGGCTATTTGGTCCTAGTTGGTCGGGCAAAGGTATGAACGCCTAAGAAGGCGTTCTTGCCGGCGCGAAGGTCATTTAGCTTGCCGTCATCTCTTGTGGTTTCGGTCTTGAGTTGACTAGGTCTTGCATGGCCAGAGAAGGTCATGCTTGGCCTTACCGGTAGGCTACATGGCCGGGCGAAGATCTGGCGGGTTGCCGTATGGATCGTACTTGGCCGTAAGGTCAAGTATGGTTCAAAAGGTAATCTGACAGGTCGAGCAAAGGCCACGCGGTTACGGTCAGGTACTATGGCAGGTCGAAAGATCTGTCATGGTGTCGAAACCGTGGCCTCGTGACCGGCGCGAAGGTCATGATGGGCCAAGTTCGCTTTTCTTAGCTTTCTTAATTGTTTTCTTTCTTGAAGCCGAGGATCCTGAGGCCGTTCAGGGTAACGATAACCGCCGCGCCGGAATCGGCCATCACAGCGAGCCAAATCGGGAGAACTCCTCCCAAGACCGCCACCAACGCCACTGATTTCAGAGCTATCGAAAACGCTATGTTTTGGAAGATCAGCGCGCGGGACGCCCTTCCCAGTTCCACCGCCCAGGCTATCTTCCGCAGATCATCCTTAAGAAGCGCCACGTCCGCGGTCTCAAGGGCCACGTCGGCGCCTTGTCCCATGGCTATGCCAGGAGACGCCTCCGCCAACGAAGGAGCGTCGTTGACACCGTCTCCCACCATGGCGGTGCGCCCGTAGGCCTTTCGGACCTCTCGGAGGGCCTCCTGCTTTTGGTCAGGCAGGAGGTTTGCCTTGAAAGACTTGACGCCTATCTTCTCGGCGACGGCGGCCGCGGTAACTTCGTCGTCCCCGGTATGAACGGTTACGTGCAGCCCCATGTCGCTAAGCCGGGCTAAAGCTTCCTTGGCTTCGTTTCTGACCTGGTCAGATATGCCGATAACGCCCAAAACCCGCTCCCCGTTACCTGCCAAGACGGCCGTTTGTCCCATCCGGCGCAGCTCAAGGACTTTCTCCCGTATATCGTCGGGTACCGAGACTCCAAGTTCCAGGAACAAGGCCTCGCTGCCGACGTAGGCATTCCGGCCGGATACCTTGGCCTTCGCTCCCCTGCCCCTCAGGGAAACGAAGTGCTCGCCGGTTTCGTAGGTCACTCCTTTTGCCTCGGCGTGTTCGAGGATGGCTTTGGCGAGCGGGTGTTCCGAACGGGACTCAACAGACGCGGCGGTAAACAGAACCTGCTCTTCCGTGACGTCAGGCGCCGCCGGCAGCACGGTTTCCACAGACATCTTGCCTTTGGTCACGGTGCCGGTCTTGTCGAACGCTATCGCCCGTACCCGGCCCAGGTCCTCCAGGTGAACGCCGCCTTTGATTAACACTCCGTTTCGGGCTGCCCGGGCGATGGCCGCGACCACCGTAACCGGAGTCGAGATCACCAGCGAACAGGGGCACGAGACGATGAGCACGGTAAGCCCGCGGTAGATCCAGGGCCGGATTTCGGCTCCTGTCGCGAGCGGTACTCCGAAAGCCACCAATACGGATAAGAGGATCATGGCCGGAGTCCAGTATCGGGCGAACCTGTCGATCAACCTTTCCGAGACCGCCTTCTTGGACTGGGCGTCTTCCACCATAGACACTATCCTGGCCAGGGTCGTGTCGTGGGCTTCCCGGGTCACTATGATCTCCAGCGACCCTTCCCCGTTGAGCGTTCCGGCGTACACCTCGCTTCCCCGGGCTTTTTCCACAGGGACCGACTCCCCGGTTATGGGAGCCTCGTTCACAGACGAATCCCCCAGGATGACCCTGCCGTCCGCCGGAATGCGCTCGCCCGGCAAGATAATGACGGTGTCTCCCGGGACCAGGTCTCCAGCCGGGATAACGGCGATGACCTCACCCTGTCTGACCCTGGCTGTTGGCGGCGCTAGGTCAAGCGCCTCCCGGATCGAGCGTCGAGCCCGGTCGCTTGCCATACCTTCCAGGTATTCTCCTACGGAAAAGAGAGTGAGTACGGCGGCCCCTTCAGCCCACTCCCCCAAGAACAGAGCGCCAATCCCCGCCACCGTGGTGAGAAGGTTTATGTCGGCCCCCATCCCGGCAAGGAGCGAGCGCAGACCGGCCCTCGCCACCGGATAGCCGGCGACCAGCGACGCGCTCAGGTACACGGCCCAGTACCAATCGTAGCCGAGCCGCCGCAGCAAGAATCCCAGGCCTATCCCTATCGCCCCTGCCAAAGGCGGCAACAGTTCCCGCACTCCGCCTTCGCCGTGAGAGTGCCCGTGGTCGTGGGAATGGCCATGGGCGTGAACATGGGAACCGGTATGAGAACGGTCGTGGTCGTGATCGTCCGAATCGCTGTGGGAATGGACGTGGCTGTGGCCCTCTAACCCGCAATGGCAGTCATGCTCGGAGTGGTCCTTACAGTTGCCGGCATCGCCATCGTGAACGTAACTCGGGCTCGTCCCCGAGCGTGCCTCCGCGCTATACCCAAGGGCCGCTATAGCGCGTTTCAGATCCGCGGGCAGTACTTTGGTGACGTCGTACTCAAGCAAGAGCGCGCCGGTAGCGAAGTTGACGCTGACCCGCTTTACCCCTTCCATGCGCGCCAACGTCTTCTCCAACCTGGACGCGCAGTGGGCGCAATCCATCCCGCGGACTACCCACCGCTCGGATACGACCACTCCTTCTTGTCCCGTACTCTTCTCATCTGCAAGCGAGCTGCTTTCATCTGCCACCTACAAGACACCGTCCATTCGTTGCCGCGTTCATCCATAAATACGATACCGCATTGTCCGGGCATCGTCACGGAAAAATGAGAGGCCGCCGGTAACCGCGCCGGCATAGGGGGCCGGTACCCCTAGAAAGGTATTCTTCCTGGATACGGAGAAGTGCAAGGGGTCATCCCTTTTCTTCAGGAGGTATGCATCGTGGCCAGGCCTCTTGCGCCCGACGATCTCTTCAATTTGGTTACTTTCGGTGACGCCCAGGTGTCCCCCGACGGCAAGCTCGTCGCCTTCGTCCGTCAGTCTCACGACGCGAAGAAAGAAGAGTCCTTCACCGACATCTATATAGCGGAACCGGCGACCGGGCAGGTCCGAAAGCTAACCGGCTCGGGAAAGGACAAAGCGCCTAGGTGGTTTCCAGACGGCCGCCGCTTAGCCTTTATATCCGAAAGGTCGGGCAAGAGTCAGATCTGGGTAATCGACGTCGCGGGAGGCGAGGCATGGCGGATTCCCACAAAGCGGGCGGTCCTAGGCGGTTTGACGGTATCGCCGGATGGGAAGCGCCTCCTTTTCGAAGGCAAGGCATTCTCCAAGGGAGAAGACTGGATCCCCTACCCCGGATGCCCCGAGAACGACCGCAAGAGAGCGATAGAACAGGCAACTAGGGAGATAGAATCCGAGCCTTCCAAGAAAGATGAGCCGGCTCTGCCCAAACCCAACGAGATCAAGGTAATCACCCGTCTTAGGTACCGGCTTGACGGAGAGGGCTACTTTGGTGACCTGAGACGCCACATCTTCTTCGTAGAGGTGCCCGGTGCTCCCCCTCCGGCCCGTCCCGAATCCGACAAGGGCAACGAAGTCCAGTTAACCGCCGGTGACTATGACCACGGCTCTTTCGCGGTATCGCCCGACGGAAGGTATGTGGCGGCCTCGGCCCTTCGGAGAGACGATGCCGACTACTGCCTGAAAAGCGATCTGTGGCTGTACGAGTTGGAAGGCGCCGCCTCCTCTCACTCCGACGCCAGGGGGCCGTGGCTCCTTTATGACGCGCCGGGACCATGTGAGCTGCCGGTGTGGTCGCCAAACGGTAAGTGGATCGCTTTTGCCGGGCACGATTCAAAACGAGGCGACACTACCCGGGTGGACCTGTGGCTCTTGGACGTGGAAAACTTCATCAGTTCCCTGAGCGCTGGTTCCACACCCCGACCCATGACCCAAGCGGACTCCCGCAATCTCACAGGCAAGTTCGACCGGGATCTCCTATTAGGGCGGCCAAGACCCGAGCCCGCCTACCCCGGGCAGGCAAGATCGGCGGTGTGGCAGGGCGAAGAGCTGTACTTCGGGCTGGTGGATCACGGCGAGACCTCAATCTACCGGGCTACGCCCAGTTCCGTATCCACCCCTACTTGGGCCTTTGAGAAGGTATTGGGAGAAGAAGGCACTGCCATATCCAACTTCCACATCGGGGCCGGCACCCTAGCCTACCAGGCGTCTGACCCGGTGACCCCCGAGAACCTGTATGTCTCTAAGATCGGCAAGACGGGAACCAGGCTCACCTTGGAGAACGACTCCCTAATGAAGGACATCGAGACCGGTACATGGGAGAAGCTGCAGTGTCTCGCCGATGATGGTCAGGAACTGGACTATTGGCTTATGTATCCCAAGGGATATGAGAAGGGTTCCGGCAAAAAGCTGCCGACGTTGGTCATGGTGCACGGAGGACCTCGCGGCGCCTACGGTCCCACCTTCAGTTTCACCGCGAACCTGTTTGCCGGGCGTGGGTACGCGGTACTCTACTGCAATCCAAGGGGCAGCACCTCATACGGTCAAGAGTTTTCCTCTTGCATCGACGGGGACTGGGGCAACAAGGACTTCGGCGATGTGATGGCATGCGTTAGGGCAGCCGTGTCCCGGGGGACGGTGGACGAGAAGAACATCTTCCTGTACGGGTGGTCCTACGGTGGATGGTGGACGGTATGGGCCGTTGGCCACACGGACATGTTCAAGGCCGCCTGCGCCGGCGCTTGCGTGTCCAACCTCCACAACGATTACGCCACCGCCGATTGTCTTTGGGCAAACGAGCAGGAGTACGGCGGCAAGCCATGGGAAAACGCGGAAGGGCTTCTCTCCAGGTCTCCCATCAGCTATGTGGACAGGGTCAACACACCGCTTCTGCTGCTGCACGGCGAAAACGATCTAAGGTGCCCAATCGGCAACTCCGAACAGTTCTACGCGGCACTTAGGAGGCTGGGCAAAACCGCCGTGTTTGTGCGCTACCCCGGCGAGTACCACGGCCTCAAGCGACATCTGCACCAGATCGACAAGCTTGAGCGGATGCTGGCGTGGTTTGAACACTATAGAAAGAGCGCTTCCCGCGCCTAATAGCCCATAACCCTCCCCCAACCGGGTGAGCCGGTACCGTTCGTCACCGTCACACCCGTTTCCTGATTGACGTAAGATGACCAGAGTCTCTTTGGGGGAGGGTCATTTGTGAAACGTATTACGTCAATCGTCGTAGCGGTACTCTGCTCTCTATGCGTCTTGCTGTCGCTTGCGGGGTGCGGCCCCAGGCCGAAGGAAAAAGAGCCGGCGCCCGCTCCGGCGACGGGCACGAAACTCTCTGAACTGGTTACCCCCATCTCTCCGCCCACCAAGGTGACCGTTGGCCTAAAGCAAGCGGTCTCTGACGCCGGCGTCTTGATAGGGGTCGCCAAGGGCTACTACAAAGAACTGGGCATTGAGATAGAAATGCAGCAGTTCGCCACCGGCCAGGACATGATCAACGCCTTAGCCGCGGGACAGCTCGACGTAGGCCTCACCGTCACCGCGTCCGGCCTGTTTAACGCCATGCTCCGCGGCCTGCCGCTCAAGATCGTCGCGGACAAAGGTTACAACATCCCCGGCGAAGGTTACTACAGGTTCGTGATTCGCAAAGACCTCGTAGACGAGATCAAGGACTTTGAGGACTTGAGGGGCCGAAAACTGGCGGTGGTGGGCACCGCGTCCTTGGACGAGATCGCCCTTGACCGGGTCCTCCAGAAGGGCGGAATGACCACCGCCGACGTTGATATGCAAGTGATTCGCTCATTCCCCGACATTGTCGCGGCTCTATCCAACAAGAGCATAGACGGCGGCATGGTCATCGAGCCCTTCATCGCCCAAGCGATAGCCAAAGACATCGCCGACCCGTGGAAAGACCCGGAGGAGTACGACCCCGACGCCCAAGTCGCCCTTGTGGTGTACGGCAAGAGCATCATGGAAAGGCCTGAAGTGGCCAAAGCGTTCATGGTCGCCTACGTACAGTCGCTTAGGGACTACAACGACGCGTTTTTCCGCGACATAGAGCGGGACGCCATAATCGACATCCTGGTCGAGTACTCGTCGGTCACCGAAAGGGAGCTTTTTGAAAAGATGTACCCGACCGGACTGAACCCCGACGGATACGTCCGCATGAAGGGCGTTCAGATGGACATCGACTGGTACAAGTCCAGAGAACTCTTGAAGGGCGATTTGACGGCGGAGGACGTGGTCGACAACTCATACGTTGACTATGCCATAGAGGTCTTAGGCAAGTACGAGAAATAGGGCGCAAGCAGGATGGCGGAGGAGGAGGATCGAAAGTGAGCGATTACGTTAGGAAGACGTCGGGTAGAGGCTTTCAGGATGAAGTGGTTGTCCTAGAAGACGTGCAGGAGACCGGACCGTCTCTTGTCGCCAAGAGGACGCTCTTTCGACTTATCACTTTCTTGTCACCCTCTCTCCTCCTGGTCCTTTGGGAGGTGCTGGCGAGGCTTAACGTCATTGACGTTAGGCTCTTCTCCCGCCCTTCCCTCATTTTCCAGACCCTGTTTCCCCTCATGAGCAGCGGGGAGCTCTTCCGCCACGCTTGGATCAGCGTCCAGAGGATCATACTGGGGTTCCTTTGCGGAGCCGTGCCCGGCGTAGTGCTCGGACTGTCCATGGGATTGTTCCCGCCCGTCAGGGCATCTCTCATGCCGCTGGTGGCCAGCACCTTCCCCATCCCCAAGCTGGCCATTATGCCTTTGATCCTAATCGTTTTCGGGTTGGGTGAAGCTTCGAAGGTGTTCACCATCGCCATAGGCGTGTTTTACCTGGTGCTCATAAACTCGATGACGGGCGTGCTTAGCATCGACCCTATATTCCTGGACGTGGCCAAAAACTTCGGGGCATCCAGGCGGCAGTTCTACCTGACCGTGGCCTTGCCGGGCTCACTGCCCATGATCTTCGCCGGCCTTAAGCTTGGAATGGGCACGGCGCTCCTCTTGATCGTGGCGGCGGAGCTCTCCGCCGCTCAAGCCGGCGTGGGCTGGATGGTCTGGAGAGCCTACGACATGTTTGACATTGAGCGCATGTTTTCCGCCCTCATCACGCTCGCGGTGATGGGCTACTTGTTATCCATCGCTCTAGACGCCCTGGAAAAGAAGATCATCCCCTGGAAGGAAAGGTAAGGAGGATTCACAGTGCAGCCATGCCAAGTTGACGTGCCGAACCCGGTGGACGCCGGCGACATCGCGGTTCTGACCTCGCACCTAACCAAGACTTTCGAATCGCCTTCCGGAACGGTTACGGCTTTGGACGATCTCAACATCCAAGTCAGAAGAGGGGAGTTCATCTGCATCGTTGGTCCGTCGGGATGCGGCAAGACCACGCTGCTCAGGATCATGGCAGGTCTGGAAAAGCAGACGTCCGGAAGGATCTACGTCCACAGGAGTTCCAACAACAGGCCGCTTACCGCCATGGTCTTCCAGTCCGACTCCATCTTCCCGTGGATGACCGTAGAAAGGAACGTCGGTTACGGTCTTCAGATGCAGCGCTTGCCCAAAAAGCAGCGCGAGGAGACAGTGAAGAAACTCCTTGCCATGACCGGCCTCACGGCCTTCGCGCAGAGTTATCCCCACCAACTGTCTGGCGGCATGAAACAGCGGGTCAACGTGGCCAGGGCCTTCGCGGCGGATCCAGAGATCTTGTTGATGGACGAACCTTTTGGGCTCTTGGACGAGCAAAACAGGCTGATACTTCAAAAAGAACTCATGGACATTTGGCAGGAGTCCCAGAAAACGACGGTGTTCATCACTCACAGCGTGGACGAAGCCCTGGTCCTGGGCGATAGGCTGCTGGTGATGACGGCGCAACCGGGGAAGGTGAAACGCATCATCGACATCGACCTGGAGCGGCCCAGGGATATCGTGTCCCTTAGGGGAGACCGGCGCTTTATCGAACTGTACTCGGAGGTCTGGCACCTCTTGTCCGAGGAGGTGAGGCGCTCCAGGGCCCGTCAAGAGTAGAGACGCTCCCCGCTCCCGCGGGGCCATCCCGCTAGGGCAGGGACGATCGGATCTTCCCGCGGGGCGTTACGGAATGCGGGGCAGGACCTCCACGAGATATCTCAAGTCGGAGATGACGGCGTCGCACGCGTTCACGTCATCCGGTACAGGATCGCCGTGAGTGCGCAAGAGGGCCTTCATCCCCATAGACTTCGGCCCGATGACGTCCTCGAGCAGCCTGTCCCCGACAAAGACAGTGTCCTCCGGAGCCGTCCCGGCAAGTTCCAGGGCTTTGGCGTATATGGCCCTGTGGGGCTTTCGCCACCCCACGGTGGAACTGAAAACCCTGAAGTCGGTGAACGCTTGGATGCCGGCCTCGTTTACGTGGCGGTCTATGACTTGTTCCGGAATAGATGTGTTAGAGACGATCCCTACCTTGAGGCCGGGGAACTCCTGTCTCAGGCGGCTAAGGGCCGGTATAACGTCAGGAAACACTTGATAGTGCCCGTCCAAGTCGCAAGCGAAAGCGGAGCTCATAGCCCTGGCGTCTTCGGCGCTGAGCGTCACTCCTAACCGCCCTACGCTCTTCAGGAACACCTCTTGGAAGTCCACTTCCCTTAAGTCCTCTAAGCCGGCCTGGGACGCAGCGGCGGTGGGACCCACGGCATCACCCGTAGCGGGCTTCACAACCGGCCGTGCCAAATGCCCGTCGCTGTGGCCACGGAGTCCTGCCAGTCGTAAGGATACCGATTCCATCAGTGTCTCGACCGCGGTTTCGGGAAGCTCCTTGACGCCCGCGTCTTGTAACCGCTTGATCGCCGCTTGTGAAGCCAGCCGCAGCGCCTCTTCTCTCCCCAAAACCCCGAAGGGAGACCAAAGGGTCCCTCCCAGATCGAACAAGACCGCCCGTACGTTCAGGTCAAATCGCCTCCAATCTTCTCCCTGTTTCCGGGGCTCTTAGGCCCCTCATCCGCCTCCTGTGTGATGCCTTCCGGCAAACAAAGCCTGGCCAACAAACCCTCGCATTCTACAACCCGCAGGGATTCACCTGCACAGAACACCCTTGGCTTGGGAGGAATCCGGAAACGGATTGCTGAATTTCGTCTTGTTGTCCCACAAAACGAACCAAACACGCAAAAAGGAGGTTTTCGCCTTTGAACTTGACAGCGATAGTCCACGCCAAGGTCTTCACCGCCAAAGACGCCGAACCCTTCCTTGACGACGCCACTATCGTCATCCAAGACGGCAAGATCGCGGCCGTAGGGCAGGGCATTCCCGTCCCTCCGGGGGCCAATGTCATCGACGGTTCAGGCAAAGTCGTGACTCCCGGGTTCATCGACGCCCATTGCCACATAGGCCTGGCCGAAGACGGCACGGGTTGGGCGGGTAACGATGGAAACGAGATGTCGAACCCGATTACGGCGGACGTACGGGCGATCGACGGCATTTACCCGAAAGACGTCGCTCTTTCCGACGCCGTCGCCGCGGGTGTCACCTGCGTTCAAGTCGACCCGGGCAGCGCCAACATCATCGGCGGCGAGACCCTGGTCATGAAGACATGGGGAACCGTGGTCGACGACATGGTGGTGCTGCGTCCCAGCGGCATGAAGGCGGCGCTTGGAGAAAACCCGAAGCGAGTCTACGGGGCGGACCGGAAAATGCCCACAACGAGAATGGGAAACGCGGCAACCATGCGAAAAGCGCTTGCGGCGGCCAAAGACTACCTCCGCAAGAAGGAAGAAGCGAAAGACCCGGAAAAGGCACCGGCTCTAAACCTAAAACACGAGGCTTTGATCCCGGTACTTAAGAAACAAATCCCCTTGCGGGTCCACTGCCACCGCACCGACGACATCATGACGGCGATCAGGATTGCGAAGGAATTTGACATCAACATCTCGCTGGAGCACTGCACAGAAGGGGGCAAGATCGCGGAGCGCGTGAAGGAAAGCGGGTTTCCCGTCACCGTTGGCCCGTCCATCACAAGCAAGAGCAAGCTCGAAGTAAAGGACATCGGCTTCAGCACGCCGGTAGCCCTGTCCAAAGCAGGCGTTAAGCTCGCCATCATCACTGACCATCCGGTCCTCCCCATCCAGTACCTCAGGATATCTGCAGGGCTGGCCGTAAGGGAAGGTATGGATGAAACCGTGGCTTTGCTTGCCATAACGCGTCACGCCGCCGAAATAGCGGGGGTAGCGGACAGGGTCGGGTCTCTTGAACCGGGGAAAGACGCTGACCTGGTAGTTTGGTCAAAGGACCCCCTGGAGTACGACGCCAAAGCCGAACTCACTTTCATTGACGGCCAAATCGTGTACGAGAACCAAGAGAAGGCAGGTGGCCTTAAGTGAGCAAGACCGCCTACATCAACGCCGACATTTACCCGGTGTCAAAGCCTCCGATCCATGGAGGCGTGCTCCTAGTAGACGGCAAGAAAATCGCGGCCGTCGGTAAAGACATCCCCCTGCCGGAAGGCTGCACCATTATAGACCTTAAGGGCAAGTCCATACTTCCTGGGTTTGTTGATGAGCATACCCACATCGGCATGTGGCCCGAGTGGTACGGACAGCCACAGTCCGACGGCAACGAAGGCTCCAACCCGATAACGCCTGAAGTACGCGCCCTGGATTCCATTTGGCCCGGGCACACCGCCTTTGAGGACGCCAGGTCAGGGGGGGTCACGACGGTCCAGATAACCCCTGGCTCAGGCAACATCATTGGCGGCGAAATGGTTGTGGCGAAGACCAGAGGCACCGTCGTGGACGACATGATAATCAAGAACCCCAGCGGCCTAAAAGCGGCCTTGGGCGAGAATCCCAAGAACTACTACGGCAACCGCAAGCAGGCCCCCGTTACGCGCATGGGCAACGCCGCGCTCTTGCGGGGGGCTTTGTACAAAGCCCGGGAGTACGCCAAGAAGCTCGAGCGCGGCCAGGAAGACCCGTCAAAGATGCCCGACAGGGACTTGGGTATGGAAAACCTACTGAAGGTCCTGCGACGTGAGATTCCCTTGCGTATTCACGCCCATCGGGCCGATGACATAGTCACAGCGGTCAGGATCGCGGAAGAGTTCGACCTTGACTACTCCATAGAACACTGCACAGACGGCGCCGCGATCGCCGAGTTCCTCGGCAAGAGGAAAGCAAGGGTCAACATAGGCCCGAGCCTTTCCAGTAGGACCAAGATCGAGACGCTTAACATAAACCTTAAGACCGCGGGGATACTCGCGGAAGCGGGATGCCGGGTCAGTATCATGAGCGACCATCCGTTCCTGCCGGTCCAATTCCTTTCCACCGCCGCCGCCCTGGCATGGGCCAACGGCATGAAAGAAGAGGACGCGCTCAGCGCCGTGACCTTGA